>Ga0180007_10002276_pt1 | contig 23289 bp, 23 predicted proteins | sample MM_PC_MetaG_FD_121122 | JGI IMG/M metagenome (GOLD analysis project Ga0180007, IMG submission 121122) | Groundwater microbial communities from the Aspo Hard Rock Laboratory (HRL) deep subsurface site, Sweden - MM_PC_MetaG | ecosystem: Environmental > Aquatic > Deep subsurface > Groundwater... | reverse complement strand
AGTCATGGCAACAGGCGAGAAGGCGACCCTGCCAGGTGATAAATGAGTGGGTTGCAAACAGACCGCACTTTTCGATTGTTCTTGCTGTCGTCAACGCGCCTTCTTCGAGATTGCCACCACGTGAGTGGCAAAGGTGCTGCCGAAATGACAGCTTACGTTCAGACCAGAAATCTGCGGTCTTTTCGGGTGCCAAAGGCTCATCGGCAGTTCTAATCGAAATGATGCTGATGCCACGCGTTGACCCGCGCGCGGTGATAAGATTCTGCAGTCCGTTCAAGCTGCTGGTCAAATCTTGATCCGGGTAAATACGACTAAAATGCTCCTGATCAATTGTCGGAAATGAAATTTCAATAAAAAAGGGAGCCAACTCCTCGATTTTGGCAATATTCTGTTGATCGAGAGCAGGCGCCTGGATGGTCAGGCCATATTTCAGGCCGCTTTCTCGGCAGATCGCAGCAATCTCATGCCAATGCGGGTGTAAAAGTGGGTTGCCCATGCCGCACAGAGTTACCCGCGAGCCCTGTTGAGCAAGCTGTCGCATTATTTGTGCGAACAGACCTGGGTCGATAAAGCCTGCTGGCCGGGTTATGCGTAGACGCGGACAAAATCGGCAATTCTGTCCGCAGATGTTGGTCAATTCTATGTCTACGGTAAAAAATGGCCAGCGTTCATCCATTGCGGCATACCGATTTAACTGCTTCGAGCCAGGCAAAGCCATGTCTGTTGTCTGGCTCAAGATAGTGTCCTTCAGTCCATTCGTTCCATGAGGAAATCATTATGGTTGGTTCGGTAAAAGTCGAATGATTGAATGCAAAATTGCGGGCTTCATTGAGGAGCTCAGCAAACTTCTGAGGACTGGAGCCGGTCAAAACCGGCGACCAGGGGTATTTGCCCGGCTTTTCGTTACCATAATCGACAGCACGCGGACTGGCATCCCAGCCCGGCGTTACCGAGGGGATATAAGGCAAACCTGTTGCTGGCTGATAGTCTTGCCATCTTGCAGCCTTTTCACGGGCACACGCGCTGAAATCCTGATGGAAGGGGCCAGTCCAGTCTGGCAGAAAAACATAGTGAGTCACACTGTCGAACCCGATCTGGCGGAGCAGTGGCTGATGTTCTGGAATTGGGTCAATAGCTGCCAGATGCAGCTTTAAAGAACGTCTGGAGAGAAGCTCGCGCGCCTGTTTAACTGCCGCTTCTGCCGCATCGTTGCCAAGCTGGCGAATAAAAAAAGCCGTATCAAATATGCTCAGATAGCAGGCATCGTTTATTCGGTAATAATCTGGTTGAGTGAAGTAGTTGTCAGCGACATGACTGATATACGCGATAAAGTCGTCGGGATCCGTATAAACCAGTCGCGAAGGATCGATCAGTCGTGCTGCTGCGTCTTTTACCGGCATGACTTTGCGTGGCATGCGATTGGCCCACATAAGCGCAAACTCGGTTTTCCCACGACTGCGAGCCTGCATAAAGCCTTGGTTCAGGGCTCCTTCCAGCAGTCTCTTGCCGCGTGACCAGTAACTTGCAAACACAAAAAAGTCGACACCATAAGCATGAGCCGCCTGCAGTTTTTTATCAAATACTTCCGGGTCAGCTTCGTTTTCGTAGCCCCAAAGCGGGATTTTTGGTTGTTCATGCCCTTCAAAACGAGGCTGACAGAGCTTTAGCAGATCCCATTCGCTCCAGCCTCTAGGAAAAGAGGCGTCACGAATTTTGCATGGATGCCAGCCAGGGTAATAATAAGCGCCAATTTTTAACTGACTCACTGATGCAGCACTTTTTCTAGAATATCCATGCCTGGTTTAAGCTGCTTTAGGTCAGCCTGGGTGCCCATGTGTCCAATGCGCATTACTTTATCGGCCAGACAGCCATAGCTGCCCGCTATGGCGAGCCCATTCTCGCGGCATAGTCTCTGCAGTGTATTCCATTCAACGTTCTGCGGCACTTTTAAAGCGGTCACGGTTGGTGATTTAATGGCATCTGCTGCGGCATACAGTTCAAGACCCATATTATGGGAACGCTCAATGCAGTAATACATGGCTTCAATATGACGGCGATAAACATTGTCGAGGCCTTCGTCCAGAATCAGGCCAGCGGCAGCATTAAGGGCTGCTGTGCCATGCCAGTACATGGTGTTCGGAAAATAGAAATCGTCCTGGGCACTTTTAAATGGCTTAAAAGCATCATAGCCCACGTAGTTGACCTCGGATATGATCTCCCAGGCAGCCTGGCTGACGCCGACAAAGGTCATATTCGGTGGTGCCGATAAACACTTCTGGCTGCCGTTCAGGCAGAGATCGATCTGATACTTATCTGCTTCAACTGGTACGCCGCCCGCACTGGCAACTGTGTCAACGCATAAAAGCTGCACGCCTTGTTCTCTTTTGATCCTCGCAATCTCAGCGAGGGGATTAAGTGTTCCGGAGGGTGTTTCGCAATGAACGGCTGTAATCATCAGTGGCTTGAACTCTGCTACCAGTCGCTCAAGCTCGCCTGTCTCGTTGAAGGTCTGATCATAGGGCAGAGTAAGACGTTTAACTTCAGCTCCAATCGCTTCTGCCATGTCAGCGATGCCATAACCAAAGACTCCGCTGCATACAGCAACCACTCGATCTCCTGGTCTAAGGCAGCTTTTTAGAGCACCCCACAGGCCGAGCATGCCTTCGCCGGTCTGTATGATTATTGAATTTTTCGTGCCGAGAATTTTTTGCAGGCGTGATTCGGTCTGGTTGTAAAGTTCGAGAAAGTCGCGATCGAGGTCGGGTGAACCGAAATCATGGCAAGCGGCAGCCAGAACAGATTCTGATACGCTTACTGGTCCGGGAATCAAGCTTATGAGTCGTTTTTTCATGGGTTTTCCTGTGCAAGTATTTCAGTTTTGATTTTCGCGTAATATGCTTGGATTTTCAAGATAGTTTGTGTATAATTTAAGAATATTAAAAAATGAGAGGCATGCCATGAAAAAAGAACATCTTGATATCATCTGGGATTCATGCTCTGAACTCGAAAAGTCCACAATTTCCTTTGGAGAGTTCCTTGAAAAAATTGGTCGCTCACTTGAATCTGCAAACTTGCGTGAAGCGAGATTCCTTGGTGATGTTGCCCGAAACCTGGAACTGGCAATGTTTTCGGGAACTTTCGACGATATCGAGAAAATTCTCGATCACACCAAACGGAAAATCTCGCAGAAAATTCGAGTAACCGACTGACCTGATTCCAAAATCTGATTATGTATAGTGCCCGGCATTAGCCGGGCACTTGTTTTGTTGCAATCTAAGTCGTGCTCGCATATTGAGAGTCTTGACCGCTACAAGATCAGGTGCTTTCCAGAGACGGAGCAGCAGTAAAATTGGAGTTCGCTTACGATTACGAAAAGAAATTTACAATCGTTGCTGCTGGTAGTATATTGCTTGCACCCGGAGGTTTTAAAAGCTTGACAAACCCTACCAGATACATTAAACTGCTTGTTACCTACGATGGCAGTGCGTTTTTTGGCTGGCAGTATCAGCCACACCTGGCTACTGTTCAGGGAGAACTCGAAAGAGTAATCAAACTGATCACAGGTGAAAAATGCAGGGCCGTTGGGGCGGGTCGGACAGACACCGGAGTTCATGCGGTTGAACAGGTGGTTCTATTCAGAACTGAGTGTCCGATTCCTGTTGAAAAATTAATCATCGGAATGAACGGCGCTCTACCTGGCACGTTAAGGGTAAGCAGGGCAGAAGAAGCAGATGAGAGCTTCCACCCTTGTTTTTCCGCCTGCGGTAAGCACTACCGGTATCTTTTCCGTCTGGTCAAAACCAGTTCGCCTTTCCTCGAAAGGTTCTTCTGGCAGCTGACCCGACAACCAGATATCGAAAAAATGCGAATTGCAGCTGGCGAATTCATCGGCGAACACGATTTTGCCGCTTTTGCTAAATCCCCGCGTCAGTATGAAAGCACCGTTAGAAGGATTCTCAAGACCAGCGTCAGCCAAGACCAGGAGGTTATAACCTTTGACGTGATCGGAACCGGCTTTATGCATAACATGGTTCGGAACATGACAAAAGCGTTGCAACTGGTTGGCAATGGCGAAATGCAGGTTGAGGAAATCCAAGAACTGTACCGTAATCAGAGTAGACAAAGACTTGGTGCTCCTGCACCGCCAGGTGGACTCTATCTGATGAAAGTCATGTATTAACCGAAAGGAGAAAAAATCGGTGAAGACGTTCCATGCTAAGAAAACTGATTTTACCCGTGACTGGGTTCTGATTGACGCCAAGGACATGTCTCTTGGTCGTCTCGCTTCTCAGGTCGCTGCCCGCCTTCGTGGCAAGCACAGACCTATTTATACACCCGGCGTTGATTGTGGTGATTTTGTTGTTATCGTAAATGCCGACAAAATCGTTCTGACTGGTCAGAAACACGACAACAAGATGTATTACTGGCACACTGGCTATCCAGGCGGCATCAAGTCGTTATCCTATGGCCAACTGCTCGAAGATACACCGGACAAAATGGTCTGGCTGGCTGTTAAGAGAATGTTGCCCCGCAACAAGCTGAGAAAAAAATATCTCGGTAAACTCAAAGTTTATGCCGGAACTGAGCATCCACACCTTGCTCAGCAGCCCAAAGTCATCAAACTTACCAAATAAGAAAGGAGGAATTCACAATGGCTAATGTATTTTTCTGGGGAACTGGTAGAAGAAAATCTGCTACAGCACGCGTGCGTATCTGCCGCGGCGAAGGCAAGATTGTAGTTAATAAAAGAACCTTTGAGGATTATTTTCCGATTCCTCTGACCCGCAAGATCGTTGTTCAACCACTTGCCACGACTGAAATGCTTGGCAAGTTCGATGTTTTTGCCAATATCGCCGGCGGCGGCAGCACTGGCCAGTCTGGCGCTCTTCGCCATGGCATCGCCAGGGCACTCGTGAAATTCAATGAAGAATTACGTTCACCACTCAAGAAAAACGGCTTTCTAACCCGTGATCCGAGAATGAAAGAACGAAAAAAATACGGTCTCAAAAAAGCAAGAAGAAAACCACAGTTTTCAAAACGCTGATATTTACAAAACACCCCTGCTTGTCAGGGGTGTTTTTTTCTTTAGTTAGTTGCGGCTTTGTGGTAATAATAAGACTCGTGAGGTGACAGAATGAAAGAAAAGGAATTGATTGATCAGGCGATAGCTGCCAGCAAAATGGCTTATGCGCCATATTCAAAATTTTATGTTGGAGCGGCATTACAACTGGAAAATGGCGAGATTATCATGGGCTGTAATGTTGAGAACGCCAGTTACGGACTGTCTAACTGTGCTGAACGCACGGCTTTGTTTACTGCAATAGCTAGTGGGCATAACAAGTTTACGAAATTGGCAGTCTACGTTGATCGCGAAGCTTTTACTGCGCCCTGCGGTGCCTGCCGGCAGGTAATTCATGAACTAGCCCCCGGCATCGAAATTCTTCTCATTAACAACCGGCGCGAAATCAAAAGAACCAGTGATCAGGAGCTATTGCCTCTGAGCTTTGGCTCTGCTGACCTCGAAAATAATGACTGAAAAAGGCCCGTCAATACCAAAAAAGTTGCTGGCAAAGCCAGGCATACAGATATTTCTTTTTATCTGTACACTGATGTATGTGGTTAGTCCTATAGACATAATTCCTGATGTAATGCCCGTTATCGGGTGGCTTGATGATGCCGCGGTTTTTATTGCAGAGATAGCCAGTTTTATTATTTATTTAAAAGAAACACGGCGACGTCACACCGAAAAAACCAGGCAACAGGGCGAGGGTAACTGATATGGTCGCAAAGAAACCCGGCATTAGACAGGAAATCCAGGTTGTAGGCTTTTATCTTGGCGAAGATGAATACGCGCTTTTTATCCACAAGGTGCGTGAAATATATGCCATGACCGAGATTCGCAAAGTTCCCAAAGCTCCACAGTTTGTTGAAGGCGTAATCAACCTGCGCGGAACAATTGTTCCGATCATCGATTTGCGTAAACGCTTTGATCTTGCCGCCAATGACAGCAAGCAGGCCGCCAAGATACTGATTGTTGAGCTTGGAAAAAATCTGGTTGGTATGATCGTCGATAACGTGTCTGAAGTCATGCGTTTTTACACAGACGAGATTGAAAAGGCGCCACCAATGTTTTCGGCCAATATCAGCTCGCAATACGTTCAGGGCGTAGCAAAGCTCAACGACAAGCTTATTATCCTTCTTGACATAGAAAAATTACTTTCGTTTGAAGAGCAGTCAGTGCTGAAAAGCTTTAAATCCTGATGGTTCAGTCGGTTGACAGTAAAGAGCCAAAGCGTTCTTTTATCATAAGAATGCTCTATTTCTGTCTGCATCCGGTAATACTGGTAATTCTGATTTTAGCAATCGCTACAATATTTCTAGCGACTCCATTTCGTTTGCTGATAAAGCCTGTTGAACTACCCGAGTTTGTCGGCCCTGAGCAGGAATCATTCTGGAGCCTCCAGGAAAAGCAGCTCGACATGGAGAACTCGGCCGGTAATGTGCTTAGCCTGAGTCATTCAGAATTCAACGCGTTTCTGGCAGGATATCAGATCCCGCCAGAAGCTGGCTTCTGTCTGCAGCGACTCAGATGTATCGCCGACAACGCCAGTGCCACCCTTTATATAATCGGCTCAGGCTTTTTTATGCGCAGTCTAGTTTTTCAACTTGGAATGAGCCTTGCTGATTCACATCTGCAAATAGAGCGCCTGCACGTCAATAGCCTTGAATTGTCTTCTAAAAATATGGCCGGCAAATACGTCATGCAATACCTTAGAGATCAGGCCATGAAAAAGCCGGAGAGCTTTGTCGCAAAGATTTTGCTGGGTAAGGGTAATGTCGAATTTTCGGCTGATCAGTTCTTGTTAATGAACGAGTTTATGCCCACGTTCCAGCGCTCTGAGCAAGAAGAGACACCCATTGTCGAAAATGAGACAGAAGAGGAAAATACGGGATCTGGAAATTGAGGGGAGGCTGTAGCCACCATGAATGAAAACATTCAGGTTCGGGAACAGAAACCACACGGCACAACTTTTGGCTGGGCAAAGGCATTTGCAATTGTAGCTGTCTTTGCAATTCTTACCAGTGCGGGACTTTCCTGGTATTTTTTTAGCCGACTGGCTCCTGGCGCGGTTACGTTTTCAACTCTCAGCGAAGAGACAACCAAGGGACAATTTGTTTCTTATATCAGCAGCATGCAGGGGCAGAATAACCTTCAAGTAGCGACATTGCGCACCCAGGAAGAGTTCGGCATCACTTCCGAAAAAAAACTGTTCCGTTATATGCCGGGCGGCGTAGTTGAGGTTGCAGCAAGGGTTCCCTGTGAAATTACCTATAGTGTACAACTCAAAGACAGCGAATGGGCTTTCCACATAAGAGATAATGGGCGGCGCCTTATCATAGTGGCACCTTGCATAGAATTTAATAAACCTGCGATCGACCTGGCACGTTATGAACTGCGCGTGGTTAAAGACAGCATGATTCGCGACAGCGAAGAAGTTAAAATCGCTCTGCAAAACCAGATACCAGGGCTGCTTGATGAGGTGGCTCGCAAAAACATTGATTCAATTCGCGATACCGCTCGAATCAGTATTAAGGATTTTATTGAGCAATGGTTGCTGAACTCGTTTGGCGATAAACAGATTATGACGCCGGTAGTTGACCGTGTTTATTTTGCTGACGAAGAACATCTTTTCAAAAGTCGGCTGTTTGGCGACAAATCAGAGCCTGGCGCCGGTCTCTGAGCTTATTCTCAGGGTATTATTTCGATCAGCTGCGATTTTTTCTTCAGATATATCGAGCAGTTGTCGAGGTGTCCGAGCAGGTTTTTAAGATCTTCCATCCGCCATTCACGCAGTTCTACCGATTGATGAGCTGAGCCACCGGTCAACAGAGCCTTAGCAGGAAATGGTCCGGCAAGCGGTTTTTCGACAACAAACTCACAATAATCTGCCTCGACTCTGACTATTTTGGCGGGTTCTCCAGCGATAAGCACTGGAAAATTTGCGGGTATACCATGAAGCATGCCGATATCTGCTTGAAACACATGATAATCACTGCCGGTGCGCACCGGATGGGCCCAACATCCAATTTCAAGCGGGAAACTGCCGACGGCATCATCATCAATAGCAAGGTTTTCCCAGAGTGAATAATGTGAGATTCCATACTGCTTTTCAGAAGTAGAAGATCTGGGACAGATCATTCTTTGTGAAACCGCTTCAGCAGAGTGTAAAAGGCGCCTGAAATAGCCAAAAAGCCGTGCCTGTGGAACAAATCTCAAGTAAAAGCCGGCAAGGTCTATCATTGGCAATGTTGAAACCCTTTCGCAAATGCTTTCAAGGTTCCAGTCGCCACTGGGGATGTCGCTGTCACAGCTTCGCACATGCACAAGAAAAGTCATTCGCTGATCCAGGCTTTGTGCGAGATTAGATAACGCCAGACACTCTGATATCGAAGAGATCACCGGCACAATACCGGTGCGGGCATAGCCCTTGTCGCTCTGCCGGGAGCATGGTTTGAGAATCTTTTCGAAGCTGTTGCCAGCAGAGAGAAGAACCGGCGTGGTTGCGCTGATTACACCCTTTATTCCTGCTCTTAAAACATCGTCTTCGATATATGGCCAGATATGCCTGAACAGCGGCGGACTTAAGTCTATCAGTTCCGCATTTTGAGCATATTGCTGAATATTGCTCATCAAGCTGTCATAATCAATTTTTATCCAGCAACTGCTGTTGCGGTTCGGGTTGTGATGTGTATCCATCGTCTCAGACAGTCGCTGATATCGGTTCTATGTCGTCACTATCCACAGTTTCAGCGGTTTCGCGGACATCAAAGCCCATAACTTCGGTGCCCTTGTTGCAAATTCTTTCGTAGAGCATCTGAAGAATCTGGTTTTCGTCTTTTCCTGCTTCCAGTTCAGCCTTGGTGTCTATAGGCTCAAGAAAGTGCACAGACATGTGGGCAGGGTGGGGAAATACCGTGCCTGGTGGCGTAAGTAGATGGGAATTGGCAATATAAGCTGGTAAAATTGGCAGTTTCTTTTTAAGCGCAAACTTGATTGCGCCGGCTTTGAATGGGCTTACAAGGCCCCGGCGATTACGCGTTCCTTCTGGAAAAAGGCCGAGATTGTAACCATCATTCAACAGTCTTATGGCGTATTTGATTGCCGGAGCATCAATCTTGGAGCGATCGACCGGAAAACAGAGAACTTTGCGTAGATACCATCCCTTAAACGGATTATCGAAGGCTTCTTTCTTAACCATTATGAACAGCGGCAGCCGCACCGCACCACCCATTATAAAGCCATCCCAGATTGAAGCATGGTTAGCCACTGTTACAAACTGCTGATTCTTCGGCACAAGCTCAGTATTATGGATTTTCATGCCGTTATAAAAGCGAAAAAACCAGCGGCTGATAAATTGCGATGCGTTGAACCAGACAAAAGAAGGAGTGGCTTTTGCGAATTCCCCTTCATTACCACCGTGACTGCCAAGCAAGAAGCGACCGCTGCGATAAAGCAGATAGAGAATGCCAACTGTAGCTAGAATCGGAGCCAACAGAGCAACCAGTGATCCTACAAAGCTGATCACATCTTCGACGATACTGATTGCCGGGTTGCCAACGCCTCCGGTTGTCGTGGTTGACAGCATGCGCAAACCAGCCTTGCCAGTATGTACCGTTAAAGTTGCCGATTCAGCAAAAACCATTGCGACAAGAAGGTAGAACCAGTGTGTCGCGCCCGGCACCAGCGCATAGGTTAGAATAGCAGAAAAAGCTACTTTTGCCGGTAATGCGAACCAATCAAGCATGTGGTCGACAACAGGTATCTTGTCGCCGAGAAATTCAGCAATGGCAGCCACGCCCAGCGCAATCAGGACGGGATCCTGACTTAGGAAGGCGAATCCGGGCTTGAGACTGACAATCTCTGGAAAAAAACGCAACAGAACACCAAGAATTAAGGGTGGCAAAAAGGCACGAAAACCTGTGATTGCCGATAAGCAAATGCCGGTCATTACCGGAAAAACAAAGTCAAGACCTTCCATAATTCCTGCCTGTGTAGCTCAGGCTCTATTTATATCAGAGCCCTATTTAAATTTGTAGACACCGTCAACTATGCCATACTTAATCGATTCGTCGCAGTCCATCCAGTAATCGCGATCCATATCTTTTAAAATGCGATCTTTGGACTTATGGCAATTCTTTGCCAGCATGGCGCCAACGGTCTCGCGGGTGCGCAAAATCTGCCGGGCCTGAATTTCGAGATCACTGGCCTGACCATACAAAAAATCAACGCTGGGCTGATGAATCATGATTTTGCCATTCGGAAAAATATAGCGGTGCCCTTTTTTGCCAGCAGAGAGAATGAGAGAACCCATCGATGCCGCCAGCCCCATACACACTGTTGTGACCGGAGAAGTGATCAGATGCATGACATCAATGATTGCCATGCCAGACGAGATGACACCGCCCGGACTGTTGATAAAGAACGTAATTGGCTCACCGGGCTTTATCGCTTCCAGATATAGCATTTTTGATACTATATCCTTGGCCGTATCATCTTCTACCGCCCCCCAGAGAAAAAGTTGGCGACTCTCAAGCAGCTTTTGTTCGACAACTTCACTTACATCAGAAGATTTCTCGTCTTTTTCTTCTTTTGGTTCTTCTTCTTCTTCATCATCGAGTCTTACTATAGCAAGTCTATTCAGCGTTTTTAAAGCCATATAATCTCCGTAGCATGAAATTTGAGTCATTGTATTGTAGAATCAATATTACCCTTTGTTGTCACGCAAAGCAAACGCAAACTTGCCGGTGCATAATGCCGTAGAAAGCTCTACTCGGCCGGCAGTTTATCATTCGGAAGGTTATACAGCGCATGTGAGAAAAGTGTGAATCTTGAATATTGCCAATGCAGTCTGAAGGCTGGCATGCCTGTGATATAATGTCAGCGAAATTTCGACTTATGGGAGATAAATGATGCTATACAGAACAATCGGAAAAACCGGGATTAAGGTCTCAGAGCTTGGGTTCGGCTGTATGCGACTGCCGGTAATTGACGGAGTTGCCAACAAAATAGACATCCCAGAAGCAACCAGAATGCTGCGGCATTCCATAGATAAGGGCCTGAATTACGTTGATACTGCTTACCCGTATCATGGAACCGGCTTCGACAAAGGCGGTGAAAGCGAACCATTCGTGGGCCAGGCTTTGCAGGATGGTTATCGTGAGCGTGTCCAGTTGGCCACTAAGTTGCCAAGCTGGCTGATAACCTGTCGTGCCGATATGGATAAATATTTGAACGATCAATTGCGCCGCCTGCAGACCGACCATATTGATTTTTATCTTGTGCACGCTATTAACAAAGGCTTCTGGCAAAATCTGATAAGCCACGATCTGTTTGGTTTTCTTGATGAAGCGCTGGCTGATGGCCGCATCAGATATGCCGGCTTTTCATTTCATGACGACCTGCAAACCTTTAAAACCGTAGTTGATGCCTATAACTGGTCTTTCTGCCAGATTCAATATAATTATCTCGATGAAAGCTACCAGGCTGGTCGCGCCGGCCTGGATTACGCGGCTGAACGAGAACTTGGCGTTATTGTCATGGAACCATTGCGAGGTGGCGCATTGACCCGCAACCTGCCAGAACAGGTCAGCAAAAGATTCGCGACATCAGGTTGGAATCGAACACCGGCCGAATGGGCGTTAAGGTGGCTTTATAATGATCCGCGCATCTCGCTTATTTTAAGTGGCATGACCACTATGGAACAGGTTGAAGAGAATTTGCAGATATCCTCGCAGGCAGAAGCAAACTCTTTTTCAGAAGCCGAAGAAATGGTCATGCGAGATGCTCAAGCGGTATTTCATGAGCGCATCAAGGTTCAATGCACCGCCTGCGGATACTGCATGCCGTGCCCGGCCGGAGTTGATATTCCCAAGAACTTTCAGATGTATAACAGTTATTTCCTGCTTGATGAGATAGCTCAGGTTTCAACACGGTTTCAATACAATGCGCAGGTGTCTGAAGCAACCAGGGCAAGCAACTGTGTTAAATGTGGCAAATGCGAAACCCACTGCCCACAGCAGATTAAGATAATAGACGAACTAGAAAACGTCAAAGCTGTTTTCGATAAAAAGTAACTCAAAAGCAGCAGATAATTTGATCATTATTATCCAGTTATCCTGGTTAATAATGGTTCATGGGCAGATAATATGAAATCTAAGAAAACATTTGGTACTGACTATTTTGGTATTCATGAAAGCAGGTATCAAAACTTAAGGAAAATCGGTTCTGAGGGCTGGGGAGGGGCCGAACACGCACATAGAATAAACAGGATTTCTGAAATCGTATCCGGGGTGTTAAAGAAGGTTTCGATCCCCAGTGCAGCAAAATTTCTTGATCTGGGCTGTGGCGATGGAAGCCTGGCAATTCTTCTGGGTGCCCTTGGATACGAGGTTAATGGGATAGATGTCTCACCTACTGCAATTCAATGGGCAAAAGATAAAGCAAGAGAGCAAAAAGTTTCTGCAACTTTTACGGTCGGAAGCGTTTTGAAATTGAAGTATCCGTCAGGCCATTTCGACGTGGTTATAGATTCAGCATGCGCTCATTGCATAATTGGAAACGACAGAAGTATTTACTTTAATGAAGTCATGAATGTCTTACGGCAAAATGGAATTTTTATCCTAATGTGTTTATGTGGTGACCCAACAGAAGAGGAGCTTGTAAAGTATTTTGATCCTCAAACAAGATGTATTGTTAAGAATGGCGTTGCCGGTCGCTACTATGGGAAACCGGAAGATATTTTGAATGAAATACAAACCGCCGGCCTTCATGTAAATCATTGGGCTGTAATCAACAATTCTACTGCAAACCAGAATGAATTATTTCTTACTGCCATAAAGCAGATTGGTGGAGGAACTGAAACACCCTGAAAGAAATGAGCGCTTGCGATATTTTATTGAGACAATAGATTTAGAGAGAGATAATAGATTTCTGAGGGGGAAATATATGATCCATCATCTGAAAAGCAAAAGACAGTTAATGAGTCTTGCTTGCTTTGTATTGCTTATTTTCTGGCTGTGCAATAATCCGCCCACCGCTAACGCTGAGACAGGCGGCGGAATGAAGGAACAGGCTGAAAAGCAAATTTCCAAGCTGTTAGGTGTTCCGGTCTCAGTGTCAAAATACAGCCTGGATTATGCCACCATTCACCTGCGCGGAATCAAAATCGGTGACCACAGTAAACCAGAACTTCCTGTAGCGGATATAAAAAAACTTTCCGCCTCCTGCGATTTCATGAGTCTCCTGGGCGGGAATCTTGTGTTCAAAGAAATAACCATCTCTTCGCTCAGTGCACGCCTGACCCGTGATTCCTCTGGGAATTTTGTACGGGGAGACATTCGCTTGCCAGCAACAGCAAGTCTTTCCCTGAAATCCGAGGACCTTCCCTTTGAAAAGATTCTCGGCACTGACCTTGAACTTCAAATTTTTGACGAAAAGATGGACCAGACACTGATTTTGCGGATTCCATCAGCAAACATTATCGCAACTGCCAGTAAAATGCTTGTAGATCTTAAGGGTAAAGTATCTGTTAGCGATAAGAGAAAGAAGGGAAAGGGCGACGAGATTCTAATCGGGACTGACATGCGGGCATCCGGGTTCATAGAAACCGGGGAAAAGCAGAATTTTCGCATTGAAGCCGCCGCGACGGTTGATATGGCTGCGCTCCAGAGAGCTTTACCCAGTCTGGACGACTGGCTTAGAAAGCGCGCGACCGTTTCCGGCAAAAGCACCCTCGTGGCGATTCTCTCGGAAAACATAAAAGAGCCATACCTTGCGGCAGATCTCAAGATTACTGATGGCGCATTTGCGCTTTCCGAAAAGCAACTGGATTTGAAAGGTATTTCTGCTGACATTCACGCAGAAGGCAACATCAGTGGGCCACATGCATCAATTTTCATCGGGGGAACGGTCAAGGTTCCTGCGGGCAATGTCGAAATGCCAATCTCGCCTACCAACAAGAGCGCATTCACCTTCCCATTCAAGAATATGATCGCGCCGTTTAACTATTCAGGCCAAACGCTTACGATCAAAAAAGCCCATGTTGAAATGTTCGGAGGAACCCTTGAAGGGAATGGGACTGTACAGCCCCAAAAAACTCCGATCAGCTTTCAGATTGACGCACAAGGAAAAGAGCTTCTTGCCGAGGTTTTCCTTGCGCAAAATACCAGTCAGAAACAGGCGGTTTCGGGTCCCGTCAACGTGACCCTAAAGGCCGCGGGGAATGCCAATGGATTCGCCTCGTGGAACGGTAGTAGCAGCCTGGTTATGCGAAATGGCAGATACCAGGCGCCTCCGGTGGTCACGCCGATTCTTTCCCTGGTTAATCTTAAAGAATTCGCTTCCGGAGACATTAAGGAAGCAAACGGGACTTTCACGCTTCACGATGGAATAATGACGACGAACGATCTATCTTGCCTGAGCACCGCCGGAACAGCCGACTACCGTGGAGATATCGGCCTCGACACAACCCTGAACGGACGTCTGGAAATCAGGTTTTCTCCGACGGTTGTTAAAAAAAGCCAGGCCCTGCAACAGATTTCCCTCGACGGAAAGTCTGCAATTATTCCAACCAAGGTCGGAGGAACCATTCTGGATCCTTCCTTCCCCGGATTCAGTTCGGGAAAACTCCTGGAACTTGGATTGAAGCGGCAAGGGCAGAAAATACTGCAGGATATTTTTAAACTGAAAAAAAAGCCAGCAACGAATCCTGTAGTATCCCCTGATCCCGGAAAGTCTCCGGCACCCAAACCCTCAAAGATTGAAGAGTCGCTGAATAAGGAACTGAAAAAACTTTTTAAGTTCTGAGGGGCGAGAACGATATTTGTCTGCATGCAAAAAGGGCTGTTTCATTAAAGTCATGAAACAGCCCTTCGCGCAAGACTATTATTACTTGAGGCCGGGAACGTTGGCGCGTTTCATTTTCTTTTTGCCGTTAAAAGCCGCCATCTTGAACGGTGGGGCTTTCTCAACACCGACATTTTCTGCGGTCAAAAACGAAATACTTCAGGCGTAGACGACGTCATCCATTGGTTTCGCCCTCCCATCAACTTCTTTGCACAGAACTGGTATTACTTTGAGAAACTTATCGAAATACACGACAATTGTGACATGTTTGTATTCTATTTCTTAGACGGCCGGTGATTGCAGGAGTTGCTGTATTTATGATAGAATCTCAATGAAGATTTATCGGGAGGTTCCAGTTTATGAGAAACATAGAAAACGCATCAATAATGGTTGTGGATGACACCCCTGAAAATCTTACTTTGATGCAATTCATGCTGGAAGCCAAAGGTTATAATGTAATAGCTTTTATTAGCAGTCTTGAGGCCCTGGCAGAAGCGAGCAAGGCTCCGCCTGATCTTTTTATTCTTGATGTTACCATGCCTGAAATGGATGGTTTTGAACTGTGCGAGAAGATAAAAGCCAACGCCGAAATGTGTGACATTCCTGTAATTTTTATCAGCGGTCTCAGTAATGATGAAGAAAAAGTCAGAGGCTTTTCCAGGGGCGGGGTTGATTATGTAACCAAGCCCTTTAAAGTTGGAGAAGTGTTGGCGAGGGTAAAAACTCATCTGGGTTTACGGTTTATGCAACGTGAACTGGTCAGGCACAGTATGCATCTTGAAGAATTGGTTCAGGAAAAGATTCATGAGATTTCTGACGCCCAGCTTGCTACAATTATTGCTCTGGCTACTTTAGCCGAATCCAGAGATGACACTACCGGCCGCCATATAGAAAGAACTCAGGATTTTTGCCGTGCCCTGGCTGAACAATTGCGCAAAAAGCCCAAATATGCCCATGAAATTGATGACGCGTTTGTTAACAACATATATTTTGCCGCTCCGCTCCATGATATCGGAAAAGTTGGCATTCCCGATAGTATCCTGTTGAAGCCAGGTAAGTTGACTAGTGAAGAATTTATAGTAATGAAGGGGCATGTGACGATCGGGATGAAGACCCTCGAAAGCATCAGGCAAAGATATCCAGACAATGTTTATTTGAACATGGGTATTCAACTTACAAGTTATCATCATGAAAAATGGGACGGTAGCGGTTATCCTGAGGGTTTGGCAAAGACTAGCATCCCGCTATGTGCCAGAATTATGGCCCTCGCTGATGTCTACGATGCACTGAGATCCAGAAGACCATATAAACCGCCATTCACGCATGAAGTGGCCTGCAATATCATTTTTGATTCTTCTGGATCGCATTTTGATCCTGACGTTGTTGAGGCTTTCAAGGAAATACATGATTACCTGCTATGCATCAGAGACAAGCTTCATGATTGCTCGGATACTTTAGAAGTCTGATTTTCCTTTGTCTGCAGCTATGCTGATGTTTCAAGGCTGTCCGTGCAATGGCATGATGAAACCGGTAGGATACTTTCAACCATTGGTCTGCTTTTTAACAGGTAAAGAGCACTCTTTTCAACCAGGATTCAGTATTATCGGCCTGGTTTGCACGGTTTTAAGAGACGCTGGTTGCGGAAGATCTTTTGTCAACTGTCGATACGAATTCTGGATCTTGGTTTCAAGTTCTTCAATAGTGGCTGCCATGCCGTGAACTATTGGCATCTCACGTATTTTTCCAACATAATGCCCGTTTTCTTTCCAGTAAACCAGGGTATAAGATTTGTTCATTCCCTCTCCAACACTTCTTTGAGAAAAAAATAACACTTACAATCAAGCAATTCAATGCCAAAATTGTTAAGATTTGCAAAGTTTCTGGCAGTGATCTGCCCCCTAAAAGGTTATAGAAAGAGTATGAAAAATTTGGAGAGGTTGCTATTATAGGCAAAAATCCGATAAGATCAGAACAGTAAGAGCTTGAGACAATCTATTCAATGGCATGGAGTCAATAGAACTACAGGTATATCTCAGATGAATGACTGGTATTCAAACTTAAATCGGCCTCCTCTTACCCCCCCAAATTGGATTTTTGGACCAGTTTGGACAGTCCTTTATATCATGATTGCATTATCTCTGATTCTGTATGTCAGACAGACTCGTCTGGCTCCTGTCTATTGGGCATACGCTGCAATCATTCTTCATCAATAACAAATTTCGCCTGGACTGGGATATTTTTTGGCCTTCAAAAACCCGGCTGGGCACTTCTGGATATTGTAGTGCTTGATATTACACTAGGCTTGTTGATCGTACATTTCTGGCGAGAAGCAAGGCCATCATCAGTTCTTCTGTGGCCATACCTCGTATGGGTGTTGTTTGCAACATATCTGAACGCAGGCTTCTACTTTCTCAACAGGTCCTAATCAGCGGACAGATTCGGACGGCCTAAGGGGCGCCGATTATCCGCGTCGTTAAGAGAAGTCGAGTCGAGCGAGCATGGCCTGGTTCTTTCAGCTCTGCAGAAATGTCTGAGCAGTCAGTTTTTGAATCAATCTGCGGCGCTGCAATGATCTCTACTCTTTTTCGGGCTGAGTGGCTTCTGTTGCCATTTTATCTTCGGCGTTGCGAATCTCTTCGAAGATGACTTCGATGTTGCGCCCGGTGATCTGAGCCTGGCCACCGGCAATGCGCGACTGGATAACAGGCGCTGAGATCACGTTGTCGCCGTAGACGATGGCAAGTTGCTCACCGATATGTTTTCCTGTGAAGTCGGCAAATTGACCGGAACCCGCTGAATCGAACGAGATTTTGATAATTTTCCCTCCGATTTCATCTTTGTCGAGCCAGGCCTCTTTGATGTTTGTGCCCAAAATCGCGGGTGTCTTGTCGAGCTTGTAATACATGCCCGAACGATTATTTGCATGCGCTTCGAAAATTACGAAGTCAGTTTCAGGATTTATGGGTTCAAGCTGAGTCGCACTGATAGCTTGATCTCTGACCAGGTGAAACCGAAGCCCATCTTGGATTCTCTTCAGCAGCTCGGAATCCTGGCCTGGAAATATTATGCCATGTGAAAGCATGTATCCGCCTGCCGCCAGGCCAGCGATAACTATTATCATCACTACCAGCAGAAGGGGTGACATTTGTGGTTTGTGGTGCCGGTTGAATTTCTGACTGCTGTGTTCTTCAGTGGTATAGTGGTTCTTTTCGTGTTTGTCCGGGTCGCGTGAGGAATACTCTTCGCTCATGATTTTCTCCTTAATCAACAAGTTTCCCGGCATTAATATTAAGCAACCGACAACATGCAACCAAGAAGCCATATCTCTCAGTAATGATAATGTTTAACAGATTGAAAAAACCTGGTCTTGTGCTTATTCTGCTGCCGCCACAACACTCAGTGGCGTCTATGGTCACCGTCATGCCGGGAATGACCACGACGCGAACCGGAAAAGAAGCCCCAGCGCTGCCAATAACTCCGGTGCTCAATCACAACGATTTTAGCCGAGGGCGGGGGAGGTTCGACGCAATATATACCGGTACCCGGTTTTAAAGTAGTCCGTTTTTCCAGCTCGGACAGTGAAACCCAGCCCATGATAAGTTCATTATATGGGGGTTCATTTACGCTCCAGATGCGGGCACGACTGCCGCTGATTTCAGCGATCCAGAAAAAACTGTTTTGATAGATCCTGTATCCGCCAACCAGCAGGTAATGCGAAGTCACCTGAAAGGCCTGTGGCGTCGGTGTGGTAACAATAATCGGATATGAACTGGTTGCGACAGTTGTACTCACCGGAGGAATTTCTTTAACTGATTGAGACACCTCTGGTAATGCCTTACCACATTGGGCGCAGAATTTGGATCCATCTGGCGCCTCTCCTCCACAATTGGGGCAATAAATTGCCCAGACCGGGGAGCAGATTCCAGCAAAAATTAACATGGCAAAAACCAGTATTCGAAGCTTCATAACCAAGGCTCCTCCCATAGGCAAATTTACAGAGTCAAATAGTCAGCTTTCTTCATAATGATAGCACACACAGAAAAACAAGTCACCGCACACGAATCAAGGTCGTTTGTACACAGTTAACAGAGCAGCCATACGGAGGCGGAAGAGATATCGCGAAAAACGGCAATCGGGTAGCCAAGATGACGCCTGGCTTGCTCCCACTGTATAAACACCTCAAAGACCGGCTCCAGGTCAGAAAACATTGCAACTTTCCTGCTCATTAGAGCTTCCAGGTAAAACTTAAGAACATTGACAACTGTAATTCTATCTTTAGGAGGAGAACTGATTTTCTGATTTTTCTTTAATCCGAGAAGGTTCGCGACCTGTGGATTACAGAAGGTGTTGGTCAAGATTCGCGAATAGTTTTCCTCTATTTTGGTCGGGTCAGCACCTTCTGACGAGAGATACTGGATATCCTGGGTCAGCTTGCCAAAAAAATCTTCAACTATGTCCTTCAGCTTTATCTGGCTGAATTGTGTGATCGCAAACTCTGTGATTCTTGATCCGTCAATCAACTCAAGGAAATATTTCTCTTGAAGTCCATCAGCAAAAAAATCCCGGTAATAGGTAATGAGATCTTCATCAGTCAAAACATTCTCGCATCTGGTGTGAAGAATCTGGTCATTCTGAAGTGAAGAACGGACTATTGGCATTAATATCTCCGTGGAAACTAAATCTGCCTTTGGATCTTACCAAAAATTCATATGAAACAAAAGTTTGAAACCAAAAATTCTAATAGTGTTACAATCATTCAAACAGAATCTGCGAGGTATGTTATGAAAAAACTTGTTATGGCACTATTTTTTATGATTGTTGGAGTTACTACAATGCTTTCAGCCCAGAGCCTGCCTGTTAATATCGCACATCGTGGCGCCAGTGGTTATCTGCCTGAGCACACGCTACCTGCCAAGGCTCTTGCCTACGGTCTGGGTGCCGATTTTCTCGAACAGGATGTTGTCTTGACCAAAGACGATCAGCCTCTGATTATTCATGATATTCATCTCGACACGGTTACTGATGTGGCGACAAAATTTCCAGAGCGTAAACGTGAAGATGGGCGCTATTATGCATTAGATTTTACACTTGCCGAAATAAAGTCACTGAAGGCCTGCGAACGCTTTGATCCGGCATCCGGCACTGCGGTATTTCCAGGCCGCTTTCCCATGTGGAAATCTGATTTTCGTCTGCACACACTGCAGGAAGAAATTGAGCTGATTCAGGGCCTCAACAAATCCACCGGTAAAAATATTGGCATTTACCCCGAAATCAAGGATCCGGCATGGCACCGCGAGCAGGGCCGTGATATAACCAAAATCGTGCTGCGGGTTCTTTCTGAATATGGTTACAAAACGGCCGATGACAACATTTATCTGCAATGCTTTGATTTCAGTGAACTCAAACGCATCAGGAATGAACTGAAATGCGAACTCAAACTGATTCAGCTTATCGAAGAAGATTGTGACATTGCCGAAGTTGCTTCTTATGCAACTGGGATAGGACCCTGGATTAAACAGATAATTACCGGTCTTGATAAACAAGGCAAGCCGGTGATATCAGATCTGGTAGAGCGTGCCCATCAGCACAAACTAATGGTTCATCCTTACACACTCAGAATTGATGCATTGCCAGAAGGGGTAACTCCCGACGCTCTACTTGACGTTCTGTTTAATCAGGTTAAGATCGACGGAATCTTTTCTGATTTTCCTGATGTTTCTCGCGATTTCATCAAAAACCGGGTAAAACGATAACAGGCACAGATTATCTTCTAACCCCTGGTCACTCGTTGATATCATGTAGCCTGTAGCCATCGAGCTCGAGCCTGGCTTCGTCGGCAGCAGTAAGCACCTTGAGCCTTCCCTGCTTGAGCCCGTGAATTTCGACCTGAAAATCGCGATAATGGTTTAGAGCTTCGATCATTTCTTTGCTGATGATCTGGCCTGGCACAAGCAGAGGGATTCCGGGCGGGTAGGGTGTTATCATGTGCACCGAAACGCGATTCAACGCGTCGCTCAATTGTATGGTTTCGCCCTCGGAATAAAAAGCGAACCTCGGCACGAATTTTATTGGTGACAGAGCAAGAAAAATGTCATCACTGTTGTTAAGCTTGGACGGCCGCTGGTTCCCGCTCATCTGCTCGATATTTTCGAGAGCCAGATAAAGTCGGTTGAGTTTGCTGTGCGTGGCACCAATGGTGATCAGAACTGTTACTGTGTTAAACGTGGTTTTTTCGATCTGAATATTGTGTTTGTCGAGCAGCAGATGCTCAACTTCTCTGCTTGAGAAACCGGTTCTTGAAACATCTATGGTCAACTTGGTCGGGTCGAGCTTGATGTTGTCGTTGCGCACATCATCAGAGATCAGATCCTCAAGCTCAAGGACTCTGAATTTGTTCAGACTGTTTATGCTATTCTTAAGTGTTTCTGAAAGCTCGATGCAGCGGGAAAGCAGACCATAACCTTCCATCACCATCTGTTTGCGTGCAATGTCAAGCGATGCAATCATCGGGTATTGCGGCGAAGTGCTGGTATGCATGTTGAATATTTCCATGAACAACTCTTCAAGGCTCTCAAAATCAGGGTCGTTGACGTGAATCATCGAGGCCTGACTGAATGCGCTCATTGTCTTGTGAGTAGATTGCGTCGAGTAATCGGCTCCAGCCTCCATGGCACAGGGAAAGAAATGCGGATGAAATGTTGCGTAACCATACCAGGCTTCATCGACTATCACTTTGATTTTTCGCTTGTGCGCCTCTTTAACAACGTCTGCGATGTCGTATATCAGGCCATCATAGGTACAGTTGGTGAGAATCAGGACTTTAACCCTTTTGCCGGCCGCCAGCGCTTTGTCCATGGCCGCGATTATTGTCTGTTTGGGAACTGGTCCGAATATGCCGTAGGCATTGTTTATTGAAGGTGTCAGATATATAGGTTCTGCGCCTGCAATAATGGTTCCATAATGTACCGACTTGTGGCAATTGCGATCGAGAAGAATAGCATCGCCAGGCGCCAGCAGGGTCTGCAAAAGAATTTTATTTGCTGTGCTGGTGCCGTTTGTGCAGAAAAATGTGTGTCGGGCACTGAATGCTCTGGCCGCAAGTTCCTGGGCTTCTTTGATTACACCGGTAGGGTGGAGCAGCGAATCGAGCATCGGAACTGAAACCGAAATATCTGATCGGAACAGGTTCGCACCAAAAAATTCATAAAAATCTCGCACCCAGATTGAGTTTTTTACTGAGTAACCAGAGGCGTGTCCGGGTGTGTGCCACGAATCCTTTGATTTACGGGAATATTCGAGCAGCTTTTCAAAAAATGGCGCCCTATTTTTACTGTTGATAACTTCTGAGCGAATTTTTCTCACGATGTCATCGTAATCGTGTTCACCTTTATAAAAATAGCCGCTGAGACTACCGCCGGTTCTGAAATATGGCAGATTGGCCTGATCAGTATAAAGAAAAATTGTGACTTCGTGGCGCAATACTCTGAATTTTTCGAATAGTTCGGCACCTTTAATGCTGACAGTGTTTTCATTATCAACAGGGATTTCCCATTCAGTGAGAATGACGTGAATGAGCCCGTCTTCGCGGAGCAGGCGACTTGCTTCAACTACGTTGCGAGCTGTAACAACGGCTATTCCACGCGACGTGAGTTCTCGACATTCAAGGTCAATTTTTTTTATATCAGGATTCAGTAAAAGGATCTTGTATTTCATGTATTTTACCTGGGCGAACTGATTTAATTGGGCGATTTTACCACGGCGAGCTCTACAGATAAAGATAAATGAAGAATAATTTCAGTTGTTGCAATGCGGGCGCCAGATCAGCCAGAATCCGCGCTTGGGTGCAGCCTTTATTTCAGCTGTACCACTTATTTTGCGAGCTAATTTGAGCAGAAGGTCGTGATCAATTTTTGGAATACTGCGGGCCTGATCGCTGCCACTCCGTGATCTGACAGCATCGACCAGATGTTGTGGAGTGCTGAGACCATAACCGCCGCCTAATATTATGATACCGCCAGGCTTAAGTGCTGCTGCAATTGATTTAAAAGCAGTTTCAAGATCCTGCCAGAAAAAAATCGAGCCACGACTGAAAATAATATCAAAACTCGCCGGGCGAAGCGGGAGTCTGGTAACATCTGCCTGCAGAAGTATTGCCTGATCGCTTCGCCCTGATCTGACAGCGCATTCGAGCATGGAGTATGATAAATCGACTCCTGCGACTATTGAAGCACCCGCCTCCACCATCTTTTCAAGCATAAACCCAGGCCCACAGCCGATATCAAGCATGGCAAGCCCGGCCAAACTTTTTTCTGCAGCTAACTCAATATCGGCTAAAAACCATTGATAAAGAGGTTGCAGAGACTCGTTTGCATGAGCCTCAAAGT
>Ga0180007_10002275_pt1 | contig 23291 bp, 51 predicted proteins | sample MM_PC_MetaG_FD_121122 | JGI IMG/M metagenome (GOLD analysis project Ga0180007, IMG submission 121122) | Groundwater microbial communities from the Aspo Hard Rock Laboratory (HRL) deep subsurface site, Sweden - MM_PC_MetaG | ecosystem: Environmental > Aquatic > Deep subsurface > Groundwater... | reverse complement strand
ATCCGGCAATAAAGACGGGTTAGACAAAACCAATAACATTATAAGGTTACTTAATAAATTAGCGTAAGGGGGAAGCATGATAGCGACAATAATAATTTTAGCAATAGCCCTAGCATGGTTACTTTATGAAACCGATTTTCTGCGGGTTAGGTTGCTAGTTGGCAAGACTGTTGATAGTAGCAAGATTATGCCAGCGAATATCCCGCAAGTAAACTATAAACCTAGTGTATTTGAACCGCTTGATATGCCAGCCACTACCGGCAATATAAATATAATCTGTGTGAGGGAATGATATGATAAAAGTATTAAGGGAAAATGTAATCAAGCAACTTGCCAGTATTAAAGATGATAACGTATCAATAGCGGGGATTGCCATTGAACGGCGGAAACTGTTAGAAGCTTTGAGGCTTCAAAATCAAGCGGGTGCCGATATGCTCACTATTGACTACGGTAATGTATCCTGGGAATACGAATATGAAACCCATAGCGATGGTACATGGGAACTTGCCCCATACGCCTTTGAGCCGAAACCATGTATTCAAATATCCTGCGACCATACCGTTATGCGATTTATGAATCACGCAAAGTCTAAAGGTTATGGAGAACCTAAAATAATCCCGCTTAACTTTGTTGACCGTGAAAGTTATACCAAGCCCGAACTAACGGGGATACCTCTTGATACACGGGAACTAATCAATGTGTTAACCTATGTCTTACATGGAGTTGCTATCGAAGAGGGTAGACCAGTTTTATGCTGCGTTCTGTTTGACAGTGGCGATAATGTATTGAAGTTAGTTAGTGCCGATGGCTTCAGATTGCCGATGGTATCAATACCCGCCGATGGCATACCCACCGATAAAGTATTGATACATTCTAGTGATATAAACAAGTTGCTAACATTCCTGAAGTCTATAAAACCAATCGGCAAGGGTAAGGGCAAGTGTTATCCTGAAGTCTATCTACAATATGATTATAAGGTTATAAAATTTGCCCACGATAACGGCTCAATAGAGCTTGCAAAAAAAGCCGGCACATTCCCTGATTATAGCCAGTTGATACCTACTATTGGAACGCACATACAGTTAGTTGCTTCTGATATGCTAGAGGCTGTAAAAGCTGTAAATGTAATGGCTAGGGATGGATCAGGAATTATCCGGCTTAAATTCAATAAATATCCTAGCAACTTGACTGTATCCGCTAAAAGCGAAGAGGCAGGCAATAGTGCGGTAGAATGCCTAGCTAGGGTAGATAAAGAGTGCCACATAGCAGTTAACGCTAAATACCTCATGGACTTTCTGAAAACTTGCGGAGATAATATTATAGACTTATTTATTACTACGCCGTCAAGCCCGATGGTAATGCATGACGGTATAGATAAAAGCGAAGTCGTAATGCCGATGTTCGTGCAATGGTAAGGGGGAATTATGAAGCATAGAGTCAAGACCTGGCAAAAGGTAAACCGGTATATCAGCCCGAATACAATATTAGTGGCTATTAAAACAAAGGGGGGATAATGAGAATAATATTAAAATTCAGAGACACAGATGCACGTACCATAACCTATTTTTTAAGATGCCGATACAACAGCAAGGCAGATTTGCAAAAGTTGGCGATGGTAGCCATAAGGCGAGAGGTAGCAAGGGAAGCGGAAAAGGAACTTGACGAATTAAAAACAAAGGGGGTATAGCATGACCGCACAGCAAAGGTTAAGCAAGGCACTAATAGAACAGACCGAACCAATCAAGCCTAGTATGGCATACCTTGTCTACCTGATGGAATGGGTTAACCTGAATAAAAACTAGCCGGTAGCCTAGCACTTAATAAGAGGACAAAATAAAAGTATAAAGGGTTAGCCTAATAAGGGGAGGTAAACAGATGGAATATACAAAGGGTAACTGGAAACGAGGTAGTTTAGATGATGAACCATTTGCTAGGTCGTGTTTATCAATCTATCAAGAAGATGGGCGGAGAATAGCCGAGGTAAGCCGTGAAGGTTTTATGCGCATTGAAGAAGCTGAAGCCAATGCCCACCTTATAGCAGCAGCGCCAGATATGTATGAGGCACTGAAGGCACTTACATTCCAGTTTGCTGCGGCAGTAGAACGCCCATACTCTGCTGATACGAGGGTATATACGCAAGCAAATGAAGCCCTAGCCAAAGCAGAGGGGAGGTAATAGAATAATGTCAGATATTATGTTAGCAGTAGCCAAAGCCTATTGCAATAGATGCCATCAAGACGAATGGTTATATCTTAATGACAGCAAAGAATATGGATTACTTTGTGAAAAATGTATGGATGATATAGGGGCGATAGCCTTAACCCCTAAGAGTAGAAAGCAAAATAATTTAGGAGGGAACAATGCAACTACCAATAAATAAGCCTTTTCTACGGAAAGATTAACCTATCTAAGTCATGAGGGTTTAGCCCCTAGTTTTATTAATAAGGAGGACTGAAAATGAAAAGGGAGATATTAATTACTATTAGGACAGCACTTATATTGGCGTTATCGGTATTATCTGTTGCATGTTTAGCATGGATACTTGGAACTTATACGCCTGACCCTGAATTAATATATCACGGTTCAGTTGATAATATCTTATCAATTGATGGTTCCTCTACGGTTGTTATTATGACACCAGATAAAAATATTTCCTGTTCTAATGACTTAAGATATTTTGATGGCGGTGATATTACTCACCTCACGACATATAACATATGGACAGGTAAATTAAAATCATTGGATAAAGTTACAATGGGAGTGTATTGGATATATATAGTCCACCCATCTAATAACCAAATGTATTATCTACTATCAACTAAAGAGATACTCACATGGAATGATACGGAAGGGTGGAACAAATTAAATCCTCGTAAGAATATAATACCATTAATTACTGCTGGTTAGAGAACATACGGGGGTGTATAAACAATGGCTGATGTTATACAAAAAGCACAAGACTTGGTGGGAGATAAGCCCATAATAGTTGTATAAGGTTAGCCCCTAGTTTTATCAATAAGGAGGCACTATGAATAACTATGTTAAGCGGTTAATCTTGCAACATACAGTCCAGACCGAGACCAGACCTGAAGTAAATATGGAGAAAGTAATCAGGGCAGAACTTGCCAAGTTATGTAAGAATTAAAAGGGGGATACCGTGAACAAGGGCAGGTACATAAACAAACTACACCTTGTCCGACAGCATAGGCAGAATTGGTACTTGAAAACCTTTTATGAGTTTATGGATAAGGTTAAAAGTGAAGCGGAGGCAACCCCCGAAAAAGTAGTGGAACGCTGGAATAAAAATAAAGAGGTGCAGAAATAATGAATAAGAAGCGATTTTTCGCCAGCTTGAAATATGCCCGCAATACCAACTTCATGTCCCAAAACAAAACCATGAGAAGACTACTATTCAGCCTATTTCAGTATGCCTATACCTGTGGCTGGAATGACCGATTAAACGGAGAAGTGAGATATTATGAATAATCTCAAAATCACCCCAGAAAGTATTGACTTTTGCCCAATATTAGTTTATACTATTTATAGTAAGTAGTGATAAGGGGGATTATATGAGCAAGGCAGATTTACAGGAAGGATTACCAAGCGGGGTGAAGTTGGAGGCTACGTTCCTTATTGACCAGGAGATGTGGCTGGAACTGAAGGGGGAGGGGTGGAGCGACAAGGACTTGGCGGAGGCGATTAAGAAGTCCATAACCTTCAAAGGGGGTGTCGGTGGGGCATTAGGTAAAGTGCCTTTGTCTGATGTCATGGATGTAGAACTAGTGAAGTATTATTAGGGGAGGAACATATGGAACTAACAACTAACACTATACATTGCGGTGATAATCTTGAAGAATTATCCAAATTGCCTGACAATTCAATTGACTTGATTTATGCCGACCCGCCATTTTTTAGCAATAAGCACTATGAGATTATATGGAATGATGGGGCGGAATTGAGAGCGTTTGAGGATAGGTGGCAAGGTGGAATAAATAACTATGTTAAATGGATGAGGCAAAGATTATTTGAATGCCATCGTGTTCTGAAAGATACGGGGTCAATGTATCTCCATTGTGACTGGCACGCCAATGCCCACTTGAGAATACAGATGGATAATATATTTGGGGTGAATAATTATGCGGATGAGATAATTTGGAGTTATAGCAAGGTAGGAGGTACAACTAAAAAACTCTTAAAGTGGCACGAGACTATTTACAGATATACTAAAAATTACAAGCAATCCATATTCAACGTTGACGCTATCCGTATTCCATATTCTAAAGCAACTCTTAAAGGTGCAACAAAAGGAGAAGATGGAAAACTATACTACCATCGTGGGTTGGGGAAAGATGCTAGTGTTAAAAGATTAAAATCCACACCAATCAATCCTGCAGGTAGGCTATTGGGTGATGTATGGCATATGGGCGATTACGCAGCCCCCAAAGGAGAACGCATTGGTTATCCTACACAAAAACCAGAAGCCTTACTTAAAAGGATAATAGAAGCCTCAAGTAATAAGGGCAATATAGTCCTTGACCCCTTCTGTGGTTGTGGCACTACAATATCAGTAGCTCACCAACTTGGTCGCAAATGGATAGGAATAGATGTTTCCCCTACTGCTTGCCGAATGATGGGGAGGCGACTCAGTAAAATCGGGGCTGAAGTAAACATTGTGAATATGCCAGAAACCATAGAACACCTGAAGGCACTTGCTCCTTTTAACTTCCAAGGATGGGTAGTTGATAAAATCAATGGTACTCATAACAACAAGAAATCAGGTGATATGGGGATAGATGGATGGACAATCCTAAAACACGAACCAATCCAAGTAAAGCAATCCGAGAATGTAGGGCGGAATTTTATAGATAATTTTGAAACAGCAATCCGCCGAGCAAGCCATACTTATGGTGAGATATATGCCTTCAGTTTCGCAAAGGGTGCTTATGAAGAAGCGGCAAGGGCTGAATTGAAGGATGGTATTACAATTAAACTTATAAATATTTCAGAGTTATTGACAGATAGTGAAATGAAACCCATCGAAAAGCAAAGGATATTAGTGTAATAGGGGGAGGCAAGTAATGAGTAGAATGGGAGAGGAAGACCAGAAGTCGCTGGAACGGGCGGCGACCTACTTACTTGATGGCTGTATAGCCACCGAGAATTATCTTCAAAATCCCGAAAACCTGAAGCTCAAGAAAGAGGCAGCGGAGTTGGTGGAATATGGGTTGAAGCAGATGTTCGGGGAGAACTGGGGAACTTCAATACAAGACTATCAGGTTGAAAATAAGTGGGTTTAGCCTAGCCGACACTAATAAGTAAAAGGAGTAGGGAAAATGAAAAGAGGATTATATCTACCAATAGTAGGGGTTTTACTTTCACTATATTTAATTTCAATGTTACTTGAGGCTCAAATCAACTCTTTATCCCATGTGTATTTCTGTATTTTCCTTGTATTAGTGGTGTTGATTGTCTTTGGGGTAATATTGTTGGCTATGTGGGATACAGGTATGATAGGCAAAAAGGTGAAGGATGAGGATTAGCTGACACTAATAAGTAAAAGGAGCAGGGGAAATGGCTGATTATAGAGAGTTCTCCATGACTTGCCCGAACTGCCACCACCAATACAGGGTAAGACTGTTAAGTATAAATGAAATCGAGGACTGCCCTATATGTCCACACATAGCACCGTTTTCAGAGTTCGCCAACAAGGATAATAATGGCTTTGCCCTTGACAACCACCCTGTAATAGTCTATACTAATAGTATAAAGATGTAAGTAGGGAGTAATGATGCATGAAGGTAGTAAGACCGTTATTCAAGTCGGGCAGTAGTTGGCACGCTACGATACCTATGACTTGGCTGAAGTTCATTAAGGCTAAGTTGGGGTTTATGCCGAAGCATGTTATGTTTGTGGAGCAGGGCGATGACCTGTTGGTGAAAGCGGTGAAGCCAGAAGATAAAGAGGTGAAGAAGTAATGGACTTATTCAGTAGTATCCCTCAATGGTTGTGGGGAATAGCCGCCATTGCTTTCTGTGCGTGGTATGTTTTCGGACGAGGTAAAAAGAAGTCCAAGAAACGTACTCTAAGCGGGTTGAGAAGGAAAGATGAGGCTATCAGGAGGGCATTGAATATCGCCCGCAATGAGGAAAAACTTGCCGAGATTGAGCGGAAGAAAAACAAGAAAAGGGATGGCTTATTGAAATGGTAAGGTATATCTATTTAACGCTGTTATTAGTTCCCCTTATCCTGCTGGCTTCCTGCTCTACCTTTCAGGGTGGCATAGACTTCGGGTTCGGTAAAGTCCCGTCAATTCTTATATTCTTTATTGTGTGTGCCTTTGCCTGGTGGTATCTTTTCAAAAGAAAATAGGAATGGTAAATGACAGGATATATCGTAGTATTTCTTTTTAGCCTACTCTTGGGATATTATATGGGCAACAAGGCGTTTCGCCACCGAGTACACGATATGATAGCCCGAATGAGAAATAGAGATGAGGATTACTACTACGAAGATGATGAGGATGAGGACTAAATATTTTCGGAGGGCATAATGTTATCAGATGACGGCATTGCACCACCAGCGAAAGGCAGGCAATTTCAGCCATTAAAAGACCTGCGGTTTTTTGCCACACCATCGGAAGTCAAGGTAATTGAACCCAATGGCACTATAAGGACTGAAGAACCTACTTATTGGGAAGACCGCAATATGGCACAATCATTAAGGGGGAAAAGGAAATAATATGGGAGCACCCCGCTGGACTGAAAAAGAACGAGAAATACTGAACGATTATGCAGGGCTAATGAGTTATGAGGACTTGTCCCGAAAATTAGGGCGTAGTGTGAGTGCTTTACAGCAGTTCCGATGCCGCCGTAAAATGCCGACATTCTTTGATAACTTCTATACCTACTCACTATTGGCAAAGGAGTTGGGTGTCCAGAGGGCAACCCTGCGGAAATATTATAATCGGGGGTGGCTAATCGGTAAAAGAGCAACTTGGACATCAATGTTCGGAAAACGCCCGATGATGTTTCTACACGAAAATATAGTGCAATTTCTGCAAGATAAATACACGCTTTTTGATGGGCGCAAGATACCCAATATATACTTCAGGAATGTAGTTAAGGAAATGAATGGTGGGTAGCCCCGCAACAAAATAAAAACGGAGGTCAACATGGAAAAGGAATTTGGATGGCTGGATAAGTTAGAGGAAACTGCACGAAGGATTGACAATTTCGGAATGGTAAAGCCTGCCGAAACAGAAGAGGTTGAAGAAGAAGTAGAAAGCGAGGATGAGGACAAGGATTAAATCAGTCGCCCCTCATTAAGTAAAAGGAGTCGAAATGCCACGAACAAAGGCACACACTCAATATTACTCGCAGCAAGGAGATGGTTTGCCAGGAGTCACAACCGTCTTGGCGATTTTGAATAAGCCAGCCCTCGTGATTTGGGCAAATAGGCTAGGACTTCAAGGCATTGACTCTACCAAATACAAAAATAAAATGGCAGATATCGGGACTATAACACATATGATGGTTCTGGCACACCTAACCAAAGACAAGTTGGACTTGACCGAATACAGCCAGCAGGATATATCAACTGCCGAAAACTGTATGCTCTCATTTTTAGAGTGGGAGAAATCCCACAAACTAGAACCGATATTAGTTGAAACAATAATGGCATCGGATATATACGGTTACGGTGGAACGCCTGACTTTATAGGATTGGTAAATGGCAGGCTGGAACTAATTGATTTCAAAACTGGGAATGGAATTTTCCCAGAATATCTATACCAGTTGGCAGCTTATCGTCAACTCGCCAAAGAGCAAGGGCACAAGGTAGAACACGCTCGGATACTCCGTATAGGGCGAGATGAAAACGAAGGCTTTGAGGAACGTCTGATTGCTCGGTTTGATAATGAGTTTGAACTGTTCAAACATTGTCTTGCAATCTACAATCTTCAAAAGCTTATGAAACGGGGCTAAAATAACCCCAAAAGGTATTGACATTTATCCCATAATAGTTTATACTAATTATAGTGAACGTAGGAGGTCTAATGAATTACCATATAATCTACATCCCCGAAGTTCATGCCCGAACAAACCATTCCAAGGGGAATGGCGGAAATTCGAGGGTAGCTCACCACAACCTGCCAGCACTAGACCCGATTACAGGATTACGATTACCATTAGGGAATGGGTGTTACCTCCACGCAAATTGTTTTGAATGTACCGAGCCACCCAACAAGTGTAAATATGGTAACAAAAGAAGGAGTAGGGATAATGGTGAAATGGATTAAGAAACACTGTGTGGTTTGTGGTAAGAATTTTGAATGTCCTGACGGCGGATACCAGCCGAAAACCTGCAACGATTTTGACTGCACGCAGAAATTCGCCCGACATCCCGAACACTATATAAGTTTTCACCAGTATGTTGATGATTGTAGAATGAGGGCAGGGATTTAGCCCTTTACCATAGACTAAGGAGATTGTGCGAGGAAATGATAGTAATTTTAGAGTTGGAAAGTGGCAAGGCAATCTACATTGATGATGGTGGGATTACAAGGGATGAAGCTCACGAAATCATTGTTAGTCTTACAGAGATATGGGGGAATGATATTGAAAAGGAAGAACTCAAAGATAGAATCCTGATGATGTGAGAGCAGATTCTAGTCCCTTACCATAGATAAAGGAGGCGAACAATGAAACAGTTTTTAGTATTTTTAGATAATCACACTACATTGAGTGTGTTACTCTTTTTTATTGTGTCGTTTATCATTGTCGCACTATTATGGATAGGAGTCAGCTTTTTGCCAGGAGCAAATTTGCGATGAAACGCACAAGGATGAAACCCCGTAGACATTGGATGAACCGCTACTCACCCCAACGCATCCAAGAGTTCTACGAAGAGTTCCCAGAGCGCATAGCCCTTGCCGAAAGGTGTGGTGGTGAAGCCTTTGTCTATTACGAAGTATTTAACCCCTATAAGGGAGAGCGTGTTTATATACCTAGAGTAAAATGTGTTGGCGGAGTATGCGAGATTTGTGGATTGCCTGCGAATGGAGAGGTGTTAGAACCTCACGAAGAACTCCGCCGAAGTCATGGGGCGAAAGTAAGTATATCAGAAAGTATCATGGTTCATAGACATTGCCATAGCGGGAAGCATCCTGGTGTGAAATTGGAGTGGCTAAAATGATACCCGGTTTTGATTCTAGTGCGTCTGGTAAGGAGGAAACGAAGTGGCTAACCCCCAGATTATATCTTGTCATTCCTGCTCTGCGACATTCCCCGATTACAAGGCATTAGCCTTACATATACTATCCAGTAAAAAGGGACACCGTAAAGGCAAGAGGTGGGCTGCCAAATATATGCAGAGAAGTGTAATGGTTGCGGAGAAGAAACAATATGGCGGGCAAGCCCCGATGACAGAGGAACAGAAGGAAAGCCCGCAAGATGCCAAAGAGGATATCCGCCGAGTGCTATCGGGTAATACCAAATCGGTTGTGGTGAAATGCCCGAAGTGCCATAATAACCACAAGAAATTACTTGAAGAAGAATTTGCCGAATGTCCAGAGGTTTGGAGGATTGATAAATTGGTTGCCACACTATGTCCTAACTGTGTAAGGTAAAAGGGGTGAATTATGGAAGGTGATTTCAAGCACAATCTCAAAGCACTATTTGAACGCAGACACGGCAGGAACAACCCTATTTCACGGCACGAATTACACAGGATTTTCCCCGATATTTCAGACCGCAAACTACGCATGGTAATACACGAACTCCGCCGAGAGGATATGCCCATACTATTCGCCACCAAAAAACCCACTGGCTACTATATACCAGCCAACTTTGTAGAACAGGAAATGGGTTTGAAAACCTTGCGGAGTTATATCGTAGACTTGTGTATTACCCGCCGAGCCTTGAAAAGGGGTTCAGCCCGATACCTTGAAGGGGATAAACAACCGCACTTGCTCTAGGTAAAATAGCATCGGGCAGTAGGGAGGGCTGAGAAAAATGAATAAAAAGATAGTTTGGAGAATGATACAAGGGCTTTTTCTCGTCTGGACAGGCATGGCTATATTTTTGTTGGTTCTCATTCTGAGACCTTATGTAGAGGAAGCAGGGAATGAAAACGCTATTTACCTTGCTTGGTCGTTAGTGGCAACAAGTATGGTCTGGTTGGCTATCTTCTGTATCAAGGCGTTAGATAAGTGGTTCGGCAAATAAGGACAAGCAATAGGGAGGGGATATGCTAGAAATAAAAAATGCTGCATTTTTTATTAATGATGGTTGGGATGGCAATAATTGGAGGATTTATTGGGTATCTCGTAGCCAGAGATGATAATCAAGATATACCTAATTCAATGCCAGAAGAATTGAAGGACGTTTTTAAAGGCAAATAAGGTTCAGGTAATAACCCATAGAAAAAAGGGGCAAATGCGTGAAGAGAACCAGTTTACGGCAGAAGACCTACTTGGCGAATTACTTGACGGCGACCCCGCTATAAAACAAAGGCTTGAAACTGAACGACACAGGGAAAGAATTAGATTATAAGCAATGGTATAGGATTTGATAATGAAGATGACAACGAGTAGTTCGCCACCCCAAAAACCCGATAAACCTTGCCATACTTGCGACACAAACACTTGGTGGTGGCAACAACATGCGATGAACCCCAGAGGCTCTTGGAGATGTGGTACATGCCACCCAAACCCGAATCGTGAGGACAAAAAGAGGTGATAAACTGGCGATTCAAATGCTTGGACTGCGGGTATAAATTCAGGGCGATAGAGCCACAAAAACTGTTTGATATTTATACGAAGTGCCAGCGGTGTGGTAGCACTAATTTTGAGAAAACAGTGGTAAAACCGCCCCAAAAAACATGGAAGGAAATGAAATGAATAATGGAAAATTAATAATGGAAACAGAAATAAAATTACCTGATTGGGTAGACCCCAAGGTGTGGCGTGATTTCGCCACTTACAGGAAACAGATTAAGAAACCTATGACTTTAAGAGCTAAAGAGTTATTAATCAGTAGATTGGAGAGAATGAAAGAAAATGGGGATAATCCCAATGAAGTATTAGAGCAGTCAATAATGAATGGGTGGCAAGGGATATTCCCGTTAAAAAAAGACAATAGAAAGAAAACAATAGACCCAGATAAGTATATAAAGGGGAAATACGGACATATGGTACAGAGGTAGATAATGGATAAAAGAGAACAAGCAATAGAGAAGATGAGGAAAGAGATAGATATGTACACCGATATACCACGGCACGTTGATAATATCCTTGAAGCCGTCAAGGAGGCTGGCTACCGACTCTTCCCAAATGATAAGACAAATCCGTATCCGGCAACAGTAACAGACGAATGCACAGGGCAGGTATTTCCAGATAATAGGCATGTGGCATGGCAAGAAGGGAGGAATTCTCTATTAACCCTTGAGCAGACAGACTTGAGGGGGAAACTAGTAGCTCAACTCAAAGCTGTATGGTTGGCCGGTAACTGCATAAGGAAGTTTAGACCAGATGAAGTACCAATGGAGAGTCTAGGTGATATAGCCGACAAGTTCCTCTCTCTAATCCATCAACCTGAGCAGACCGACATACCAGAAGAAGAACAGCATGCCGATGGTCATTTCCTTGATGCGCCCAATCAGGCCGACAAGAGGGAAGTGGTAACGGGAGGTAGAGTAGATGCTAACAGACAAGCAGATATGGGAAGCATGGGACAAAACCTTTGATACCCCTGTAGATTTTGACCATAAGCCTACACCTGACGAGATATTACTGGTAAGAATAAAGGCTGTTCTTAAAGCAGTTGAAGAGGTTAAAGAAAGTTATCGTGCTATTGCCAACCAATCCATCCCCATAATCAAGGAGGAGATAAAGAGTTGGTGTGATGAGGATTGCCCACATGCTGGATATATTATGGGTTATGCGGTATTGCATAAGGGTGGATGTTCAAAGTGCTTAAGCGAACTTGGCAAGCCTTCTGGGACAATAGAGGGGTAGATAAGGAGGGAATTATGACGGAACATAATCATGGTACAACAAGCAATACTGACGAGGTATTTAGAACCTTTATAGGTGAGAAAATCAAGTGAATGTTACATGGGTTTAACTTCGGGCATTCAAAAGTAACATTAGTTTTTGAGTGTGGTTGGGGTCTTACATTTAATAGTAACGGTTCACATTGGGTAGAAAACCCAAGAGATATAGCGTCAATGACTAGGGAAACAAAAGATAAAATAGCCGCACTGAAAAGGGAGTCTGAGGAGATAAAGTTAGAACATGATAAGTGGCTTCAACGTGATAAAGAATATGGCAAGGTTTATTGGGCAAAGTGGTTAGCCCAAGCCCAACTAGATAAACTTAAAGGAGAGGGATAATGAAAGAATGGATTAAACCGCTAGAAAAGATGGGGGCTTGTGAAGAGGCGATAAAATGGTGTGGGGATTATGACACACTAGGAGAAGCATGGCTAAAGTGCAAACGTGGCGACTGGATGCTCTGGTTACTAGGTAGACTATCGGATGAACCAGAAAGCGACAGCCGCAAGAAACTAGTGCTAACGGCCTGCCGCTGCGCAAGGTTAGCCCTGCCACACGTTAAAGTGGGCGAACTAAGACCACTGAAAGCAATAGAAACAACTGAAAGGTGGGCAATGGGCGAAGATGGCATTACTTTAGATGATGTAAGGACTGCCGCCTCTGCCGCCTATGCCGCCTATGCCGCCACCTCTGCCGCCTCTGCCGCCTATGCCGCCTATGCCGCCACCTCTGCCGCCTCTGCCGCCCGAAAAATAATTCTAAAGAAATGCGCCGGCATAGTCAGGGAATATTACGAAGCACCAGAGTTGACATGCGAAAGGAAATAAAAGCCATAGTTCTGAGCCAGGAGGAGCTCAAGAAGCTCACCATCGGCCAGGCTATGAAAAAGTACGAATTAGAACCTTATGTAAAAAGCCGAGCAGGTTAGTCCATTTGGTAGTCCCCTTCAGGGGTAGAGGAGAAATGAAAGAATTATTTGAGATGATGTTTTTACTTGATAACCCAAAGCCTGATAGTACAGGAGAATGGGTGGCGACTATTATTCTTTATTTATTCTGGATTCCCTTTGCCGTCTTTATTACCTTATTTGTTTTCCCTATATTTTTATTAACAACACCATTAAGATTACTACACAGCAAACTAGAAGAGGAAGCAGCAAATGAATATGTGGGGAAATGGTAATGCGGATAGGTATTTATAATCTTGAACCGAAATATAGAAACCTTGCATTAGAGAAGATTAGACTTTATTACTCTATACGTGGTGATACCGTTGAGGATTGTATGCCGTTAAGTAATGGTGGATATGATATGGTTTATGCTTCGTCTATATTTGACTGGACACGGAAGGATTATATTAGTGAGCAGTTTATTACCGGTGGAACAGGTTTTAATTTAACCACAAAACTACCGCCAGAGATTGATGGTGTTCAACCTCATCTTAACTTTGGTTTTACCACGAGAGGGTGTATCAGGAAATGTCACTTCTGTGTTGTCCCTGAAAAGGAGGGTTATATTAGGCGGGAGGCGGATTTGTTGGATTTATGGGATGGAAAATCTAAACAGATTACTCTTTTTGATAATAACATTTTAGCATTACCTGAGCATTTCGCAATAGTGTGTCACCAAGCACGTGAAAACAAAATTAAACTTGATTTCAACCAAGGGTTAGACCATAGGCTTTTAACACATGAGATTATAGAATTAATGAAATCAATTAGCCATGTAGAATACAGATTTGCTTTTGACCACCCATTATATTTACCCACTGTGGAGAGAGCGATTGATTTACTGCAAGCACGAGGGATAAATCGTTGTAGTTGGTATGTGATAGTCGGCTTTGATACAACCTTCAAACAGGATTTAGATCGTGTGAATTACCTGCGAGAACGAAACCAGATAGCTTTTGTGCAAAGATTTAAGGGTAAGAAAAACGGCAAGCGAATAAGATTAGGGCAGAACTATGTAGCATTAGCACGATGGGTGAACCAACATGACATATTCAGGGGAATGACATGGGAACAATTCTTAAAACACCCTGATAATAAGCGGTATAGATATTTATTTGAGTCCCCTTCAGGGGTAGAGGAGTAGAACGATGGATAAATTAGTAATAGGTGATTATCTGGACTTAGACGCAGAAGCGACATACCCTTGCTCTGATGGAAGCGTAGTGTCTACTGTGAGTGTGGATAAACTACTCAATGCACAGAGGGAGGAAACAGAGAAGGAAACCAGGTGGGAAGTGGGGGGAGAACTTTGCTGTCTTATCGGTAATAAAATGCTTAAGGATATGGAAGCAGGAAAATTACTTGGCGACCAGGCCGAAATATCCTTTAAGGCGGGATACAAGGAAGCCCTTGAAGGTGCGGTGATGAAAGGTGGTTTTGAAAGCGTCAAGAAGTTAGGTATCAAGGAAGTGGTGGAGTATGTCCAGACACATTCGTACATGGACGACTATGGGAACACGATATTACTGCTAGAAGAAAATTGGCAAGTCAGGTTGAAAGAGTGGGGGTTTTGAGTCCCCTTCAGGGGTAGAGGAGAAATGAAACCTACACAACCTAATAGAACAGGGAGACCAACTGCAGCTGACACAGTAATGACTCCGCCAGCGATTGCTAGTCTTGTTATTCGAGAGTTCAATCCAGAGGGTTTTACACTAGAGCCCTGCCGGGGGTCTGGCAATATTTATAATGAACTCCCGAAGCCTAAAGATTGGTGCGAAATCACACAGGGCAGGGACTTTTTGGAATATCAAGGACACGTAGACTGGATTATTACAAACCCACCTTATTCCATTTATGATAAATTCTTAAAGAAGTGCTTTGAGGTGGCTGATAATGTTGTTCTTCTATGCCCAATCGCCAAAGCCTTTAAGTCAATGGCAGTTGAGAGATTGGTTGATGAGTATGGCGGATTAAAGTTGATATGGTTAATAGGGAGCGGGACTAAATGTGGATTTGCATTTGGGTTTCCGACGGGCTGCCTTTATTATCAACGTGGCTATAAAGGTGCAATATACAGAAAGTTCTAGTCCCCTTCAGGGGTAGAGGAGTAGGGAATGAAGAATAAAATCGTATTCGTTTTAGCTTTATTGATGGTAATGGTGCTAACTTGCCTAGTAATAACTGCCGGACTAAAGATAGAGGACTTGAAAGCAGAACTGGCAGCAAATGACTTACTCATATCTCGTATGGAGTGTGAAAAAGAGATATTGCAGTATGATGTAGACAGGTTTTTAGCGGCATATGACAGTAAAGAACAAGAACTTTATGATGCTGAAAACACCTTTGTAGATTATATGGTTGGCTTAACTTCAAGGCTGGCAGGACAGGAGTTAACCGAAGAAGATATAACCGAGGAATATTTTGAGGAACTTATTACTGATTTAATCAGCAGACCCAAAACCGTTGAGGTTATCAAAGAGGTTGAGAAGATAGTCTATGTAGACAAGATAGTTACCGAGAATGTAACGGTAGAATTAAAAGACTTCAAGACAGAGCAGGAATTGGAAGCCTTTTTAGCGGCAGACACAACAGACGAAATACCCGCTGTCTGGAACTTGGATGGTACTTTTATCCACTTCTGGTGTTTTGCATACTCGGAAATACTTAGAGACAGTATGCAGGAAGCGGGGTATCACGCAAATATACAAGTTTTTCCCTCTGGCGCATTGCCAATGTCGGATAGAAAATTAGACGCTGCCCACGCTATGGTAAATGTCCGAGTAGGTGATGATGTCTGGTTAGTAGAGCCTCAAACTGATGAATGCTGGCTGGCATGGGGCATACACTTGATGGAAGTTGATTGAAAGGTGACAAGGGATGGAATTTGACACTCCCTATCTCTAAAGAGCAGGGATTCTCAGACTACGCTCGCAGTATTCTGCCACGTTATCGCCTGACGGGTCTGCCCGACCCGAAGGAGTTTAAAATGGTTAGCGGTTTAGATTTTACGCAGAAGCCTAGTTCCTGCAACCACCAATCTAAATTGTTAAAGAACTTTGGTAGGCCAGCGTTGAGTCTATTCTACTTCTGCCGCTATCGGCCTAGCCAACTTGTTGAAAACATTGTAGCATATTTCAGTAAGGGAGTCAAGCCTGATTCATCCCTAGCCTTAAAAGGCAGGGTTTTCTCAGGCGTTTTTTATAAACAGACTTCCTTGGCAAAGCAAGTTAAAATCTGACAAAATGAATTAAAGGAGGTGATGCCAAGAAGAAAAATGTAAAACTGAATAAGTAAAGCAAGGTTAAAATAAAAGGGAGGCAAAAAAATAATTTGAAAAAACTATTAATTTCATTGGTATTGGCTCTTGTACTACTGTTCTCTATGAGTTCGGTGGCGTTAGCCGATAGCCCCACTGATGTCAATATCTCATGGAGTGGTGCTGGCGGAATATCTGGTGGTATAACTGCTGGGGATGACGCTGGAGCAGGCTTTGAAACTCTTGGCGATGTCATAAGTGGGTCTTACTCTGCCACTGACTCAAACAACAACCCCTACGGATACAACGTGGACTCGTTTAGCACTTTGTTCAGTGGTTTCGTTGATAACGGATACATGTATACGGGAGTTGACCGCAATGACTCCTATTCGCCAATGTATGGTGCCGCTGGTCAGCAGTCTTGGAGTTTTGTGTACACCAATGGCATAGCTTCAATGGCATACCGAAGCACCACCAACTATGCCCAAATGACTGATGGCTCTTACGGATACCAACTTCCTGGCGGACACAACATAACTGTGGCTGGTGCTGACTACTACGAAATTGACCGAGGGATTGATGATGGGCGTGGTAATAGTGGTTGGTTGTACGCCGATGGCGATGGCTCTGCTACTTTAGACTGCATGGTTTCTGGCGCAAGTGGCGTGTGGAACTTGCAGTTTGGTCGTGGTGGCGGATGCTATACCGATGCTAACTTCAGTGCAACTGGTTCTGCGGGACACTTTGAGGTTGAGGGCGAGGGTAATAATAGCGTAACCTTCAACGGCATGGGTGTCTCATCTGGTGGTGGCACACTAAGTCTCGTAGCCGATTGGCTAAACAACTTTAGCATCAGTGATTACTCACTGACAGCAAACTAAAAGTTCTGGGTTTGGGGGGTGTCTTGGACACCTCCCGCTCTCAGAGGAGAAAAATGAAGAAACTATTTTTAGTACCAATTCTTTTGATAATACTATCACTGGTAGCAACGCCAGCGTTTGCGGCTGACCCGCCCGATATGGAAGTTGACATTGCTGTGTCAACAGGCGGGGATGTTGATATGGACATTGGCGTTAATGCTGGTGGAGATGTGGACATAACCATTGACGGAGTTGACTTCAAACAAACTGCTGGTCTTGCACAGGCTGCTTACTTGCATACCAAAGAACGTAGCAATACAATGTGGGATTACACCTACTACTGGAATATAACAGGCATCGGCGACATGGTAATGGGTGCTATCAATGAGTTGAGATATGCAATAGAAATGCTCTTTGTATCTCAACTTGAGTTGCAGGAACAACTTAATGCCACGAATGCCCGCATTGATGAATTGGAAGATGAGCTGGATGAATTGGCTCTGAGAAGCAGGATAAGGACACTGGAACTAGAGAGGCGCATAGAGGCACTAGAATAATGACGTTTTCGGAAGGGTGGGGTGTCTGTTGAGGATGCCCCGCCCAGATTTGGCTCTCAGTGCTTCTCCGTGTATAAAAACCCGTATAATAATAACCACTAATGTAAAATGATATTAGAAAACAGAATAAAGTACCAAGGTTTTGATTTGGTGTTGTACGGAGGTGGGTTGGTGGAAGGGCTGTGGTGGCAATTAGTTAATCCGTTATAGAGTAAGGCTCTGATGTATACTTACCACTCAATAGTTCCCTGCCAGTTTTCGGCAATGAATTAAAGTGGCGTTTATATTCCAGCAAGTTCATATCTATTTCCCCATAACAGGGTGTTTCAGGGCGTTCCCCTATCATTTTCATAATCTCCGTATAATCCATATTCCCTGGCTTCTTATCGCCCATCCACTGGTAGAGCAACGACATCACCAATGCTGGCATCGGCTCACTTATTCGCCACGACCCCATTACTTTCCGGTTAACAACTGGTAGTCGCTTGGTTGCCAAACACCCATCCACTAGAACTGATACCAAGTCATCTTCCAGTTTGTTGTGATAGATAAATGCGGCGACTTTTACTAGACAGCGAGAAGTAGTCATGCGGGCATAGATGCTATTGAAGTTATCGCCGAGTTTATTGTCCTCGTATACTTCGGCAAACTTACCCCAGAATCCAACAGATATACCCTTCGCTACCTTGGCTACCATCGGGTTGGGACTACTTCGCTTTTTATACAGGTTGTCCATTGTATTCTTAAACGGGTAAACAACATTTTCCGGTAGTAGGTAGAAGTGTCCGTATTCCATATCAAACTCACCGATGCCATACTTATTCAGCAACCATAACTGCTCCGTTGAAATGGTATCTTCCCACTCACCTGTTCCGTAGCAATCTCGACTTGGGCAGATAAACGGAGATACGTGTTTTGTTATCTTCAACTTGCCATGCAGTTCGCCCCAAGAATATTCACTCGGCATTGTCTTTGAGGTAAAGAACTTGGCGTTGCTTATATCGGGCAATCCCGCCACGATATAAGGGTAGCCGCTGGAGATATCGTAGTCATATAACTCGCCAGCTTCCCAGTGTCCTAACTTATAAACATCCCGCCATTCCCTTGTCATTACGGTACTGCATAGTTCTACCATGTCCATTGCTTCGTCTGGTAAATCGCAAGCTCTCGGAAAGTCCAGCTTATCAAACACCTCGGAGAAAACAGCTACGGGGCTAGACAACTTCTCAGCACTAACCCCAAAACCTTCTTTGTAAGCGTTGACGACCTTTTTGCCGAAACTTAACAGGCTGTCGGCATCTGCTATTCTGCCATTACTGGCATAGCGTGATAGCCCGTAGAAGTTGATTTGGTTTATACCAAATACACGGTTTGGCTGGTAGTATAGTTTTCGCCTATCACTTGAGAATATACGCCCGCCCGCCAATAGTTTAGCGGATTCAGTTTTATCCATTGTGCTGGCAATATCTTCCACGAACTCGTCTACGTTATAGACTACTGACATATCTGTTGGCTCAAGCAGGAAGTTGGCTACATCAACCCACTTGTCTGTGGCGATACTCCCGCCATCACTGCAAGTTACGGTGAGCATATTACCTTGCTTGTCTATGCTATATGCCAGCACTTGTTACTTACCTCGAATCCTATCATAATCTGATGCTGTAAATGTACCTGCTATTCGTCTTTTCTTGTAACTCGCCCTTGCCTTCTGTGCCTTGACATCACCCTTGCTGACGCTTCCACCTCTTATGCCATGCCTACGCCTTCTGGGGAAATACTCATGGATTGCTATTGATATCTGCCGATAGTGCTCCACCATCTTCCAAACATCAGGCTCGCCATCGGGTTTTAGCCAACCTCGCCTTCTGTACTGCTCAACAATGAAGTCTTCTATCATCTCCTTGGAATAGCCGTATCTTTGTAGATTGATTATACTTTGCCAGCGAGATTTCATCATCCTGCGGATATAAACTGAGGGGTCTGATTTATCGGCATACCTCTTAAAAGTCGGGTATGCTCCCGCTATCTCTTCTGCCTCAAATTCTAGTAAGCCACGAGATGTTAGCCGTTTATACCTAGATGAATATCCCCTTGCATATCTTCTTGCCATTTTATCCACCATCCTTACCCATTATTATTTACCTGCATATAGTTCTGCCAAATATTCTTTGTTCAATCTGGCTTCTCCGTTTTCAACAATTATATCCTTTCTGCCAGCATACTTAATTTCCAATCGCTTTTGCTCTGCTAACATCTTCTGTTCAGGGATACCCAGCAACTCCTCAATCTTTACTATCATATCGCATATACCATCTTCGCCCACAAAAACTAGGTATGCTTTACTGTTTCCCCTCTTCCCCCCATAACCCTCCGCCAATTCCATCATTCCTCCGTTGCAATCACTCATTATGCTTCTACATATACTCCCATTATCGCCATCATTATTTTTGCCTTTATTATACCTGCTAACATACCCGTCAAAACATTCGTTGTAGTATCCGCTTGCTTCAATAAGTTTATCATCGCCAAGTTCCCTTCCTGCCCTTCCCATTTCTTTAATTATGAACCAGTATTCGTCAAGCACTTTGGTTATGTTCTGGTAGCCAGTCTTTTGGGATATTTCTATTTTAAGTTCCAATGCCTGTGCGTCTAATATCTTTTGGGCGGTTTCCGCTTTTTCTTGTACGAGTTTTTCGTGTGCTAATAGCTTTTTAGCACTATCAACTAAAAACGCCTCTTTTTGGTTCAACTCGGCTTCTTTTTTCTGTGTGGCTACTTGGACTTCTTGTGCCTTTATCGCCACCTTTTGCTCTTCCTCTGCCAACTCCTGTTCCCACTCGGCAAGTTCCTTTGGAGTTTTACCAGCCCTAAATTCTGCAAGTTTCCTCTCCGCTTCCTCTGCCCGTAGCAACTCCTCAGACTTATCTGCTCTTAGAGCCTCCTCGGACTTCTCCACTATTACACCAGTGAGGGCATCCAAGTCCTCTTTCTTGAATCTCCACTCACGACCCATTTTATACGACTTCAACCTACCATCATCTATCATTCTTTTTATCGTACTTTCACTTGACCTTAGATAGGCTATCACTTCCTTCATTGTAAGAAATTTATTATCCATATAAATTACTCCCTTTTTATAACTCTACCGTACACTTGGCATTAAAAAACTTTGCGTAATATAGTAATGCTTCTATATCTTCATCCGATACTATGTCCCTGCCTTTCTTGAGGGTGTATCCCATAACAAATGTGGTGAGTTGTTTCATACGCCTTGCACCAGCATCATCAGTGGTGTCTTTCAAGTCATTTGCCAATCGGTCTACTTTATGGAGATATTTAGGTGGCAATTCAACATACACCTGTTCAACGGGGAAATTCAACTCAAATGGTTGTTCATTATGATATTCCCTTAAATATGCCGACCTTCTTATTTGAACCTTGCTCTCTTCCGTATAGCGATAACTGACAGGCAATATCCTTGAGATAAACCCGAAGTTGCCCCACTTCTGCTGTTGGCTTCTATCAACATAATCTTGAGACGATACGGCTGTTATTAGACCTATTTGGACTGGGACGGTTACAACAAAATCGGACTTCTTGCTTTCAATCCTGCAAATACCTTCCTCAATAAGAGCATTGTAAAATCGTATGGTATCGGGCATGGCATCCTTGCCTTTCGTTAAGATAGATAAGAAGTCGGGAATAACTATATGCTTCACCTGCCCACTCTTTAGTATATCACCATATTTATTGTGGAGGATATAAGGGGTAGTATCTGTAGTATATAATACAGTCCCCACTTGTGTAACTATTTGTATCTTTTCCCCAGTAACTCCTCCGTCTTTGCCTTTTGCCCACTCCGTTCTTATATTCGGAGGGGTGTAAGCCTTTCTTAGTGCCTCCGATTTGCCATCCCCAACACTTGCTATCAAGAGGATTGATAATGGTTTTTCTTTTGCCAACTTCCCAGTCCACAAGCCAGTTTCTAGGATGTCCAGTATTGGTTCTACCTTAATCACTAACTCGTAACCCCCTTCATCTCAAGTTTAACGCCTTTCACATCTTCATCAGTAATAGGGATAAGAACCAATGTTTCACCATCCACATCCATTTTGAAATAGTATTCTCCGTCTATTTGAACACCATGCCATTTTAGCCAGGTCTTTGGGATTACGATAGCACAACTCCCGCCAAGATTAACTGCCTTCTTAATCCCAAAAGCCTGTTGCCTCGCAAGTTCTCTTATTATTAGCTCCCTTTTATTTTTATCCATTTACTCCTCCCGTTGCTGCAATGGTGTTTTCTTCATACTTGCTTCTCCTTATCAGACTACTTACCAATGCTAGTAAGATTAGTAATTTGTTGTTTTAAGTGTTCATTCTCATTTCGGAGATTTGTTAATTCTCTTTCAAAACTAACTGTTAATTTATCTACTGTCATTGACCAGCCATCTTGTGTTATATTTAAAGTTCCTGACAATACTAATGGCTCGTTAGGTGTATTCATAACAGCAGCAGAATAACCTGAATTATACCCCAATTCATAAGTATTGTTTAATTGTATTTTAGATGTTGCTAAATTTAAGGAAATTCCAATGCCAAAGCCTATTATGAAAATCATAGCACATGGAAGCATATATTTCCCCACAACCAATTTTATTCTCTTCATTTCCCCTCCTCATTCTCACTAGGATTGGATATATTCCAATTCAATATAGGTTTCTCTGATAGTATATATTTAAGACTACTATGTTCTTGTTGGTAGAGCCAGTATTCCCCAGTAATGTTCTCGGATATTTCTGTAATCCAAGCGTCAATTATTGACCTTTCTGTTTTACCAATATGTGCGAGAAAGCCATCTTTAAATACATAGATAGAGCATGAATCTAAGGCTATATAGCCATCGGGGGTAATAATAGTAGCCTTGGTAGTATACCCTCTTTCATACGGGGTTATAGAGTTTATCTGCCCTTGATAAATCAAGGATGTTTTTATTGGTGGTGGGGAACAAGAAACATTCACTAATAAAATTGACACCAATAATACAAACGGGATAATTAACTGAAATACCTTTTTCATTTCCCCTCCTCATTCTCACTAGGATTAGTTTCTATAACGACTATCTTCAATCCATAACCCTCTTGCGTTGATAGTATACGCTCTCTTTCTTCTATGGCATCTATGCCATCTTGTAGATCTCTCCAAAAACCATTCTTATAGGATATAAAGCCTTGCAACCAGTATAAGTCCTCTAGGTTTAGGTCAAGAGATACAGTTAATTCATCTTTAGGGTAGACTTTGCCGATTTCCAATAACCTCATTTCGTCTCCTTACCTATCACTGGGTGGGGGTGTAATCATTATATTTAGTATAACACTTATCCCCTCACTTGTCAAGGTTTTTCAACCCTCACTATAAAAACAAAAGGGGTATAGGGGTTATATATTCTATATACTTTGTATAACATGGCTCTTTATTTGCAGGGGTATGAAGGTTATACTTTGTATATACATTTAAAAGGGGTATAGGGGTTATATATTCTATATACTTTGTATAACATGGCTCTTTATTTGCAGGGGTATGAAGGTTATACTTTGTATATACATTTAAAGGGGGTAT
>Ga0180007_10002274_pt1 | contig 23293 bp, 23 predicted proteins | sample MM_PC_MetaG_FD_121122 | JGI IMG/M metagenome (GOLD analysis project Ga0180007, IMG submission 121122) | Groundwater microbial communities from the Aspo Hard Rock Laboratory (HRL) deep subsurface site, Sweden - MM_PC_MetaG | ecosystem: Environmental > Aquatic > Deep subsurface > Groundwater... | reverse complement strand
TAGCTTAAGGCAGGAGCCCCCGAACACGAATCCGCCAAGATACATGAGGGGGCTCCTTTCACCTTCCTCACATATCTTGCACATTTTTCCGGTTTTTTCAATCAGTTATCTTGACCACTCACACCTGGAGAGCACCTGCGCTTTTATGGTTTTGCGCCATCTATCCTCTAATCCTTTCAGATCATCGACATAGGCAATTTTTTTTGGATCGGTTTCATAGACTTCATCACTCGTCACCTCAAAACCGGCGGACAGTATCCGATCCACCATTTTTTCCACCTGACCGATGCGCTCTTTCATGATCAGGTATCCGCTTTTTGGCAGAACATTGGTTCCATGTTCCAGATTGTCCGCTATATGGGGGGCAAAAGATTGCAGCATCGTTATATCACTGCTCAGCAGAAATCTTTTCTCGTAGTCCAGTTGCTTCAGGTAGAGGCTGAAGATCTCCAGGGAAATGGATTCATTCATCTTTTTATGGCTGAAATGGACGGCAGGGAGCTCTTTGCTCAACATATAGCCAATAAGTTGGTTTCTCTTCAGGTCAAATTCCTGGAGCTCTTTTGCAATTCCGGAACCGGCAGTGAATAAAAGAAGCAGCAGTAAGACTGTCAATGTGCGTTCAGTACGATTTTTCATATACTTTCCAACCGAAAATAAAGGTGAGGTGAAGGACAACCGATCCGCTGATGTTTTCTTCGGTTATCGCTGCTAAATATATTGTTTTTGCCAGTGAAATTAGCGGCAGAAACCAGATCGCCTGGGATACAGTCATTTTCAGCGTTCTGTGTTTTTTTCTCATAGCACCACTTCTTCGTCATCCGGACTGCTTGGCGTTGTTGGGCAGTATTCCGGCACTTCGGTGTATCTTTATGCTTTGCGGGTAACCGTGGGGGAAGTCGGGAGAGCCTGACTTGTAGGTATTCTGAAAGAGTCAAACTTTTACCAATAACAAAAATGCACCAGTTCACCTGTTGTATTTTCACGTTAATCTTGCCGCATCGAACATCTGATTATAGCCAACTGTCTTTCGGTTGAGGGGGCGCGAATGTCAGGTTTGCTCCCGCCCAGGTCCGATCGAGAAACTATCAGGAAGAAGGCGACCCTATGAAGTCTGTTTGCGAACGGATTCTTGGCCAAAGACATCTGTATGAGCAGGAATGTTATTTGACCGGAATCAACAGCAAATGTTTTAATACAGTCTATCAATGCCTTGAGTTTTCCCCCTGGAATGCGTTTCAGGAGATCAGTCAGTTGGCGGTCATTCAGAAATGGCGAAGGCTGCCGGCCAAGTGGTAAAAGACTGTTTCTCAAACTGCATGCAGCCGTCAGCGCCTCTGTATATATTTATCCAGGCCCGCCAGTTTGTATTATCTATTTCCGGATAATCCAGTCGATAATGGCTGCAACGACTCTCTTTACGGATGACCGGGGCTTTGAGTTTCATTTCAGCACTGATGATCATATTGGCAGTCTCATGGGCCAGTCTGAGTTCATGGAGATTCGCAGCTCTCAGCATCGGCATATGGTGATCTCTAAGCTCTTCGGCAGCACCACCGGCCAATGCCATAACATCGCGACGGGAAAGAAGATTCTGGCTTTGTGATAAAGATGTCATGTCGATTCACCTGATTTCAAAACTCTTTTGAATATAAAATCTTTTAAGAGGAGGAGGGCGCCGCAGAGAGTCAAGATAACGATATAAGAGGACAAGACCAGATTCGTATGACGTCCAAGGTCTATGGCATGCCAGCAAGCGAAAAGAATGAAAGCAAGGGACAGCCATTTGTGAACTGCCGTCCACGTTTGGTATGGAAGTGGCATTTTTTTGCGGAAAAGCGCTGTGCCGAAGAGAATGAACATCAGACACCAGGCAATAATACCGCTTAACACTCCTGGATTATGGTATGTACTCAAGATTGTAAGGAGACAATCTACGGGCTCGACGCCTGCTTCAAAGTATCGTGGAAGGACAATCAAAAACGGGTGAACCAGAAAGATAGATACGAATACATAGCCAAAAATCTTGTGAATTGTGATGACCTTGGCCATGTTATACCTGAGCAGGAGGGAATTGCCGTTGCGAGTCAGAAAAAACTGAGCCAATATCAGGCACAAACCAATGATATTGAGGAGTGAAATTGATTCCTTTAAGAAGGTGCGTCTGGGAAAATCACCCGTTGCATAGAAGAGTATCGGCAGACCTATAAAAAACATGATTGTCGGCAAGAGATCGAGTTTGTTCCTTTGGCTATTCATTATTATCCCCAGGACACTATTACCGGTATAGATTTCTCCGGTGTGATTGTGATCGCATCAACAGGACAATACATTCGACATAAATGACATATCTGACAATCTGCCGGGTATTTGATAATCGCCTTTTTGGTCTTGGGATCCAGGCGCAAAACATCAGTAGGGCAGCTTGTTACACATGTCCCGCAGCCGATGCAGCCCCTTATGGATTTTATTGTCATACGGTTTCTCAGTTAGTATTGATTTCTGGGAGCCTGTCCGAGAATGCCCTTTTCGCCAAACGCTTCATTATTTCAAAAAAATAATACTCGCACTATCAGCTGGATGACTGCGCCTCTTTTTCAGGAACGGTTTGATTTTGGGAAAAGGGCCTATTCTCGGACCAGGTACTAGTTGCGATTACCTTCAGGAGGTCCTCCGGCAGGGACAGCAGCCAGCTGACCGTTGATTTCCTTGCAGGTCGCTTCGAGTGTTTCACCTCCACGCCCTGCGAATTCAACACTGTCGCCTGCCTGCTTGCCTTCACATGCCGAAACCGCCTCGGGCGGCGGACCCTGGCGCCGGTTAGTATCGGGACCATTGCTCGCAGTACAAGCGGTGATCGGCAGCAGGATAAGTATTGCCACCAGTAAAGCTGTTTTTAGCAAGTAATCGTTATTCATGTGTCATCTCCAATGTGGTTAAGTGATCGGTTAAGAGTAGTAAGGTAAAGAAGCCAGGCTCAGCCATCGGTCCTCGCTACACGATTCAAGGTATAAATAGCATTAAATTGAGGAGCCAATAGGGAGCAAATATGGAAGAAATATGGAAGTTGTTCTTAAGGATTGAAATAAAAGTCGATCGATAAACCCCAGTAGGTGGCGGTCATGTCGCTGGGGCTTATCTGTCCTGGGAATACCAGGCCTCTTGGGACCAGTGAGCGGGGAGGAAGGGAGGTAAGGGGAAACGCATTGTTGACAACAAAAAAAAGTGCATCAATTGCAAGGGAGGCGCCTGAACAGTTACAACGAGGATAGAGTCACCTTAAAAGTGACTGCAAAATATTTATGCACAGTCTTCTCATCATCCTTTTTGATGCAAGGGATCCATGCAGGCCTATTCTTTCTCTGTGAATTTGAACAAATTCCAAAGCACTCCGCTGATACCTTCATACATCAGAGCCAGTTCTGCTTTCTGGATGACCAGTAATTCTCCGGTCGATTTTTCCCTGGTAAAAAAGGACACATTGCCGCCCTGAGAGGCAACAATGGAGATTGAATCAGGCTGGTCAAAGGCAAATTGAGCTGCTGAACAATGACGTGTCCCGCCAAGATCCATAAAAGATGTTTTTGTTCCTTGGTCTCCTTCAACGGGCCGGATGACACGCACTGCGTCGGAGCCGGCCAGTGCGTCGACGGCCTGAATTTTGGCACCGAAACAGTGAATATAGCGGTCAAAGGTCATCACCAGTGCCCCGTCAATGGCTGTAAGACGTCCTATACGATTGCACTGGTCGATTATCTGTGAACGTGTATTTATAAAGTTCTCGTCCTGAGTTGCTGTCGCTTTCTGGTAAAGATTGAAGAGGTCCCTTACGGAAAGGGTCGATGAAGAGGGCTCTGAGGTGAATTTCGGTTCTAGAAAGTTGCTCCCTCCCGTGTAAAGAACCGGATGTCCAATTGATTTTTTCCATGCATTGTCTTCGGGAACAACGAGAAGGGTGCCGCCACGTTGGTGGGCTCGCATTGCCTGAGCAATATAGAGTAGTGTATTAAATCTGTAGAAATTTAATGCAGTTAACTCGATAGATTTTCCGTTTGAGAAAACCTTAGCTATGATTGCTCCAAAAAAGCTGCTTGGATCAATAAACACTGCCTGGTTGCCAATCAATGCAGCGATGCCTCTGCCGTTACAGATGATCAGGATGTTGCCAGGGCCAAGCACTTGAAGCCAGAGGTCCGTGGTCAGATGACTGGGAGACCTCAAGCGTAAACCCCATATCTGGGGTTGCCCATCCTTGCCGGGACCAATGCAGATATCTGAGAAGGAACTCTCCAGTGCGGATCCCAGTTTTACCAGATTGTGGGAGGTCAAAGGGAGTGAACTGTCGAAGTGGAAGATATTTGCTGAAGGTTCACGCTCTCTATAGACAATAGACATTTTCATTTGATTGCCTTCTTCTATTATCTGGCTTGCCCAGTAGGCGGTATCGATAATATTGGCCAGTATGTCATTCGAGAAAAATGTCTTATTACCAAACAGACTCGCGAAAGGTTTATCGTCTCTATATTGGTCTTTCAGGGCATGTATTCTTTCGCAGAGGCTGCTAAGAAAATCCTGGTTGAGCTGAAATGCTGAATGATACATTGAGAAGTTCTCTTGTTGAGTGGTTTTCTTTAAATGTAAAGGACGTATACCTATTCAGGTAATGCCAACAATAGGCAAACAAATGCTCTGTAACTATTTGGCAGTGCGTTCTCTTCGTGCAGTCAGGACTTCGAAGCCGACTCGTGCTATTCGAGAAGACGTAACTGGACGAAGATGGAGTGCTGCTCAACAGGCACAAAGGCGTATATATATCCGGGAAAGTGAGGGAGAGCAAGAGGCGTCGGGGCATCTGGAAGCGATTCTAACCCCGATAATCGGGATAGGTCTCTTCACGAAATGCTTTCTTACTCATTTCAGGCCCCTTGGCGGGGTCAAAAACAAGGTAAGCACAAGGAGAGGATGGAGTGTGGGATGGACCATCCGGATACTAGAGCCAACTCAATATTATTTATTCAACTTCATATGGGAAGCCAGCTGTCTCGACTTATGATGTTACGTTGATCGGGCTGTATGTGTTTGTGTCGCTATTTTCCTGGCTCTCCAATAACTCAATTAATTGGGCCAGCATGTCATCTCCGGTGTTTTCGGAATAGGCAGAACTTGCCTGTTTTGATGACGGTGGTGGTGGTGGCGGCGGGGGGGCCATTGCAGATGATTCGCCATCTTCACTGGCAGTCATCTCAGGTGGAGAAAAGCCCATACTAGTCAACATTTCTAATAATTCTTCTCCGCTCAGGCCGCCATCCTGATTGGCATCAAAGCTGCTGATGGCATCATCAACATTGATCGAGCTGCCGGTAACTTCTTCAATCCCCGAAGCAAGAGTCTCAAGCTCACTCTTGGACACCAGGCCATCGCCATCTGTATCAGACAGTTTAAATGCATCTTGGCCTTGGGAAGGGGGGTGGCGCTGCAGAGCATTGGTGCTCATCATCGACATGGCACTGCTGGAGTTGCTTACGCTACTTAACATTTTAAATCTCCTTTTAGTTCTGTCTCTTTCAGACCATTTTCTTCTTTGTAAGAAAATAGTCTGCCTTGAGGTTTTCCCTCCGGTTTCCCTCTGGTTCATCAGGGGGAGCCGTTCCTTGGCCTTAGAAAAAAGATGGCCATCCCATGGTATATATCGGCTGTTGTAATGGGTGGTTTTATAGCTTTAATGTCTCGTGCTTGTAACAGTTTGTATCAATTTTTTATCTGCAGCCTTCAGCTACATATATCATCAACAAATTGGTAACCGACACCCCTGACTGTCTTGAGACAGTTTACTGATTTTGAATAATTGGCTATTTTCTGCCGAATACGTGAAATATACATATCAATGCTGCGGTCATATCCATTGTAGGTTGTGTTGTAAATATCTTTGTGAATGTCTTGGCGGGAGACAACGCATCCGGCTTTTTGGGCAAGGGACCAGAACAATTGGAACTCGATTGTAGAAAGTTGCAGGGCCTCCCCGTCTATAAAGACATCACGCCTTTGGGCATCAACAGTCAGGCCGCCAAAGCTCAACTGCAGTTGCGGTTTTAAAGGGACAAATCGTCGTAGCAAGGCCTTGATATTTGCGGCAATTAATGGTGCTCCAGCATCATAGGCCAGCGAGGAATCAGCGCCGAGATCAAGAGCAAGTTTGTGGAAGTTATTGTCTTCTCGTTCGGAGACCAGTACCAGGAGTCCTGAATAAACGGTACGTATTTCCTGACAGATGGTGAGGCCGGTGACGCCTTCGCCAGGGCAGTCGAGTACGACCATGTGTGGCTGAGAGAGTGCAACATAATTCTTTACCTCCTGAAGATGTCCAGTCCGGGTAACAAGCCTGTCATCCATACGTAAAAGTTGTTCCAAATCAAGGTAGAACTTTTCTTCTCCGCCAATAATAAGAACAGTAGTTCCACTCATGCTTTCTCTTTGCTGTATGGAAATTATTGATTGTTTTTTTCGTGTCTTTCCTTGACTGGCTTGTTCCCGTCTTTCGCCAGAATAGATGCAAAATGTGGAAGAATTGTGGAAGCCCTCTAGTTTTTTTAATGCCTATTCATATTTCTTTCACATTTGCTCTGTATGTTGTTTCCAGGTACATTGCTTTCACTCAGGAAATGACAAAAGTAATCGAGTGACTCTCTCGTTGCATTGCGGCGACGGGAGTCACGGCCAGCTTTAAGGCGATACCGCAGCCCCCTCTCCCCTTCATCTCGAGGAAGGGATTCACTTAACGAACGGAAGGAATTTCTGTGAAAATCAGAATCAGAGACAAACTCTTTGCCACGCTCCTGCTGACAAGTGCCATCGTCGCTGCAGGCCTTTTTTTCTTTCTGCAATGGAGTTTTGATCGTGGTTTTTTAAATTACGTTAAGAGTCAGGAACTGGAACAATTGGATAGACAGGCTGTACAGTTATCCGGTTATTATGCCAATAATGGCAGCTGGAATTTTATTGCCAAAAATCATCCCCTTTGGCAGAAAATACATAGAGACACTTCGCCGCTCCCTTCGGTGGAAGAACGGGACGGCCATGAGGAGAAAGCGGTTTTTCCCCAATACCGTTCTCTGCCACCCCAGGGAATTTTGCCACCCAGAGCCCCTAGAGATTTGGGGCCGAGAATCGTCCTTTTTGATGCTGATCGGAAGTGGATAATTGGTGGCCCATCTGGTGAAGGGATGGGCACTAACCTTACCTTGCGGCCTATTACTCTCGAAGGTAAAGTCATCGGATATCTGGGATTGATTCCGTTTAAAGAGCTGTCCCATTCTGGAGACCTCCTTTTTGTCGAACAACAAACCGAGTCCTTTGTGCTGATAACCACTGTGATGGTGGGTCTGTCTCTGTTGCTCACTTTTCCTGTGACCATCCATCTGCTGCGTCCCATCAATTCGCTGACGGAAGGCACCCGTCAACTGATTGCCGGTCATTTCAAAACACGGATACCGGTTACCACAGGGGATGAACTCGGCCGTCTTTCTGATGATTTTAATATCTTGGCAGAGACTCTTGAGAAAAACGAAAACAACCGGCAACTCTGGGTAGCCGATATCTCCCATGAACTGCGTACCCCTCTTGCTGTATTACGGGGTGAGGTCGAAGCGTTACAAGATGGAATACGGCGACCTGAACCGGATACCATCGCAGCCCTGCATGGAGAAATCATTCATCTGGAACGAATAGTCAATGATCTCTATGAACTCTCTATGTCCGATATCGGGGCATTGAATTATAAGAGGGTGGCAGTCAACCCTGTCGGAATTTTAGCAGGCACAATTGAACTGTTTGAACAGCGGGTAAGTCAAAAGGGACTCAAGTTGCTGACAGAGCTGGATGAAGGCGATTCCTGCTCTCTTCTCGCTGACCCCGATCGGCTCCAGCAGCTATTTACCAACTTACTCGAAAACAGCCTGCGCTATACCGATTCGCCAGGGAAAATTGAGGTAAAGGGAGCGTTCGACAGCGACATGGTTTCTATCTCCTTTCAAGATTCATCGCCGGGGGTCTCTCCGGGACAATTACCAAAACTCTTTGATCGCCTGTACCGGGGTGAAGGATCCCGTAATCGTGCTACCGGCGGAGCAGGGCTTGGCCTTGCGATTTGTAAAAATATTGTTGATGCCCATCAGGGCAGGATTGAGGCTGGCTGTTCACCGCTTGGTGGAGTCTTGATAAAAATTGAATTCCCTCTCATTAAAAGTTCCTGAGAAAAGACCAGATGAAACAGAAGATATTGATAGTCGAGGACGAACAGCGTTTGGCAGAGTTACATCGTGATTATCTGCAGCAGGCAGGATACGCAACCGAGTGCCTCATGGACGGGATGCTCGCTGTCCCATGGGTGCAAGAAAATAGTCCGGATCTTATTCTTCTTGATCTGATGCTGCCTAATAAAGATGGGCTGGAGGTTTGCAAAGAAATTCGCACATTTTCCAATGTCCCGATTATCATAGTTACCGCCCGTGTCGAAGAAATCGACCGCCTGCTTGGTTTGGAACTGGGTGCTGACGATTACATCTGCAAGCCTTTCAGCCCTCGGGAAGTGGTGGCACGGGTCAAGGCTGTTTTACGCCGTGGCTTTCAGCAGACCCAGACGGATCAGGCGCTGGTCCTCGATGAGAAGTGTCACCTTGCAACCCTGGAGGGGAAAGTACTTGATTTGACTGCTGTCGAGTTTCAGCTGCTGAGCATTCTGGCTGGCAGGCCAGGACAGATTTTTAGCCGGGACCAATTAATGGATCGCATTTACACCGACCATCGTATCGTCTGTGACCGGACCATAGACAGTCATATCAAGAAACTGCGAAAAAAAATTGCCGCCGTCTCGCCTGAACTTGAGCTTATTCAGTCTGTATACAGTGTTGGTTATAAATACAAAAAACCATAATCCTGGGGAGCTGTTTGAGCTGAATTCGTCGAACCTGGGAGCCTGTCGGACTTAGACATAAATCTGCTGCAAATTTGACAAATCGGCTCATATTTCCCTGGCTTTTCGTTAAATCGGCCTGCTATTCGCCTCAAATCCATGAAAATCTGGTCTCGGTTTCTCTAATTTTTGCTACGATTCTCTAAATCCGACAGACTCCTGGAAAAAGGGGGCAAGCCGTTGCCTGACCCATCTGCAGTCCACTCTTTATTGTGTCTACCTGATTGGCCAATTTCTTCTTTTTAGAAAGTTGTTGTCCTGTTCTTGAAAAGTCTTGTCACGATACTCTCATTACAGTCTCAAACGACTCGAATAAAGCAAAGTTGATGGTATCGGAATAGACTTGAATTTCCCTGTAGAAACAGATATAGGAGGTAATGATATTCCACTCTTGGGGCGGACAGCTGGTTTTTTCAGCCCGCTTCAAACAAGCAACATCTTATCCTCCCTCACCATCATGAATGTATGAACACTTCATCTGCCGGAAAGATCTCTACCAGCCCGGTTGTTCTTTTCTTTCTCTTCTTCCTGCTCCTGTTTGCCAAACCGCTGTGGGCCGTTGTCACCACCTATGAAGGAGAACGTGTTGAGTGGAATTTTGAAGTGTTCGATCACCTGGCGGGAGGAGGAAGCTACACCTTTAATCCCACAGCCACACCTACCGGTTGTTCGAAACAAACCAGTGTCGATGGATGGACTGAAATGCAGTGTTCCTACACTGCAGACGCTCCTTACTATGGCGACATTTATAGGGTAACAGCCGCGTATACCCCTGCTGCCGGTACGATTCATCGCATGTCGACGACAGTCAAACCCTACCCGAGCCATGACGAATACGATTTTCGAAGTCCCGTTTCAAGCTATGTTACCAGTTATCCCGACAGCACTCTTAATCATTCGTTCGAGAGTATCTTTATCCCCATGTGGCCGGAAGACGTCAATACTGCTTATGAGATAGTCATTCGTTACTACTCCGATGAAAGGAATATGGCCTTCAATATCCACTTCTGGTTCTGGGGCTTTGATCCCGGCTCTATTCCGAATATTCCATGGTTGAAAGGGGAGCCGGGAGAAAACCCGTATCTCAAATTCTGCGGAGGAAAAATAAGACCGGAAAAAAAAGCAGGCGGGCCGGCCCTCTGAGCCGGCATCGGCTTACCCAGGTACTGGGTAAATACAGCAACCTTGAATCTCGTCGTTGAAGATACCGTCTTTGCCTATAACGGCCTTGGACCGGCCATGTCTTTTTCTCATACTTACAATGCGGATCCATCTCTACCCGGGATCTTTGGCAACGGCTGGTCTTTTTCCTATGATGAAAGCCTTACCAACACAATCTATTGGGATAATTCTTCGGGCACTCCTATGGACAAAAATGTCGCCCTGGTCAGTCGCGGTTCAGGCAAGGGAGTTCCTTTCACCTTTTCCGCACCGGTTTGGACAACACCTGTTTTCCCTATCACCTTCAATCCCGAAAGGGACCATTTTGACCGTCTGACTCAGGAATTGGAGGGATATTGGAACTATGAACCAAAAGGCAGTCATGCCCGCTACAGGTTTGACCATATACTTCCTCCTCCCGGCGACTTTTCGGACAGGATGCATCTGACCGGGATAATCGATGCCAACGGAAACGAGGTGACAATTGAACGCAATGCCGATGCAAGCATCAAAACCGTCACCGATGCAGCGGGACGGGCCACCTCCTTTTCCTATGCATCCTTCGGCGGCGCGCCCCGATGTATATTGATGACTACCCCGGATGGACGGACAGCAAGTTATAGTTATGATATCAGGGGAAACCTCACTCGGAGCATCGATTTACTCGGCACTATAACCACCTACACCTACGATAGCGATAATTTCATCACCTCACTCTCAGTGGCCGGGACAACCACTCTCTTCGCCTACAGCGGCACCGGCAGCGACAAAAAGATTGCATCCATTACCGACGCCGAGGACCATATTATTACCTATAGCAAAGACGACAACCAACCAATCACCACCGTCAGCGATGCCGCGGGAAATACCTTTACCTACGAGACCTCTACAGAAGACCCGAAAACAACGACAAGCGTGACGGATCCCTTTGGTAGTATAACGACAACGATTCAAGGACCAAGCGGCCCCACAGAAATCATCGACCCCTGGGGATATCATACCTCTATGGAATATGACACCAGAGGCAACCTGACAAGGCTTGAGCGCCCCCATGGTCATATCACGACCTATACCTACGATGCCAACGACAACCTGCTGACCAGTACGGATGCCTACGACAATTCCTGGACGTATCTGTATGATACAAAACACAATCTTATACGACGCACCTCACCCCTGGGCCGGGATACTATTCTCTCCTATGATAGCCAGGGCCAGCTTCTGACCACCACCGACTCCGGAGACAACACCACTGCTTTTACCTATGATGGGTATGGCAACGTGAAGACCAGAACAGATGCCCTCTTAAACACCACCGCATTTACCTACGATGCGCATGGTTTTCGCCTGCTCTCAATAACCGATCCGCAGAACCGCACCACTTCCTACCGGTATGACAATAATGACCGGACAACACGAGTCACCTATGCTGACAGTAGCTTAGTCAACTATACCTATGACGCCTTGGCCCTGATTTCCCGGACCAATGAATCCGGAACGGTGTTTAATCAGCAACACAACAAATTGCTGGCAAGCACCAAAGTTTTTGACGGATTGGGGAATTACACCGCCTATGGATATGACGGGTACGGCAACCTGACTTCGCACCGGGATCCTCTCGGTAACACCAGCCTTTACAGCTATGATGGTAACGGCAGACAGATTGCAGGTTTTGACCCCCTGATGCACAAACAGTCCTTCGAATATGATTCGCGTGGCATGCTGACCAGCTTCACCGACGAACGCAATAATACTTCCACCTTTATTTACGATGGTAACCGGTTCCTGTTCTTGGCCTTAGATCCGCTTGATAATGGGATAAGCTATACCTATGATAAGGCGGGAAGAATTGCTTCCAGAGCATCCTCTCGCAGCAAAACGGAACAAAACTATACTGGTGACGGTCAGTTGTCCCAGATAAAACATGACGGCGTCCTTGCCGGAACCTTCAGCTACGATTCAGCCGGAAGAATGGCAAGCTTTTCAGATTGGGCCGGGACTACAAGCTTCAGTCATGATGCCGCCAATCGAATAACCGGTATCACCTATCCGGACGGCCACGATGTTTCATTTTCACTCCTACCGGACGGCCTGCCGGAAACCATTTATTACCCGGGGGGCGTTGCTGTCTCCTACACCTATGGCGATCGCCAGCGCATATCGGATATTTCCTGGTCCGGAGGATCATTATCCATAAACTATGATCCTACTGGCAGGGTAACATCTATCAGCCGTTCCAACGGCACCGTCAGCAGCTATAGCTACGATAAAAATGGCAGGGTGCTCAGCATCAGCCATGCAAAAGACAGCCTCCCTTTTGCCGCCATGGCCTATGTCAGAGATGCTGCCGGCAATGTCACCCAGGAAGCAGTCGACCTGCCCCTGTCACCCGTTATTCCTGGTTACAACATCCCCAGCACCTTTAATGCTGCCAATCAGCTTGTAACCTTTGACGGCAAACCGGTCAGTTACGATATGGACGGCAACCTTACGGCCATGAATGATTCCAGGCACCTGACTGCTTCCTATGATGCCGGAAACCGGCTCCGTAACCTCTCTCTTGCCTCGGTCAACAGCGTCTTTTCCTATAATCTGCTCGGACAACGGGTGAGAATTGAGCGCAATTCGACGCGGCTCAATCGTCATCAGGACCAACACAACAGATTGCTGTTTGAAACCGACTCCTCGGCTACTGTCACCGCACTGTACATATACAGCGGACCCCGGCCTCTTGTCATGCTGCGCGGCGGTGAGTCATATTTCTATCACTATGATCAGCGCGGCAGCACAGTGGCCCTGACCGACTCGGCCGGTGATGTGGTGTCTGCATATATTTATTCACCTTTTGGCTTCAATCTGGGCCGACAGGGAACCATCGAAAATCCCTTCACCTGGATAGGCGCTCTCGGCGTGGAGGATGACGGGGAAGGCATCTACTATATGACCAATCGCCATTACGACGCCTCGTCAAGACGATTCCTGCAAAAAGATCCCTCCGGATTCACCGGCGGTCATAATCTGTATACCTATGTTGGCAACAACCCGGTAAACCTGGTTGATCCCGAGGGCCTGAACTGGCTTGGCGACACCACCGCCGTCGGGAACATGACCATAGGCATAATGCTCTTTGCCGCTAAAACAGGCGCGATGATTACCGCGCCGACGTGGGGAGGGGTTGCTCTCTGTGGCGTCGGTGTCGTAATGGGGGCGTCCCGTTTACTTTCAGTCGTTGACAACTCACAAGATTATAATGATCCGGACTATAGTATCTGGAACGCAGGAGCTGATCTTGTCGATCCGACCCGGTTAGGAAGGAATACTATATACAGTGGGGCGTCATGGTGGGTTGATGCCCCCATCAACGATACGGATTACGGCAATATGAAAACGAGTACACCGGACATATCCTTTCCCGAATTTACCCTGGATTAGAACAATGGAATATTTTGTTAGAGCAATAAGTTGTCTCGTCGGTAAAGGGAAGATGGTATCTGTTGTGGTTGCGGTCTCCGCGCTTTTCTCCCTGGGCGCAACCACCACGAATGCGGCCTACACGGTCAACTACAGTTACGATAAAGCAGGCCGATTGACCAAGGCAGCTTATGAAAAAGATAATGAAATAAACTATAGTTATGATGCAACCGGCAACCTGATACTGACAAGACTGACAGGAACAGGCACGCGCTTCCCTTGGCCCATGTTCTTGCCTGCAATCATCAATAATACAACTGGCTCTATGCCAAGAGTCCCCTTAATTTTTAAAGATAAGGATTTTCGGACAGTTGCGGAGAAAAAGAGATAACGTAGCGAGCCACCAATTTTTTTTCTGTTCATACCTGAAAATGCGGAGAGGATCCGCCCTGCCAGTCATCCCCCAGGGTCAATAAAAGGGGCATCACCGGTGTTAGTACCTTAGAAATTCTTTTCGTTATTCATCTTCATTGTCTGGTATTGAGCTCACGAGCCTGGAGGAAAAGTTCTTTTTGTTCATTGGCTGGCTTGTAACTGTCTGACTTTGTGTGGTAAGAACCCCAGAAATGAGCAAAAGGAAGGTTTTTCTATAGACTCAACAGTAAAATAATCGGCTGGCTGAGGGCCAGTGTTTTTGAGAACCAGATTGTTTTCAGTCCGGTTTATTGATTTTTTCGCTGCCCATTTCGGGTCTTCATTTGCTTCTTTGCAGATTTGATGAAGCGTCCGAATGCCTTATCCTTTTTCCGTTTGTCCAGGTACGACAGCTCATGGTAATTCGACTCATCCTTGAGCTTCATGTAGCTTGAATAGCGATATTTCGTCAAAGCACCGCTTGTTACTGCGGCTTGGACTGCACAGCCGGGTTCCTGGCTGTGGCCACAATTCGGATAGCGACAATTCAGAGAAAGCTGAACGATGTCTTCAAAGCCCTGATTGACCCCTTCGCTTACACCGAGCAGGCCAAGTTCTCGCATTCCAGGCGTATCAATCACCATGGAACCTTGATTAAGAACAATAAGCTGGCGGCGGGTCGTTGTATGTATACCTTCTCCTGTTCCACTAACGGCCCTTGTGTCAAAAGCCTCTTGACCAATCAGGCGGTTGAGGAGCGTTGTTTTGCCAACCCCCGATGAACCCAGGAGGCAATATGTTTTTCCCGAAACCAGCACCTGTTGGAATTCGGCAAATCCGGTGCCCGTGATATTGCTGAGGGCAAGGATTCTGCCTGTCATGGTGCTTGACTTGATGGCAGCAAGCTTCTCTTTCAGTTCTTCGGGGCCGATCAAGTCCGTCTTGGTGAGAACCACAATCGGTTCAACACCCCCATCTGCTGCCATCACCAGGTACCGATCCATTCTCCGCATGTTGAAGTCAAAGTGGCACGACTGAACGATGAACGCGACGTCAATGTTGGCGGAAATCATCTGAAAATCCACCTTTTCACCGGCGGATTTGCGGCGGAGAAAGGTCTTTCTCGGAAACACCTCATGAATAATTGCTACCGTGTCATTATTGTAATATTGCACTGTTACCCAATCGCCGACACACGGCAGGTCAATCGAAGATTCTACCTGGAAAGAGAACTTGCCAGCGAGTTCAGCCGGGATGTCCTTGCTTAGATTTCTGATGAGGTATGAGCCGCGGTCAACTGCCGATATACGCGCAATGTTACGGCCCTCTAGGCGCAGCTCACTGGCATGTGATTGAAACCGTTGGTCGAAACCCATATCATTCAATTTTATCATATGTTGTCACCGAACGAAGAGCGTTATGTTATTTTTCCTGCCCTGAAAGACCCCGAGTGCCCTGTGTTCCAGAAATTGTGTCGATTTTACCCTGAACCGGCAGGAGGATCGGGATGATTGAAAAAATGTCGTTGGACTGAGCCGTCGGTTTCTGGGGGATAGGGTGTTTATTGCAATGCAGTTTGTTTATAACCTTTTGAAACTGCCAAGTAAATAAATAGTAAAGAGCTTTTTTGTTCCTCGGGGGGAAGGGAAAGGATCGTCTTTGACGGGAAGGATGGATTCTCCTGATTGAGTTATATACCTTTCCACAAGGCATTTGCTCAGATCCGAGAGAGACATTTTTGTTTGTATCAAATTGGGCTGTGGTGCTAAAAAAAAGGCACACCACTTCCAAACCATCTGGGAAAGGGAGAAAAATAGATAAGCCGTTTCTCCTTTAACGGTTGTTCAATGCAGATACGTTTTCCCGCTATGGCAGGGTGTTGGTCGATACCCTTCTGTATACAAAATCCAGATCGAGAGCGTTGGAAAAAGACTTTCCTGACAATGGCTGGAATAGTATTTCAACGAGTGGACTGGTTAGGGTATAATGAAATGTGGTCATGGCGTCATGGCACTGCTAACCAGTTCCAGAGCGGTTGGTTGCCAATTATTGGGTATTCCCTGAAGAGGTACAGTCTGTTTCCCCATGGATGCAATTTCACCTATCACCTTGAATCTTGGTCTGCTGCTGTTGAGTGGTCTGATCTTCGGTTATATTGCTTCTCGTTACAACTTGCCGAGGGTGGCTGCCTATGTCATTGCCGGGATAATCTTTTCACCCGGTCTGCTGGGCCGGCTGGAATGGATCGAAGTAGGTGGTTGGGCGGCACCACTGACAACAACCGCTTTGGGGGTCATCGCTTACCTGATTGGCGGCTCCATAACCCTGAAGCAACTGCGCCGGTCCGGGAGGGTTATTTTCAGTGCCGCAATCGGTGAGTCTCTGGGGGCAGTGCTCTGTGTCTTTGCCGCATTTTGGCTGCTATTGCCAGACACCTACGCCCTTTCTCCAGTGCAGTTGGCCCTGGTCTTTGCTGCAATTGCCGCCACCACCGCACCCGCCGGCACCATTGCCATACTGCATCAATACCGGGCCCGGGGGCCTGTCTCGAACACCTTGCTGGGGGTCGTGGCCCTTGATGATGCAATCGGTATCATTTTATTCTCGTTGATGATGGTAGTGGTGGTTGGTGAATCACTGACCATGAGTTTGGGGACAGCTCTTTTGCAAATTGGGGGGGCGATTGTCCTGGGTGTCTTGATCGGTCGTATTCTGTGTCAAGTTGGTAAAAGATTCCACCAGGGCGGACTCCTTCTTCCTCTTGTGCTCGGTCATATTCTCCTGGCCCTTGGCTTGGCCGAGATTCTGAATCTTTCACCTTTACTTGCCACAATGGCCCTTGGCTTCTCGTCCAGGTATTTTTCACGAGCAGCCGGAGACCGTATGTTTATTCAGGTGGAATATTTTGAGGAACTCGTTTTCCTCATCTTTTTTACCCTGGCAGGTGCCCACTTTGAATTCACGGTCTTTGTTGGCCATCTTGATCTGGTATTGATCTATTTTGTCGCCCGGATTATAGGAAAGATAGGTGGTGCGGCCCTTGGCGCTGCTGCTGTTGGAGCATCCCAACCTGTCGTCCGCTGGCTTGGTCTGGGGCTTGTTCCCCAGGCCGGTGTTGCCGTGGGGCTCGCTTTGACCCTGGGCAATGAACCGGTATTCAAGGAACTCAGTACGATGATTCTAAATGTGATACTGGCAACAACCTTGCTCTATGAAGTGCTAGGTCCTTTAGCGGCAAAATTCGCTTTGGGGCGGGCCAATGAACTTGGCAGAGAACGAGGAAAGGAGGAATGATGAAGGTTGCTGAATGGATTGATCGCTTCCCGGGCCATATTGTCACAATTCACCCGGAAAGTTCCCTGGAGCAAGCGGTTGATCAACTACTTTCCAGGGCCTGTGTGCAGGATATCTATGTCGTCTCCGGCGAGGATCTGGTCTTAGGTCATCTTTCCCATAAACGGCTTGCCTCTCTGTTTCTGGCCGAACATCGACCCATTCACACTCGGCGTCAAATTATGGAGCGGGTTGTCTTTGGCTCGGCAGAGGAGCTGATGGAGGGAGAATTCGTTTTTGCCCGGCCTGATGAGGAGTTGGATGATGTCCTGTGCCGATTTGTTGATCATGACCTTCAGGATATGGTGGTTCTTGATGCGCAAGGGGGGGTGGCAGGGGGAATAAATCTGAACACCGTTTTGCGGGAACTACGGAAAAGGTCTGACGTGATTTTTGATTGATCACCTGTTACCACTTACAAAACCTCACAAAGGAGCTTCATACGTCTGATGGAAGAAAAGTATATTGGCCGGGTCACAGCTGTCAGGGGTAGCGTTGTTGATGTTGTTTTTGCTGAGAGCATCCCTCCTGTTACCGCTCTCCTCTATACTGGTGAAAATCATGAGGTGATCATTGAGGTGAGTGATCATCTTGATGAAAACACCGTTCGCTGTATTGCCCTTAATCCCACAGCAGGGCTTGGCAGAGGAGACGAGGCAAGAGGCAGTGATGCTCCCATAGAGGTCCCGGTGGGAGATGGGCTGCTGGGACGGATGTTTAATCTCTTCGGCGATCCTATTGATAATAAAAACAAAACCATAGAAGCAAAAAAACGTTCTATTCACCAGCGGCCCATCCCCTTGGCGCAGAGGGTGACCAGCGAAGAAGTTTTTCTCACCGGCATAAAGGTCATTGATCTCCTGGTCCCTTTGGAGCGGGGCGGCAAAGCCGGTCTCTTTGGCGGAGCAGGAGTGGGGAAGACCGTCGTTATTACCGAACTTATTAATAACATGGTGGGGAAGCACAGCGGCGTCTCCATTTTCTGTGGTATCGGGGAACGATGCCGGGAGGGTGAGGAACTCTATCGGGAGATGGATGAGGCCGGGGTGCTGAAGAATACAGTCATGGTCTTTGGCCAGATGAACGAATCCCCGGGGGCGCGTTTCAGAGTCGGGCATAGTGCCCTGACCATGGCCGAGTATTTCAGAGATGATCTTGGTCAGGATGTTCTTCTCCTTGTTGATAATATATTCCGTTTTATCCAGGCGGGGATGGAGTTGTCGGGCCTCTTGGGGAGGCTTCCTTCCAGGCTGGGCTATCAGCCGACCATGGCAACAGAGCTGGCTGATCTCGAAGAGAGGATCGCCAGTTCCAGAAAGGCTGCAATCACCTCTATCCAGGCGGTGTATGTGCCGGCGGATGATTTGACCGATCCTGCAGCTGTAGCAACCTTTGCCCATCTTTCGGCAAGTATTGTCCTTTCCAGGAAACTTGCCGGTGAAGGATTGTATCCGGCCATTGATCCCCTGCAATCCCATTCGATGATGCTGGACCCTCGGATAGTCGGACAAAAACATTATGATGTGGCTCGGGAGGTAAAGAAAACGCTGGCAACCTATGAGGAGCTTAAGGACATTATTGCCATGCTCGGCATAGAAGAGCTTGCCCGGGAAGACAGAAAAACCGTCTATCGGGCGAGAAGGCTGGAACGCTTTATGACGCAGCCTTTTTTCACCACAAAACATTTTACCGGACTTGAAGGAAAAATGGTCGATCTTGTCGATACCATTGCCGGATGTGAACGGATCCTCAACGATGAATTTTCAGAGGTATCTGAAAGTGCTCTCTATATGATCGGCCCAATCAGTGAGGCAAAAAGAGATGAAGAGGAAGGCTCGGCATGACTGCCTCCGCTATTGACCTAAAAATATACCTGCCGGCGGGCATATTTATTGAGGAAAAGGTTGCGAAGGTAAAGGGGGAAAGTCCCGTGGGCGGCTTTTGCCTGTTGCCTCGTCATGTCGACTACGTCACCGCCCTTGTTTCCGGCATTTTTTCATATACAGACCTGGCCGGGAAGGAATTTTTTCTGGCCCTTGATAATGGGATACTGGTGAAGAAAGGTCAGGAGGTGATGGTCGCGGCAAGGCAGGCAGTTGCCGGGGAGCTGGGTATGCTCAACCAGGAAGTTGAGAAAATGCTTGAAGCAAGAAAGGAGAGGGAAAAATTGAATAGAACGACTGTGGCAAAACTTGAGGCCGGATTTTTGCGACGATTCATGGAATTCAGTCACTGAACGCTCCTAAACCACCAAGCCCGATCCGAGAGTGGCGGATTGGGTTGAGGATGTAATTGGAATGGCAATCTCTAAAAAGAGACCGGTGAGTAATTTTCCCAAAGAGGTCCGGGATCGGGAAAAACGTAAGCTTCGGAGTTTGAGGCAGGGGAAGCATGTCTGGTTCGGTCTTGGCATGTTTGGCATGGTGGGGTGGTCCATTGCTGTGCCGGCTGTTATCGGTGTCTTTGCCGGCATATGGATCGACAGGAATCTGTCTGGCAGATACTCGTGGACATTGATGCTCTTTATTGCCGGTCTCGCTCTCGGTTGCTATAATGTCTGGTATTGGCTGCAGAAGGAGCGGGAGTCCATCAGCAAAGAGGGGGATGAAGATGATATTTGAGGAAAGTTGGCCCTATCTATTTGGTTTTTTTGCTGGAGCAGGTCTTGGTTGTTTTTATTTTGGCGGCCTCTGGTTCACGGTTAAAAGGATCCCGGTCAGCAGCAATCCCAAAAGACTTCTTCTCTATAGTGCTGTCCTCCGCTTGGTGCCCACACTTTTGGCCTTGTTCGTTGCGGTGAAAGTCAATCCAGGTGTTTTCCTCAGTATGTTGCCCGGCTTTTTTGCTCTCCGCTATGTCATGGTCCGTCGGGTTACAAACTTGAGCAGGGGGCAGGCTCATGCGGCTTAGTCCGGACAGTATTGTCTTTTTTGAAAATACATTCATACCCTTAAATGGCACCATCCTTTTCACCTGGCTGGTGATGGCCCTATTGACTCTTGGTTCCTGGTTCGTGACCAGACGTCTTTCCACTGGTCCCCATGTCCCGCGCTGGCAGAATCTGATTGAGATCATCATTACCCTCCTCCTTGGTCAGATCCGAGAGGTCACCAGGCAGGAGCCCCGGCCTTTTCTTCCCTTTATCGGCACCCTTTTTATTTTTATTGCCGTTTGTAACCTGCTCTCAATTATTCCCGGTTTTCAGGCCCCCACGGGGTCTCTTTCCACAACTGCAGGTCTTGCCATTTGTGTCATGGTGGCGGTGCCACTCTTTGGGATTCAAGATAGTGGGGTCGGTGCTTATTTGAAAAATTATATCAAACCAACACCCATGATGCTGCCATTCAATGTGATAGGTGAAATAAGTCGTACCCTGGCGCTTGCTGTTCGTCTCTTTGGGAATGTTATGAGTAGCGGTATGATCGGCGGGATCCTTCTCGCTATCGCCCCTTTGATTTTTCCGGTGATCATGCAGATGCTCGGCTTGCTGACCGGCATTGTCCAGGCCTATATATTCGCAATTCTGGCTGCCGTCTATATTGCTGCCGGGTTACAGGTGCATGAAGAACAGGCAGCAAAGGTTGAAAAGTCGTAACAGCTTGTGGGGTGTATTTTTGAGGAATTCATCACGGATGTATAGAGTAAATAAAAAAAAAGGAGTTTTTCATGGATAGTTTGACACTCATAGCGGTGGCTTCAATTGTCTCTGCAGCCTTCTGCATCAGTATCGGATCCATAGGTCCGGCCCTTGGTGAGGGACGTGCCTTAGCGATGGCTTTAAACTCCATTGCGCAGCAACCGGATGAGACAAATACCATAACCCGGACCCTTTTTGTCGGCTTGGCTATGGTCGAGTCAACGGCCATCTACTGTTTTGTCGTTTCGATGATTCTGATTTTTGCCAATCCCTTCTGGAATTATTTCCTGTCAAAGATAGGGGGGTAGGCAATGCTTATTGACTGGCCCACAGTCATTTTTCAGATCATTAATTTTCTGATCCTGATTGTCCTTCTTAAACGATTTTTGTACGGCCCTGTTCTTAAGGCCATGGATGAACGAGAACGAAAGGTGGCAGCACGTTTGGCAGAGGCAGCAGAAGCCAAAGGGGATGCAGCCAGAAGAGTTGTCGCTCTGGCAAAAGAACAGCAGGCATTTGCCGAGGCCAGGGAAGAGAGAATGCTGCTGGTCAGTCAGGAGGTGGAGAAATGGAAGAATGATGCCCTTCTCCGTCTCCAGGCTGAAGTCGATGAAAAGAGAGAGGGCTGGAATAGTATCCTTGTCGCAGAACAGGAAGCCTTTCTCCAAAAACTTAGACGGCTTGTCAGTAGAAATGTCTTCCTTATTGCCAAGAAGGCCTTGGCCGATCTCGCTGATGATGAATTGGAAGCCAGGCTGGTCAGCACGTTTACGGCAAAAATTGCCAGGCAGGAAGATGGCCTTGCGGCAGCGCTTGCAACTTCGACCGCCGCAATTACCTGTGTTACCGGATTCCCACTGGCAGAGCCCCAAAAAGAAGAACTGGCCAAGGCGCTCCGCCCCTATTTACGTGTTGGCAGGGAAATTTCCTTTCGGGAAGAAAATGATCTCGGTTTTGGAATACGGCTCTTGAGTGATGGCCAGAAATGGGAATGGAATTTAAACCGTTATATGCTTGAATTAGAGACCGGAATCAAAAAAAGTATAAATTCTCTCTCTGGAGCAGGTCATGAGCAATAAGGATATTCTCGATCAGCTTCTGGACGATACAGAAAAAGAGATTGTGAAGGGAGTTGAAAATTATAGTGCCTCAATCGGTCAGGAAGAGGTGGGCAGAGCCCTTTCGGTCAGCCAGGGAATAGTCTGGGCTGAAGGACTCAAGCGCATAAAATCGGAAGAGCTTGTCCATTTTGACCATGGCGTCATCGGCATGGTTATTGACATCCTGCCAGAGAAGACCGGTATTGTTCTCCTTGATCAGGAAAAAGGAATAAAGGCCGGGGCTGAAATAAGAAGAACCGGTCGAATCCTTGAGATCCCTGTTGATGAAAGCCTGGTCGGCCGGATTGTGGATCCTCTTGGAAGACCCCTTGATGAAAAAAGGCCCATAGTGGATGGGGTGACCATGGCGGTGCAGCGGGAGGCACCGCCAATCATGGTGCGTGGCCCGGTGAACAGACCTCTGCAGACTGGCATTAAAGTCATAGATTCCCTGATACCCATCGGCCGTGGGCAAAGGGAGCTTATCCTCGGTGATCGTCAGACCGGTAAAACCGGGGTGGCGGTTGATACCATCATAAACCAGGCCGATAAAGATGTGCTCTGTCTGTACTGCGCCATCGGCCAGCGCAGTTCCTCTGTGGCCAAAGTGATTGCCGAGCTTGAACAGCACAATGCCATGAGCTACACCACAGTGGTCGTGGCTGGAGCCAGTGATCCTCCGGGAATACAGTTTATTGCTCCCTATGCAGCGACTTCCATGGCGGAACATTTCATGTCTCAGGGCAGAGATGTCCTCATCGTCTATGATGACTTGACCAGGCATGCCTTGGCGTATCGGCAGATATCACTTCTTCTCCGCCGCCCGCCTGGCCGGGAGGCCTTTCCTGGAGATATCTTTTACGTGCATAGTCGTCTTCTCGAGCGTTCAACCCGGCTCCGGTCTGAATATGGTGGCGGCTCACTGACATCAATGCCGATAATTGAAACCGAGGCCCAGAATATCTCTGCCTATATTCCGACTAATCTTATATCGATCACAGACGGCCAGATCTATCTGTCCCCTGATCTTTTTCGGAAAGGGGTCTTGCCGGCAGTCGATGTCGGTAAATCTGTCTCGCGCGTGGGTGGCAAGGCCCAGCTTCCGGCATATCGAAAAGTGGCCGGCGACCTTCGCCTTTCCTATTCCCAGTTTCAGGAGCTCGAGTCCTTTGCCCGCTTTGGTACCCGCCTTGATGAAAGGACCAAAAAGATCTTGCAGCATGGTCAGCGAGTCCGGGAAATATTAAAACAGAAGCAGTTCGCGCCCCT
>Ga0180007_10002273_pt1 | contig 23308 bp, 23 predicted proteins | sample MM_PC_MetaG_FD_121122 | JGI IMG/M metagenome (GOLD analysis project Ga0180007, IMG submission 121122) | Groundwater microbial communities from the Aspo Hard Rock Laboratory (HRL) deep subsurface site, Sweden - MM_PC_MetaG | ecosystem: Environmental > Aquatic > Deep subsurface > Groundwater... | reverse complement strand
TTATGATTACGTCGAAAATCAACAGATGCACCACGCGTAAAACGAAAGGACGCCCAGTTCCGAACGAAGTGAGGAATTGACGCTTCGCGTCAACCCTTTAGGGCTGGGAGGATGTCACATCTATTATAACTCTAACCCATTCAGAATCATTTAAAGCATCTAGAATTGCGGAATCATAACTCACATTGGCATCAGACACTAACATCTCAGCAAAAACAAAATTAACCAACAACAAAGCCACAACTAAAACAAACATTCCCCTTACAAGACATTTCTCTTTGTTTCTCATATTCTATCCAATAATTCTCCATATTTAAAATCTCTCATAACTTCAATCACTTTTGAACCAATTCCATAAATCTCATCCCAAGTTTTATCAAAAATTTCTCTTCTTGATTCTAGTTTCCATTCACTCCAACTAACACCTTTGGGTCTTAGACTTGTTGCATACTTAATTCCATCACCATAACCACAAGGACCCGTAGTAACAAACTCAACCCTCAAGCCCTTTTTTAATTTAAACAGATTTTCTGTATCACAACTCACTCGCCTTCACAATTATCTGACACTGGTCAGGAATTGGTTGGTTGCCTTGGTAATCTTCGCACTTTATGTAATACGTGACTTGTTCAGCCCATTCAGTTATATGGATAAGTCTGTTTGTAGGATTTTCATACGTCAAGGCAAGACCATCTTCAACATTGTAGTTGCAATTTGTTTCAGAATAATAACACTTGGCTTCTTCATCTGTAATTATTTTTAATACAGAGCCATCTCGCAAAACCCTTGTAATGCTTGGCACTCCTGTATCAATAGTTACTGTGAATGTTGTGTTTGCTTCTACACTATTGCCTCCACCATCAGTGCATCTAAAGTAGTAAGTGTAATCTCCATTACTGAGGTCTTGACTTTGATTATGAAGGTAACTTCCAGTATTTTCCATAGGTATAAAATCTTCATTATTTGTAGAGTAGAAACAAATTGCCTCTCCCTCATTTGCACCATGAGCTGTTTCAGCAGTAAGCAAAACAGGAACAACACTTGTGCTTCCTGTAAATTCTTCAGCCGGACCAACACTTCTCATTGTCAATTCTTCAGTGCCGAGAATCATCAACGGATGACTGGTTTCCATTTTGTTTCTTCCCCCAGGAGCTGTTGAAAGGTCCATACATCTGAAGTAGAACCAGTTTTCCTGCCTGTTTTCTATTCCTGTTAATCTTCCTGAACACACATAGTTAAGGTTTGCGTTAACTTGATAGGTTTCTGTTCCGCAGTCCATTGCGTTTTCCATTGCATCATATGCTTTGTCTTGTCTAGACCATCTACAATTTGCTGGTTCGTTGACATAAACTTCAATTGAAACATTGTCAGTACCAAAGCTCACAGGCATCCCTGTTCTTATATCTGTTCCTTCAACAATTGGCTGTGTTGTATCCGGACCCTTGTCAACACAATAACTAAACGCAACCATTGCAGAATCTTCGCCGTTTTCATTAGCGTCAATACATCTAACCCACAACTTAAATGTCCCGCCAATTCCCACCTCTGGAATGTAACTCCCATTAGATTCTTCTGTGCTCATCACTCTTAATCTTTGAGTGTGTTCTTCAATAAATAAGTTAGATTCCCCAAACAAGTATCTCATTTCACCGTATTTTTCTCTCGGTTCATAATCAATCTTACATTGCGCCGGCTCATCAGCAATAACTCCAAATTCTAATGGAGTGAAAGCTGGTAGGCAGTTATCTCCTTCACTATCAATTATTTTAAATCCTCTGTTCGGCGGACTAACTGCTGTATCTGGAACATATCTCAAGCCATCAGGACTTAAAGCTTCATCCCACGGAACAATATGCGGAGCAGATGTATCGCCCTTGCTCTTCCAAATGCATCTTTCTTCTTCTGTTCCAGGATTTACAATTTCACATGCCTGGCCTAAACTCCTGCATCTGTATTCAGAGCACGGCATCATTGGATTTTCATTACATTTCTCACAATTCTGCCCCCCTGTAGGTGGCTCCCATGCCAAACACTCAAAATGAACAAGTTCTTTTTTCTGTTCCTTGTATGTGAGAACAAATATGGCTATACCAATTCCAGCTCCAATAAGTAAACCCCCCATTGGTGTAAAAACCCAAGGCAATTGAGCAGCAGGCATTCCAGCAGCAAGCATATTTTGCCCGACAAAATAAAGACTTGTCCCTGCAAATCCCCCTGCAAATCCAGCCAACCCAACAGATTTTGCCTGGTTATCATTTAATCCCATTAATTTTGCTATCCCATATGCAGCTCCACCAATAATCCCACCCCACACCAAACCTGAAAATAATGCCCCTCCAACACCTCCTCCAAATCCTTGCCCTCCAAATATTCCTTGCATCAATGTAGGACTGCTCCCAGCAGTTTGAGTTAAAGTACCTGACTCTACCGTCCCTGCTGGAAGTTTATCTGCAGCGGTTCCAACCCATGCGTTTTTTCCATTATCAAAAACAACAGGCCCAACACTTTTAACATTAGCGTAATGAAAACCATCAGCTCCGCGCATTACTGCCACGTCATTAACAAGCCCATGTCCTTCTACAAATACTGATTTTGCCCCAACACTAAATATCTCTCCTCCAGCCCCAGGAGTAACAGGAGGAGTCCATCCACCAGCCCCACCTGCACCAGGAGTTCCAGTAGTCATATCACTCCAGCCCCTTCCCCAACTTCCAGCACCCCCAGCTTGTGTCGCACTTCCTGCAGTCGCACCTTCATCCATTGCACTTCCCACCCCAACATACTCACTAAACATAAACGCAATTGCAAAGCTAAACATCACTAGTAAAAACATCTCCCCAAATGCCACGCATTTCCTTTTTTTACTAATCACTATAAGTCCTCCTCAAATATTTTATATCCCTTTCCTCTGCCAAGCTGACCTGCAATGTTCATCTTTGGCCCGCAATCACCAAGAGACATGCATAATTGAGCCCTCTTCAAATGGACCATAGTTTCCAAACATTCGCAGTTTTCAATACACTCCCAATCACCACCAATAAGGCCTTTCTCATAAGTTACAGGACAAACAGCATTTGCCTGTGCACAAAATGCAGTTGCTTCATCATTTTGAACTTCACCGTTTTCATCTTCAGCTCCCCAGAATTGCAGCCCTGGAGGATTCCTCGGAACACAAGAGCCCATTTCCCGGTCCCCGCTTTTGAATTTCTTTAATTCAGCTTTCACATTGCCCAATGAAGACTTATCGATTGTTGAACCACCTTCTTCTCCAAAAACCCCTCCAAGTATTACATACTCTATGCCAGCTAACCAAATACAATCAACCCTGTCAGTGTTTTCACAATCTGCTTTTTTGTAAATTGAAGTGCATGTCTGCCATCTGTTGACACGACAAGCTGCTTCTGAATATCCTGCAACATTGTTTTCTATGCATTCTTCATTTCTAAAATCAGCACAGGGCTCAACCAGAACTTCTCCGTGTGAACATAAATATCTGTAAAACTTACTTCCAACAGGAACCTCGCGTTCGTCGAAAAACTCAAGCGGAGCAGAGCCTCCTGCATTTAAATTACTAAGAGCTTCGTTCAACACATCAGTAGAAGCATCCTGGCTTGTTTCTTGGAAAGTAAAATCTTTTTCAGAATCAAAACCACACCAGCTTTCTCCATGCAATCTTTTCTCCCCGCCTGTTTCTTCAGAAGCAGGACAGTTCAAATCCTTACAAATAGATTCTCCATAAGTCGGGCTTGCAGTTTCAGAATTAACTACACTGCAATAACTCCCAAGTAAATAATTGCAGTTCCCACATGACTGCGAGTTTGCATTACCTTGGTCAGGACTGCAACTTTCGCTTTTGTCTTTGATATAAGACCAGTATTCATCATTATTTATCTTGCCACCATCATAAATATTTGCAGGATTGCCGCAAGTATCCACAAAATAAACTTCTTCCCTTCCAGCTAAACAACTTGTTTCTCTGCTTGGCCCGCAGTTTGTTTCTAATTCTTCAGCAGAGCACAACATTCCAGGACAGAATTTGACGCTCCCATCTGTATTAACCTCCTGACATCCTTCAGGACTTTCTAAAACCTCTTCGCCTTCATCCCCCCCCTCATCATCATCTATCTCTTCCGTAGTATCACCTACCACACTTCCAGCACCAACATCTGCAGTGCATTCAGACCTGGTTGTTAGTTTGCAAGTTGTTTCAAATTCATGCTCAAAAACACAAGCTCCTTTTTCATCTGACCTTGCAGCCAAGATGCACATAACTTCATTTGCAATTCCAGAGTTCCAGTTAGTTTCCAAACTATAAAAATTAGAAAGTCTCTTGCACCTCACCAATGTAGCAAAAGATGCCTGGTCTCCAAGAATACAACAGCCCAAATTGCAAGCACCTGGTTTTTCCGCAGACCATGTTCCTCCTTCATCTGTGCAAATCATTTGAGGAACATTATCCAGGCAAGTTCCTTCAACAGAATCATAACAATAACCAGGATTGCACGGCGTTGTAGAAGCACACGAAGTCGGAAGGGCAAATTCACTACCATCAGAGCAATCTTCTTCAGGAACATCCTGGCAGTACAAACCAGAGTTTGTTTTTTCACAGCAAACAGTCACATCCTGCGTTCCAACAGTTTCTCCTAAAGCATTTACATTCACAACACTAAATAAAATAATTCCTAAGAAAACCAATGCAATCCAGTTAATTTTTTGTTTTATCATTTTACCCTCCAAACCCATACCCCGGCGGCCAGGCCAGACTTCTGGAAGCAAATGTGAAACTCTCTTCAGAGTTCACATCACCCACAGTGTAAACTGTGCTCCCATCAATTAATTTAGTTTTTCGAATTTTCAAATCAGGATAGTATTGCATATACAGTGTTGTTTCTGAATCACCATATGTTGATTCAAAATCAATAATGCTTAAGGCTGTCATTAACAAGGAATACAGCTTGCTCGGAATTGAAAACTTAAAATCTTCAAATCTTTGAGTTGTATCTTTCGTGAGGGTCATTGGAATATTAACAACAATATTTATCCTGTTAGGAACAACTGAAACACTTGCTTCTGCATTCGTCCCCCCAGAAACATCATAACCCCTGTCTTCATAATACTCTTTCAAATCACCTGCACATTCATCTGCCTTGTTTTGGATCATCTGTTCAAGTTCTTGCTCAAAATGAGCCCTTATCATCGGCTGTTGAACATAACACGGAACATAATAACTAGAAATATAACACAGGTACTTCACCATGTTTCCATTATGTAAAACATATCCTTCTGGGTTGAGATATCCTCCTTGTTTTGACAAAAGCTCAACACCTTCCTTAACAGTTGGCTCAACACATGTCTTCATAAAAGAATTTGGCTCAGCGTCCATTCCAAAAACAGTGCTTATTTTTGGATAAAGCAGGTAAATCAAAATCCCAAGAACAACAATAACCACTGCAACAATAATAAACACAGCTGTCTGTCCTCTCTTTCTCATGCTCTTTTGAGTAAGAATTTGTTTATAATTGTTTCTCCGATGCATCACAACATCCCCCCAGTAACAATTATATCACATTTACTTGTCCTTTCATTTCCTTGCGCATCCCTGCACTTAATATAATATGTTTCTTCTCGGTTAAAACTAGTTCTGTGGATTTTTTCTTCACCTTCCATTAGCTCGCTCTCAAGAACATTAAAAATGCACCCTCTTGAATTTTTAAATCCGCACGTAGCGTCTTCTTTTGTTATAACCACAAGGGTTCCAGAATCGTCATAAACTCTTGCAATATTTGTAGGGCTATTATCTTTAATAATGCTGAACAATGTTTCGCTCGTTGCCCTGTTTCCAACAGCATCTTCACATTCAATAACAAGGGTGTGTGTTCCTTCTCTAAATCTGTCATATGCTTTTGTGTAAACACCTTCACTGAGTAAATCCATAGAATCAACTCTTCCTTCTCCAATATAACAAGAAATTGATTCATCATGCCCTCCTGAAACCCTCGCTTCAATATTTACTGTAACAACAGGAAGACCTGTCACAATCACTTCCCCGTCTTGCGGCACAACAGAATCAATAGATAAAGGATTTTTTGTTCTTCGCAAATTAATCATCAAACTTTCCTGATTTTCATTTCTTTCATTTTCTTTACTTGAGCCAGACCATTCAGGATGATCCCTTCCTCTAACATATATCCATACGTCATCGCTGTCAATAACTAGATTAGTTATGCAATTTGTTATTGATTCAGACATTGAACAAAAAAACCTGTTTTCCATCTCATCAAAATCCACATCAGAAAAACTCCATCTTAAATCAACAGGTTCATTTGACCGAACTATAATATCTGTCTCCTCAGTGCCATAAGGCAGGTATCCTCCTGTCAAATCAATGTGGGTGAGCAAGGGAGCAGTCCAATCTGCCCTAATCACACACAAATCAATTGTATAAATCTCTGGATTGGTATTCCCTTTTGCGTCCTGGCATTTCACAAACACACTGATGTCTGTTTCTTCTTCTGATTCTAAAGGCTGACCAAGCTCATTAAAATAATTAGCAATTTCAAGAGAACCCAAGGTATGGGTATGTGTTTTATGTAATGAATTATCTCCTCCAAAATAAATCATATCTTCAAATTCTGACTCTGGGTTTAAACCTAATTTGCACCATGCGTATTCATCTGTTTCAATGCCAAATGTAACACTTTCAAAATCTTCTAAACACTCTCTTTCTCCTTGTTTTTTAATTTCAAATCCAGAATCTGAACTAGAAACTATTTCAAAACTTTCCTGCAGTTCTTCCCCTGAAACAGAAATTCCTGGAGCAGACACATCGTCATGAGAAACATCTTCACAAACAACATTTGGATATTCTCCAATCAATCCACAGTTAGAGCCTAAAGAACTGCAGGCATAGTCATTGCAGGGAAAATCATCGTCGCCGCAAGAATTGCAAACCTCGCTGGAAGAACCAATCGGCGGCTGCCATGGTTTGCATTCTGCAATCACTTCAACTTTCTTCATGTCTCCTACCCCCATAACAATATTTAATATCAGCATTGTGAAAACAATAACTAAAATAACAATTCCAACAACAAGAAGCACAGGTGCTCCCGCCATACCCGGAGTTGCTGCTCCACCTGGTCCTGCAGCCCCTCCTCCTGCACCAATAGCGCCACCACCTTCTGCAACAGCAGTTGTTTCTACGGCAATTATAGCACTTCCTTCTGGAACAGTAAATTGCATTCCAGTAGAAACAAGTTGATATGCACCCTGACCAAGATTAGAACCAGCAGCTACTACAGAATCTGCTGCTAATACAGTTCCTCCTTCAATAGCAGTCCCTGCAGCAAATGTTGTTGGCAACCCACCCAAACCAACTCCAGCCATACCTCCTCCAACTGCTCCAGCCCCTAGGTAAGTGTAAGTGCCTGCACTTCCTAAACCAGGACCAATACCACTTACAGATATCAAAATAGCCACAGCTGCAACTGCAAGTGAAGCACCGACCAAACCCCCGCTAAATGCCTGCATTGCAGGACCCATAGCGTTTGTTGTGATACTGCCAGAAACCATTCCTCCTTCATGAACAAGGTTATATGCAGTTGCTCCTTGTGTAGCTGCACTAGCAGCAGCTTCAGAAGTAAATATTGCTGATGTTGTTGTAGAAGTAGAAAGCCATCCAGCTTGTGCTGCACCATGCATTCCAAGTGTTGTTGCCCCAGCAACACCGCCAATCCACGGCAAATCATCTCCTTGGTAAAGACCCATATCAGGACCTCCTCCACCTCCAGAACCACCATTGTCAAGTAAATCTGAAAGAATAGAAGAATCTTCAGACGTGCTTCCTCCAATTGCCTCGGCAAATTCTTCAAGATCACCAGCATCAATATACTTTCCAGGAACAGGTTCAATATCAGAAGAGTCTGACGATTGACTTAATTGGTTTCCAAGCAAAGAAGACATTGAACCTGTTGGCATCCTTTTTTTGCATTCCCCTTCAATATCTTCTGTAACACACTTCTTCAAAGAAAATCCTCCTGAACCTCCAGGCTCTCCTTTATAATTTGACTTCAAACCGCAATCTCCAAGACTAGTGCAAAAAGCACTCATTTCATTTATGAACTTTGAAGATGGTTGAGCATCATCTGGTTCTTCAACATCTGTAACGCAGTCACAATTTGCTTTGCACACCCATTTAGCTCCGCCAAAACCCATTGCAACAGCTTCTTTCACAAACACCACAGGACAAACCTGACTTGCATATCCACAAACTGCTTCTCCGCCGCTGTCTCCTTCTCCCAAATTAAATCCAGGAGGATACTTAGGCAGACAAACAGGGAATGAAAAGTCCTTATCAATATCAACATTTTTTACAAAACAATCTGGGTCTTTATTACATTTCATCATCATAGTTTCAACCTTCAATTTTCCAAGCAAACCTTCTCCTCTGTCTGGAGGATTATAATTTACACATTCTTGCCATCTGTTTAATCTGCAGGAAGCAACTGAAATTTCTTTGTCTGCACTTTCCATTGGCTCTCTGGTTTCAACACAAATTCCTCCCCTTGCACCCAAGCAACCTTCTATCTCAATCTCTCCTTCATTGCATGATTTTCTGAAAAATTGGCTTCCTGGAGGAGCTATTGAGCGGGAGTTAACCATCCCCCCTAAAAAGCTAGTGCTTTCTGAAGCATATTTTAACAATCCAGAGTCAGACGCGCCTTCAGGAAAAACTCCGAAATTAGTTTGATATACACACCAAGTTTCACCATGCTCTCTTCTCACACCATTTTCATAACACCCTAAATCAAGACAAACAACTCCTCCATCAGGCTCGTCATCCAGCTCTTGCCCATTTGTTTCATTTCCGCACACACTTCCAAATAATCTATTGCAATTCCCGCAATTTCTTTGATTTTGCATTAAGTTACTGCCAATTCCCACTTCACAACTTTCCTGTTTTGGAATTAACCAACCCCATTTTCCAGCTTCATCTGTTCCGTAAATATTTTCAACATTTCCACAACTATCAAACCAATAAATCTCATCAAACCCTTCAATACAGCCTGTATGGTCTTTTTCTTCACACACACTGTTTAAATCCAGATGAGAACATAACTGACCTGCTTGCTGAAATTGCCCTCCTTGTTCTTGACATTCTTTTTCTGTAATAAATTTACAGTCTTTTTCTTCTTGCATCTCTTCCAATTCATTTACAACATCAAAAAGGCAGGCACCTTTTCCCGGCCTTTCTGCAAACATCAAACAACCAAGTTCAGCATTAAGCTCTGAATCAAAATGTGCATTTTCATTAGGAAATTCCATGCCATATGCTTCTGCAATTCTCTGACATTGGAGTTCTGTTATAAACTGCACTTCCTGCCCTAAAACACAACAGCCCTTTAAACACTCTTCAACATTTCCGTTTGGGTCGTTAAACCATGTTCCACCGTCATCTCTGCACACCCCCTTTGGAGAGTTAGGCAAACAAATTCCTTCTTCAGGGTCTTGACAAGTTCCTAATTCACACTCTTCTGGCACATTCATTAATTTTCGGGAAACAGATGTTGCAATTTCAACGCATTCTCCAGGCAGGCAGTCTTCCTCACAAACACTGTTCGGCATTATTTGACATATTGAGCCAGTCATAGTTTCAGTGCACATGCTGATTCCATCTTCAGGCGTGCCTGAAAATATGTTTAATAAATCTTCAATTTCAAAAGCTGAAACAAGACTTTTCTCGTCAAATACAAATTCAATAATCTTCCTGTACAAATTAAACAAAAATCCCCTACCTTCCTTTCCATCTTTATTCAACATCCCATCATCAAAAACAATCCCTGCAAAGTAAGAAAATGAAAATATCATTCCTAGCAAAAGAACTATCTGGAAAACAGCTTCAAATTTTTTTTCAAACTTATTTTTTTTCATTATACTCCCCTTGGAACTACGCAGCTTCTAGTTGCAATTCTCATGAATTTCCCAGACTTCTTGTCATTAATTGTGTAAACCTTGGTTCCGTCTGCAAATAAACCATACATATCAATTTTATATCTCGGATAAGTCAGAGAATATCCAACATGTTCAAAATAACATCTGTTTGGGTTGCCTTCCTGGGAAGCTATTTCAAGTGCAACCACTGCAAGGTCGTAGACAGGGCTTAAAATCTCAATGTGAAAACTGTCAAATGTTTTTTTGTCTTCTCCACTTTCAATAATAGTGCCCTTTGTAATATCTAAAACAACTTTTCCTGTTTTTAATTTAACATCAAACTCCAGCGGAGAAACAAAATTCATATCCCAACCCCTTTCTTCAAATTCTTCTTCCATTTCATCAAAGCAATTTCTAATATCATCCAGAATATAATTTTTAATTTCCATTTCCATTTCATTCAACAGCATCGGATGTTGCTGAACACAAGGATCGTAGTACTGGAAGGTCTCGCAAATGTATTCTACATCACCTCCATCAAATCTTACAGCATTTCTAGGTTGAATAAATCCGGCTTGTGGTAACATTATATCAACAGATTCTAAGACAGATTTGCCTGTACATCCTTGAAGAAAAGATTGCATCTCAAATGGGGCATCTGCTATCGGAGGAGTGATAAGATTAACATCTTTTAGAAAGTAAATTAATAGTATTATCGCAATAACCAAAACAATTGCAAAAATAATCCAAACCGTGGTCTGCCCAATTCTCTTTATTTTTTTAGCCACAATGTTGTCCCCTTTTTTTTAATTCTCTCAACTTTTCTCTCTATCAATAATTCTTTCAAATAAGAATCAGCAGTATTCCAAGAAACTTTCAAAAATTTCGCAACTTCAAAGCTTGTAACAATTCTTTCTTTTCTGACAAACCCAAGTATTTTTTCTCTGTGAGATATCATATGACTTATGCTTTGATAAATACTATGAGATTATATAAACTTTATGAAACTGAAAAGTATCAACCAACAAACTCCTTCTCTGTAATCTCCTCTTTCCCGTCAATTATACTCTTTCTTTTAATAATGCCTTTCCTCTTTGCCTTTTTCCTCATCTCTTCAGGAGTTGTGATACCAGAAGGAATCTCAATGTCCTTTATTTCAATCGTGTGATTTATTTTAATTTCTTTGAATTCAGGAACATCAAAAAATAAATCTTCTATAATTTCCTTGTTTGAAGTTTTCAAAGAACAAAAATCAGCTTTCGGACCTTCACCCTTTTTTGTTTTATTTCCTGGCTTTCCACTTTTCGGAGGTTTTGCTTTTATCTTTAAGTTATAATCTCCAGATGAAAAAGATAGTGCATAAAAAGCCCTTGGATGTTTGTCCATCAAACTTAACATTTTTTCAGGCGTAGTTGAACAATTTAAAACAAGCTGTTTTATTCCCATATATCTCTTCACATTATCAATCTCAAACTCGCAGTCAGATCGCAAATCAGAGGTTGATACAATGATTCCTTTGATATTTAATTCTCCAGAAGCATTTTCCAAAACAGCACGAACAAAAAAATTCGCAAACTCACAGCTTGTTTTAATTGACCATTTATCTTTTTGCTTCTTTCCCTCAATTAAATATCTGTTCTCAAACACTCCTCTACTATATTTCACAAAGTCTGTATGGACTTCTTCATCCATTTCATCAGAAAAGACCTTATTAATAACAGACTTCATCCCATCACTTTGTTTAGAGGGTTTATAAATTTTTTCTGAATATGAATTAAATCTTCTAACTGGACACCATAATCTACCAAGCAAACCCACAAAAAAGATTTATTTATTATTAATAATGGAGGAGGTTGAGTAGTATTGAATTTATCTGTTTTGTATTCGTTCTCAAATCTAGTGTTCAATTGTAAATTTGACTAACGCCGAAGTTCCAAATTGTTCCAGGCGAATCTTTTATATATCTCTTTATTTATTAAAAGTAGTATGACTCTAACAGAAAAGGACGTAAAAAGAATTTCACTAATAGTTCTCATAGCTTTGCTTGGAATTCTGGTTTTTTTAATAATCAGGCCGGTTCTTCTTTCAATAATCGGAGGACTTATCTTAGCTTATATCTTCTTCCCAGTCTATAAATGGATTGCCAAGAAAGTAAAATATAGGTCTTTAGCAGCAGCACTTGTTAGTGTTTTAGTGTTACTCATAATATTTATCCCCTTGTGGTTTCTTTTGCCTTTGATGTCCCAGCAAGTCTTTGCACTATTTCAGTTTTCTCAAGAACTAGATATCAACAGTCTTGTTAGAACAATATTTCCTTCATCTTCTGAGCAATTTATTGTCCAAATAAGCGCTACTGCAACCAACGCTGTAACTAAAATAACATCTTCAATACTCAACTCAATAGTTGATTTTCTTATAAATTTCGCTGTAATCTCCCTACATCTTTTATTGGTTGCTTTTGTATTCTTTTTCGCATTGAAAGATGAATCAAAATTAAGAGAATTTGCTTCCGGCCTTTCTCCATTAAACAAGTCTCAAGAAAAGCACTTAATTAAAAAATTCAAAGACATAACAGGAAGCATTATCTATGGGCAGATTGTTGCAGGGGTCCTTCAGGGAATCTTTGCAGGAATTGGTTTTTTTGTTTTTGGTATTCCTAATGCGCTAGTCTTAACAGTTCTTGCAACAATGCTTAGCATAATTCCTGTTATTGGTCCTAGCTTGATTTACATTCCAGTTGCCATTTATCTGATAATTACAGGAAATCCTCTTCTTGCAATAGGGTTCTTACTCTATAATGTTTTAATTGTCTCGTCAGTAGACACAATATTCAGGTCACTCTTCGTATCAAGAAGAACACGCATGTCCCAAGCAGTTATTTTAGTTGGGATGATAGGAGGACTTTTCATTTTTGGAATTCTCGGACTAATCCTCGGACCTCTAATCCTCGCGTATTTCATAACTTTCTTAACAGCATACAAAGAAAAAACCCTTTCTAGTTTGTTCGGACCTTAAATTACACAATTTCGATACCCTTAGCTCTAACCCATAATTTCTCTCCACCCTGCCCTTGATTTTTCAAACATCAGGTACAATAATTTACAACTCCCTCTTCACATCTTTGTCCAGCACAGTAATCAATCGCCCCTAGAACATTATCTCTAGCCAAATCAAAATCACTGCAATATTCCTCAAGACCCATTTCAGAAACATTAGCAACTACATTTGCAACAGTTATTCTATTGCCTTTTATTCTTGGCTCTCCATTATAGTATCCTTCTTCTGAAACTATCATTTTATCTTAAATTTATTCCTCTCACCACAAATTCCACATTCAACTGTCTTATGAGTTTTACTGACTCTTGTCTTTCCTCTCAACCGAGACAAACACTTTTTACAAAATAACTTTCTTTTCCCATCAAGTCTTATATTGAACTTCATAGCCATTCTTTTCATTTTCTTAATCTCTTCAGAAGTAAAATCTTCACGTTTAAAAAATTCCTCAATTTTTTCTCTCGCTTCAGTTTTTGATAACCTTGTTTTCATAAAGGGGTGAGTTTCAAAACATTTATATACTCTCCCCCATCTCTTTTTTTGAACACGGCCATAGTGATCAGGAAATACCTGTTCCCTTTCCGAACACAGAAGTCAAGCTGGTCACGTCTGTAATTAGTCTCCGTCAAGAGGCGAAACACAGATGCCGTCTTCGTTTTTATTTTTTAGAAACTATTAAATAATCTTTTAAACTAGTAAAATAATGTCAGACATTCCAGACGATGTTCGTGCGATGATTGGAGAAAGCACATTAGAAGAAGCCGCAATAACAGTTCGCTATAAAAACTATCGTGGAGAGGTCGGAGATAGAAAAATAATACCGCTTGGAATTGAATACGGAAGCACAGAATACCATCCAGAGAAACAATGGCTTCTCGAAGTTTGGGACCTAGACAAAAGAGACTACCGCACTTACGCGTTAAAAGACATCGAACAATGGACTAGTTTTCCATCCTAATAATCTTTAAAACATCTGCATCTTTAAAGTCGAAATGGAAAAACCAAGAATAGCTGTTTTCGGAGATGTGATGCTTGATAGATATGACTACTGTGAAAACAGAAACAACCCAGAAAGCTCAGCACCATGCCATAGAGTCAAGAAAACAACTTTTTTGCCTGGAGGGGCAGGTAATGTTGCGGTAAACCTAGCCACATTAGGCGCAGAAGTAATCTTATTTGGACTTATCGGAAAAGATGAATATGGTAACTCTTTTCTAAACGAAATCTCCAAATTTGGAATACACCAAAGACTTCTTATTGAGGGAAACATAAAAACAATAGTCAAACAGAGAATTCTTTCTATTGGCGACGGAAGATATCACGGAAGACTGGATTTTGGCGATGATTCTGAAGAGATAGACAAAATAAAATCACTCAAATCAGAAATATCTGAAAAAATAAAACTTTTAATTATTGAAGGTTTTGATGCCTGCATAATCTCAGACTACGATAAAGGTTTTGTCACGCAAGAACTTATAAATGAAATTAAAAAAATAAACTCTCCTATTTATGCAGACCCTAAAAAAAACAAATCCCTTTACTATGGAATAGAATTAATCAAACCAAACAGAAAAGAACTTTCAGCGATGGTTCATGCAGAAGACGACAAGAAAAAAGCCGAAATGCTTTCTAGAGATTTAAACACAAATGTTTTATTGACTTTGGGAGAAAAAGGAATGTATTATTTTGGAAAAGAAAATGTGTCTTTTGAGTTGCCAGCTCATAAAGTAGAAGTGTCTGACGTGACTGGCTGCGGAGATACTGCTCTTGCAACCTTGGTGTTTTATCGCACCCTTGGCAAGTCTATGAAAGAAGCAATAGAATTAGCAAACAAGGCAGCAGGAATCAGCGTCCAGCATGTCGGATGCTATCATGCTAAGAGAGAAGAAATTGAAGGGACAAATCTTTAAACACAAGCTTTAAAATACTATGATTTATTTCTTTTACAGGCAGGAGTAGCGAAGTGGTCAAACGCACGGGACTCAAGATCCCGTCCCTTAGTGGGTTCAGAGGTTCGAATCCTCTCTCCTGCATAAAAATGAGGAAACTAACAAGAAAACTCTTTAAGGAAATGGGCTGGTGGGTTTTTACCTGGCTTCTCCTATGGTTCATCATCTTTGCACTGAGAATAAAAGGTTTCGACTACACCACCCACCCAGTTATAATCTCTTTCGCATTCCTCTTTTCTTCAATAATAGTTTTCTCTATTTTCTTTCGTCATTATTTTGTCTTCAAAACAAAATTCAACTGGATACCTTTCGCAGTATTAGCTGTTTCAATACTCGTCGCTTTCAGTGGTTTTTACCTAATCTCAAATAACTATGAGATACCCCAAACTCTCTTGGACATAAGCAAACTTGACAGCTTCTTCGACATGAGTTATGAATACCTCTTTGCCAAACTTTTTGATATTCTATTCCAACAAACACTAATAGTCTTATTAGCAGCCTTTCTAGTAGAAAACAAAGCAGGCATCCGTAAATCAATATTTTTCTTTGTTATTCTCTTCTTCATTGTGCATCTGCCCGTGCTCTTCACATGGAACTCAATGGTTGGTCTTTACTACCTAACTGCATCAGTAGCCGCAGGAATAATTTTCCCACTCCTAATTGAAAAATTAAAATATGGTTACATTTACTCTTACATTATACATTACGGGTTTTACGTTATCTCAGGCTTCCTGATCTGGATAATCTTTTAACATGCAATTTCCAAACATAATAAAGAGGTTTGCAAAATACACAATCTTCAGCAGCGGAGCTTTCTGGTTTGATTTATTATTAATTTTCTTGCTGGTAGAATTTATTCACTTGCAGTATCTAGTCGCAGCAACAGGAGGCTTTGTCATCGCACATTCCCTAAACTTTGCCTTAAACAGGAAATGGAACTTCCACGAAACAAAAGAAGGCGTCGGAAAGAGCTACACTTCGTTTATCATTTTCGGCTTTCTTTGCCTTGCATTCATAATTGTCTCACTCGGCTTCGTGGTCGAAGTCTTCCATGTCAATTACCTAATCGCCAGGATCCTAATAGCTTGTTTCGTAGGATTCGTAAACTTCTCATTCAACTATTTCGTATCATTTAGAATGGGCTCCCACTTAAAGAAAGATCTCAATATAACCAAATAACAAACTTTAAAATAAACTCTTTCTCACTAATTTCATGCGCCTGTAGCTCAGCCTGGATAGAGCATTGGGGTCCTAACCCAAGGGTCGCAGGTTCAAATCCTGTCGGGCGCATTCAGGATTTGAACAACTAGAAAGCCAAATTTCTGCATTTTCAAAACATTTAAAAACCCAACACTTTCTTTCTTGATATGGAACAAAGTATAAAATTTTGCGAAAATCCTGCAGATTTTGGATTACCAGAAAGGTATAGAAAAGATATTGTCAAAGGTCAAAAGCAGGCTTATGTAATGATTCGTAGAATTGTTAAACATTTACATGATGTAGATGAAATATTTCAACAAACATTGTATAATGTTCTTAAACGGTTGTCTACTTTTGAAGGAAGATCAACATTTTCAACATGGTTAACTACTATTGCAAGGAATGCAGCCTTAAATCATCAGAGGGATGCCCAAATAAGGAAATTTGTCGCTGTGGATGAAGCATATGCTTTAACTGATGAAAGTCAGGGATATAGAGAACCCTGGAGGAGAATGCAAACTTCTGAAGAATCTGAACTAGACAGGAAGATTATAGAGTTACTCTCAGAGGATGAGAGAATAGCCTTGGAGTTAGCTCGGGCAGAGATTCCGTATAAAGAGTCTGGTTTAAACACAAACACTGTAAAAACGAGAGTTCGTAGGACAAGACAAAGGCTAAGACGCATGAATGGTAAGATTTAAAATACTCTTTCTGATAACAATACAGACCTTGAGCAGCATTTCAAGGGAAAACTCCTAGAAAAACCGTTAGGTTTTTGTAGAGCGTGGGTAGTTCAGTGGTTAGAATCCCAGCCTTCCAAGCTGGTTACCCGGGTTCGAATCCCGGCCCGCGCATTCTACCTTCCTGGCATATCGAGGGGACTCATTTTTTAAATAGTGAAGAATTGTCCCTTACAAACCTTTTAATTATCTTGTCAATGAAGAACACCTCGCCTCTTTTTAGATATATGTAACCAACAACGGAGGCGAATATTGCACCTAAACCATCTACAATTAAGTCCCACATCGTATCAATCAGCCCAGACTTTTGCATGTTTAAACCGAAAATCTGATCCATTCCGAATTCGAAAATCTCCCAAACCGCTCCGATTGCCATAGCGAAGCAAAATGAGAACAGAACAATTGTTATTGGTCTCGCATTTATTTTGTTCCCCTTGTATAAAACGTAAAGGATTATAAATCCTGCAAAACCCAGAGCAACCCCAGAGCCCACATGCAAGACCGCATCCCACCACCAATATCTAACATAGTAGTCTCTAACCTCTCCCAAGAACAACGAAGCAAAAGCAAAGAGCAGGATCAATGTTTCAAACTCAATGGGTATATTTACTCTATACTTTTTTTCAAATAGTTTGGGAAGGAAAGTGATAAGAAAATTCAAAGAGATCATGAAAAGCAGAGCCCATCGTTTTTCATAGATGGAGAAAGCGAAAGCAATAAGGAGAATTGCTCTTATAATTAACATCAACAAGTGATGTATCTTCTCCCTAGATTCTTCTCTTTTTCCAAACAGAAATGATTTCACACATCCCATCTTCTCACAAGGAAAACAACAATACTAAGCTTATATATCTAGTCAAACAATAAGCTTTTATAGAACAACTGCTTTTTTCATCCATGGGCATAAAAAAGATGGCTGTCGAAGAGATAAAGGCGCTTGGCTTTTGGAGGTTCTTGCCCAAAGTTCATAAAAAGAAGGGCAAGCCCCCTGGAACAATTCATTATACTGGCAAGGAAAGGAAAGAAGAGGCAACGATAGACATTATAGATTACACGAAAACAGGCCTTGAAGAGAAAACAACAAAGAAAGTTGAGGACACTTTTCCTTACAAAGACAAGAAGTCAGTAACATGGATTAATGTGAATGGAGTTCATGATGTTTCTATTCTTGAAAAACTTGGAGTGAATCTGGGTTTGCATCCGCTAATATTAGAAGACATTGCAAACGTTAACCAACGCCCGAAGGTTGAAGATTACGATAAAACCATTTTTGTCGTGTTAAAAATGCTCGCCTATAACGAAAAAACTAAAACCGTTCACGGCGAGCAAGTGGGTTTGATCTTGCAGAAAAATACTGTTGTTTCATTCCAAGAACAGGAAGGAGATGTTTTCAACCCAGTTAGAGAACGCATTAGAAAAGGCAGGAAGGTTATAAGAAGCTCTGGAAGTGATTATCTTCTCTATGCATTAATAGATAGCGTTGTTGACCATTACTTCTCAGTATTGGAAAAAATTGGAGAAAGCATTGAAGAACTTGAACAAGAGTTGATTACCCATCCTAGAACAAAAACACAAGCCGAAATGTACCGCATAAAAAGAGAGCTAATTCTCTTGAGAAAATCTGTCTGGCCCCTGAGAGAAGTGATAGGAAGTCTGCATCGCAACGAAATGAAAATAATTTCTAAACAGACAAAGCCATACTTTCGCGACACCTATGATCACACAATCCAAGTCATTGACACGATTGAAACGTTTAGGGATATGCTTTCAGGAATGCTTGACTCCTATCTCTCTGCGGTCAGTAACAAGATGAACGAAACAATGAAAGTCCTGACAATAATCGCAACCGTCTTTATACCCCTCACATTCATCGCAGGCATCTATGGAATGAATTTCGAGTTTATGCCAGAACTAAAAATCTGGTGGTTCTATCCTCTTGTGTGGCTGGTGATGATAGTCGTTGTAGGATTTATGCTGTCTTACTTCAGAAGAAAGAGATGGATTTAAAAATCTTTAAGTTATTTAAAACAAAAGATCAACTTATCTTTTTCACAAAGTATCCAATAATTAAAATGATAATTCCAGCAACAACAAAAATCAATTCTGTGGAGTATGTTCTAGAAAAAAATTGAATCGCGCCAAGTGAAATTAAAACAAAACCAAAAATAAACAGAGTCTGCTCCCAAAGAATCAAATTAAATCTCTTCTTGTAAGAACTAACTTTTCCTTCAATCTCTCCTTTTACCCTTTCACCTACGTAATCGGCTGCTTTTCTAGAAGCTAGACCAACTCCCTTTTTTATTGACTTTAACATGCTTCCCTACCGGGCTTGTCGTTATAAACCTTGTTATTGAATAGAATTATAATCAGTATCTAAGAACCTATAAAAACCCATTCTCCCTTTTCCGGACATGTCTGAAATAAATATAAATTTAATACAAGCAGGTATAGTTATCAGTCTTTTTATTTTATCAGCATGGCCTCTGCACAAGGCTATTAAGATAGTGAAAGGAAAATCAAAGTTCCATAAGACAATCTTAGTAATCATGATCTCTGGTCTGGTAATTGGAGTCATAAATTTAATATTTAGTGCCTGGGCAAGCTTGATTGCTTTTATATGTCTTCTCTGGATATATAAAAGATTTTTCAAGCTCACTTATTTTAAAGCATTTATAGTTTGGGCCTTGCATCTGGCTTTCATAATCACAGGAGCAATTATTATGAATTTTGTTTTGAATAGTGTTGCGAAGGTTTCCTTACTGTTTGGTTGATTATTAGGACCACATTTTTTCTGAAAGGTAAAAGCATTTCTAGCCCTTGCCAAATAGTTTCTTGTTCTTGAAAACAACTTCTGTATGCGGATACGCAATCTCAACATCTTTCTCTTTCTGTATTCTGTCGTATATCTCCTTAGTTATGTCGCTGGTTATCTTCTGGATGTTGTAAGCTTCTCCGTAAAACCGGACTTTTATATCAATTCCACTCCCAGCCATGGCAATTCTAATCATCGGTTCCTGCTTTAGTTTCTGAGACGCCTCCTCAGTGAATTTCATTGCGGAATCAAAAGAGATCTTGATCGCTTTATCAAGGTTGCTTTCATACGTGATTTGAACAATCGTCTCTCCAATTATGAAATCATTCTGATGAGTGTAATTAATAATATTCAGTTCGTATAACAAGTAGTTTGGCACCATGATTACTCTTCCAGAGGCAACTTCTGAATTGACAAGCCCTCCGACTTCGTCTAAAACAATATGAGTTAAGGTTATGTCTTTAACGTCACCCTTTACATCCCCTATTATGATTCTATCTCCTATATTGAAAGGCCTCTTGACAACAACCATCACCCATGCAGCAACTCCGGTGATGGGTCTTTGTAATGCCCAACCCAGCGCTGCAGAAATGAGCCCTGCCGCTATTCCCAAACCAGTAAAAGAACCGACGTACGAGAAAATCGCCACAATAACTATCAAGACAAGAAAGGTTATCTGAAAGATCCTTGAAAATATCTGTATGTTTGATTTCTGTTTTTTACTTTTCGCTCTTTTCATCAAACCACGTTTTATAAATCCAAGAATAATACTGAACACCACAAAAAGAGCAAGCACAATCAACACAATTCTAACTACGGGGATAAACTTAATTCCCAAACCTTCCAATGTTTCGAAAATATCAACCATTTTTCTTCAAAGTATGAAGAGATGTCAATCTTTAAACCTTACTAATCAAACAAGTCTCTTGAAAAAAACCTTACTTCAAAGTTGACACATAATGAAATCAAGTAACTTTAAAAATACCTGAACTCTGATTGATTCATGGGTGATAATAAGGAGGGCAGCGCTAAATCAAACAAAAAGAGTAATTCTAAGAGTAAAAAATTCGGCACTTTCGCAGGCGTTTTCATGCCTTCAGTTTTGACAATCTTGGGAGCGGTTATGTATTTTATCGCCCCTCAAGTTCTTGGAGGTGTTGGGCTTGCAAAATTCATTCTAATAATTTTGATTGCACATTCAGTTACCCTAGCGACTGCCTTCTCAATTTCTGCAATTTCAACAAACATCAAAGTTAAAGGCGGCGGTTTGTATTATCTGATTTCTAGAAGTCTTGGCTCTGAGTTTGGCGGAAGTCTCGGAATCCAACTTTATCTGGCCCAAACAATTGCCTCAAGTTTCTACGCAATAGCATTTGCAAGAGGTGCGGGGATTGTTCTGTCTTACATGGGATTTCCTCTAGCAGAAATGCATATAGCTCTTGTCTCCTTAGCTATCTTCGGATTAATGGTTTTTGTTGGTGCTAATTTTATTATTAAAGTTCAATATGCTATTTTTGCTGCCATTATTTTAAGTCTTGTTTCAATATTTTTAGGACCCCAAACAGGAGATTTATCTACTGCATTTTTCTCATCGACTGCTTTGCCATTTTGGATAGCATTTGCGATGTTCTTTCCTGCTGTAACTGGAATTGATGCCGGAGTTGGGATGAGTGGCAATTTGAAAGACCCAAAGAAGAGTCTTGTTCGCGGGACATTTATTGCCATAATCATAACAATGCTTGTTTACATTGCCCTCGCTGTAAAGTTCGCCATTTCCGCAAGCCCTGGCGAGTTATTTTCCAATAGCCAAATCATATACCAGATGTCCTATTTCGCCCCGCTGGTCCTTCTTGGAATCTTAATGGCGACATCCTCTTCCGCACTGAGCAGCCTAATGACTGCCCCAAGATGTTTAGTCGCAATGACTGAAGATAAGATCCTTCCAAAATTTCTTAGCTTTCTAGGAAAGAAAAGCGAAAAAGATGCAGAGCCAAGAGTAGCGATTACACTAAGCCTTTTGATAGGGCTCGGAGTAATTCTTTTGGGGTCTTTAGAACTTATATCGCAGGTTGTGGCTATGTTTTTCTTAAGTGTCTATGGGTGGATTAACGGGGCCGCTTTCTTTGAGAAGGTTTCACACAACCCAAGCTACAGGCCAACATTCAATGCCCCTTTAATTATTTCATTCTACGGTATGTTTGCAGCCTATGCAGTGATGTATCTCTTCAATCCAAAAATAATGGCTGCTGTAATTGTTATTCAGGCGCTGTTATTTATCTCATTATACAAGACAAGAAAATCCATGAAGATAGAAGGAGTTTGGCACGGAGTTTCCTTCCAGTTCTTAAGAGCTTTACTTAAAAGGATAGATAAAAGCGCTAAGAGTCTGAAAAATTGGAGACCAACTATTCTAGCATTTTCAACAAACGAGTTGAATAATCATCCAATCGCCAATATTCTAAACTGGATCGGTTCAAGAAGCAGCGTCACAAAGCTATACTTCTTACGTAAGGGCAACTTTAAAAAAGATATCGAGGAAAACAAAAAACCTCAGGAAGACCTTTTGAGATATATCAAAGAACACAAACTCGAAATATTTCCTAGAACAGTCATAACAGACAACTATCAAAAAACAATTGAAAATCTAGCGCAAGCGGAGACATTAGGAAACCTTCCCCTAAACACCGTTTTGCTTGATTTCAATAACAAAATGAAAATAAATGAGCTGGCTAGCAGCATGAAATCCTTAAAGAAAAATATAATTATAATGAGAAACCAAACAGGATTTTCTAACTTCAAGAGAGTAGATGTTTGGTGGAGCTCAAGAAAAAACGGAAACTTTATGATTCTCTTGGCTTATCTAATCACACATTCAAAACAATGGCTCGAGCAAGGCGCAGTAGTGAAGGTATTTTATGTTGACGACGCCAAGGAAGGCGACGGTGACAAAAAGCATCTTGAAAACATCTTAGAACAATCAAGAATGGAAAATGTTGAACTTGAGATTATTTCAGGTAAACAAGAAGACATAAAAGAGATTATTAATTCAAATTCAACTCATGCAGATCTGGTCATCCTTGGCCTGACAGAATTTGAAAATAAAACAAATAAAGAAGTCATTGATACCATCACAAGTTTTACAGAAAAACTCAAAGTGAGCCTGATAGTTTCAGCAAACGATAAAATTGATTTTAGAGTTAACTAACTCATTTAAAGAATAGGCTCTTCAAGTTCTTTTCTTTCTTTAAGTTTCATCAGAATTCATATTTTCTGTGTTTATCAATCTCTCTTTGTAGATTATTCTATTAAAAGTCTAATCTTCGTATTCTAAAAAAGGATCATCAATTTTTACAGCATAAGCTTTAGCATCCCCAACACCAACATACAAAACAGCTGTTCCGTCATCTTTTCTAACAATGCCCCCGGGATAAACTACATAATATAAATCAGTTCTCTTTGCTTCGTCTTCGGGCAAGTCCTCTCTTCTTGCTAAGATTTTAACCTTGGAAATTTCTCTTTTCTCGTAATTAAATAAAAAACTTATTGGGTAATAATGTCTTATCTTTCCCCTAGCATAACGCGCTACATGAGCTAAAACACCCCACTTTCCATTCTTTAACTTATGG
>Ga0180007_10002272_pt1 | contig 23309 bp, 25 predicted proteins | sample MM_PC_MetaG_FD_121122 | JGI IMG/M metagenome (GOLD analysis project Ga0180007, IMG submission 121122) | Groundwater microbial communities from the Aspo Hard Rock Laboratory (HRL) deep subsurface site, Sweden - MM_PC_MetaG | ecosystem: Environmental > Aquatic > Deep subsurface > Groundwater... | reverse complement strand
TAACCAAGGCGAGTTTGTGGCAATTATGGGACCCTCCGGTAGTGGAAAATCAACACTGATGCACATTATGGGTGCACTGGACACACCCACAGAAGGTAAGCAGTTTTTCAAAGGAAAAGATATCACACACTATAGCGAAGACCATCTGGCAGAAATTAGGAATAAGGAGATCGGGTTTGTGTTTCAATTTTTTAACCTGCTTCCCAGAATGACTGTGTTCAAAAATGTCGAACGCCCCATGCTCTATGGGGGAATTCCGTCTGATGAACGCAAAAAACGAATCATGAACGCACTTGAAATAGTTGGTATTGCAGATAAAGCCTATAACTTGTCTAACCATATTTCCGGCGGCCAAATACAAAGAGTGGCAATTGCCAGAGCTTTGATTATGGACCCTTCAATCATACTTGCAGATGAGCCAACCGGAAATTTGGATTCCAAAGCCGCATATGAAATTATGAACATATTAACTGATTTAAATAGGAAAGGTCGCACCATTGTAATTATTACTCATGAGGACGATATAGCCAACTTTGCAAAGAGAAAAATTAGGATAGTTGATGGCAAAATAGTATCTGATGCTAAAATCGGAAAGAAATAATTATGGAACTTAAGGAAATCTTAAAATCTGCTATTCAGGCTCTACGCATGAACGCTCTCAGGTCATCTCTGACCATGCTCGGTATCATCATCGGTATTACTGCTGTGATACTTATTTCTTCTGTGGGGCAGGGCGCAGTGGCTTTTATTTCAAATGAATTAAGTTCATTTGGAACTAACTTTTTTTCTATTAACCCGGGACACGATATGGTTAGCGCGATGGGCGGCGGCGGTGAGCCAATAACCTTAAACGATATTGAAGCAATTAAGGATGCAAATATCCCAAATATTGACACCATTGCCCCATTTTTTTATACAAGCAGAGTTGTTTCTGCTAATGATGAAACTGTAAGAGCCCTGGTGTATGGCATGACACCGGAGGCTCAGTTATTACTTAAGCCTAATATGATTTACGGTGATTTTTTAGCAGAGGATGACAAAAATAACCGTGTAGTGATTCTTGGCTCAGAAGTAGTTGAAGATTTATTTGGTGAAGATACAGATCCTGTTGGTGAATCCGTAAAAATCGATGATATCCGTTTTGTTGTAATCGGTGTTTCCAAAAGCGGAGGCACTTTATTTGGCAGTTTCTTTAACACAGCTGTTAACATTCCGCTTGAAACACTGCAGAATCAGATAACCGGCAACGATGAAATAGCTGAGGTTGATATAAGTGTTTACAATACTGATCTTCTTAATGAAACTATGGATGAGGTAGAACTGGTACTTAGAGACCATCGGGGCATTAGTGACGGCGAGGATGCTGATTTTGTCTTAACCAGTTTCACAGCAGCCCTGGACACATTCGGAACTATTACCACTTTACTGACTGTTTTCATTGCCGGTATTTCTGCAATATCCCTTCTGGTTGGAGGTATAGGTGTTATGAACATAATGCTGGTGTCAGTCACAGAAAGAACCAAAGAAATAGGTCTTTTAAAAGCAATCGGGGCAAAACGCAAAGACATATTGATGCAATTTCTGATTGAATCAGCAGTGATGACTACAATCGGGGGTATTGTCGGAATAATTCTTGGGGTCGGGGGTACATTCCTGATTTCTATTGTCGCAGGCATACCCTTCATTATAAGCCTGTTCTGGATACTTCTGGCAGTCAGCATATCAACATTGGTGGGAGTTATATTTGGCATATATCCTGCAAGAAAGGCAGCTGACTTGCAACCAATAGATGCCCTGCGGTATGAATGAGCAATGAGAGCCCAATTTTTTCTTTTAACAAGCCCAGGACCACACGCAATAAACGGAATAGATGCCACTAAAATTAGGGGATTAGATATTAATTGAGATAAAGTTATTTCAAAATTCAATCTAAGAACCTTATACCAAAATACATAAATTCCAAGTATCGCAAAAATAAACTTGAAAGGAGAAAACCGCGGATTTTCAGTACGCGGAAGTTTATAATCCTCACAACACCTTTTCAGGAATAGGTGCCGAATAATCCTCCTTTCTGTATCCTGTCAAATTTAGTATAATTTAGAAAATGCAGCCGGAAAATTTAAAAACAAAATCAGAAGAGACGGCGGAAAAAATCGCGCAGGAGTTTCGCGTCAATTTACCTGGTGAGAATTTACCGCTACCAGTGAGGTTGACTGCCTTTTTCACCCTGATTGGCGGTTTAAGCATCATCGGCAGCCTGTTTGCGGATATCGTCAATACGGGCGAGAAAACGGCACACGTTTACCTGATACGGCTGATTGTTGGTTTATTCAGTCTTGGGATCTCATACGGGCTTATTGAAAAAAAGCGTTGGGCAATCTGGCTTTACGGATTTATAGCGGTAGTTGGATTGTTTATCAATCCTTTGGTAGCTTTATTCCCGGCCGTAGTTGTAATTTACTTGATTTTTAAAAAAGATCTATTTTCCCCCTCTATTTTTGATTATGTGCTGTTTTGGGCGGTAGTCCGCGTAAAAAGGTTAATTCACAAACAGCCTGCAGATTATTAGGTGATAAAATTCAAGTCTTGATAGCTTAAATGATAAAGCGGGATCCTGCTAAGATCGAGGTTGGAGGTTCGAATCCTCCCGGGGGAGCCAGATGGGACGCAGAGGCAACAAAGCGTCCTTTTGTCCCGTAACATCGCTCTTTTCTTGATGTTCGAAACTCTCACTCTTAAATTGGTCAATTTTATCGACTTTCGAACAATTTGTTTCTTTTACTGCCTGAGCCAGGATTTTGAAGGCTTTGGTGTAGTCGTAGAGCAGTTTTCCTTCATCTAATTTCAAGTCGGTGAATACTAGCCTTATAAGGCAACGCTGTTCTTCTGCTAAGCCCTTCTCTTTGGCTGTCAGGTAGATTTGTTTGGCTCTTTGAGATAGTTCATAGAGGTTAATGCCGAAGTTAAAGTAGCCGTTACTGGCTTGGGAGTGTTTCTTGATAGTATCAAGGACAGTGTCTTTCTCGCCTGTATATTGCTTAAACTTCTGATTATAAAAATCCAGGGTTATTTTCTCATCCAGTTTGTCGTCGTAAAGTTTGTCCAGGCGCTTCTTGATCTGGTCATAGCGCTGGTTTAGCTCCTCAACGGTAGTGGAGTGGTAAACGGTTTCATCAGCGTGGCTTTCTTTGAGAGCTTTTTTGATCCATTCGGCGACTCTCTGGTTTTTAATGACCAGCTTGTCAAAGCCGTCGATTATCTGTTCTTCGACTTTTTCTTCTCTGACCCAAGTCTCCTGAGTGCATTCGTGATAGTGGTTGCAGTGTCCGTATACCAGTCCGCCTCGTTGGGATTCCCAGGTAGTTAGCCCACCACAGGTGGCACAACGGCATAAGCGGTTAAACAGATAGTCGTGTCTGGTTAACTTTGGTGTAGTCTTGCCTGTCAGCATATTTTGCACCTTATCATATAACTCTTGGGTGATAATTGGTTCGTGCTTGCCGTCATAGATCTGACCATTCCACCTCATTTTACCTGTATAGAAGGGTTCTCGTAAGAGTCGATGAACTCTGCTTTTAACTAGCTTCACGCCATGGTAGGAGCGCAGTCCCTCTTCAAACATGGTTAGGGTTAGTTTTTTGATTGAGTAATTACCCGAAGCGTAAAGCTCGAACATTTTCTTAACCATGACGGCTTTTTCTTCCTCGATAAGGATGATTTTGTGTCCTTTTTCTCCTACGGTCTTATAACCCACAGGTGGTTTGGTGGGTAGCCATCCCTGGGCTATTTTCTCTTTCTGTCCCTTTTTGACTTCCTCCGAGAGGTTGTCAATGTAGTTTTTTGCAAAAAGGATACGGATACCCCAGTTCAATTTCTCTTGAGATCGGGAGTTTTTGTGTAAAATCAGTGAGTCTTTGACCAGGTGGACTTGGCGTTCCTCATCGTCTTCCAGCCATTCGTCAATCATGACCGCATCCTTGAAGCTTCTGGTGAGGCGGTCTACTTTCTCGCAGATGATGATTTTAAGCCCCTGCTTCTGGACATAGCACATCATCTGGGTAAACACCTCTCGCTGTTTTTTGCCACTGGCTGATTCTGAGATGGCGAAGACTTTATCAACGCTATACCCAGTTCTTTCAGAATACGCACTTAGTAGCTTCTCCTGGGCTGGTAGGGAGTAGCCTGTTTCCTCTTGTTCTTTGGAGCTTACTCGGCAGTAAAGTATGCTTTTCATAGGTTATTTGATTGGCAACACAACATAAAGAAATAACCAGGGAATATCAAGTAAAGATAGATTTTTACGAAATGGTTCTGTAAAAACCGACCAAGTTCTGACCAACTTCTGACCAAGCATTTTTCCCTTAAAGGGGTCATTTTTCCGAGTAGTGTTGGAGTAATATTGGAGTAGTCTATTTGTGTTCGTTTCTGGAGAAGTTGTTTAAGGCTAAATAGTCCGAGTTTTGGTGTAGCCTTAGTGTATCCTTGGTGTATCCTTTTTATTTCTTGATTATTAGTCATATTCTTGACAGTTATTGTTAATTTATCTAGTTAAGAACTCTCTCTAGTTATGTTGTCTTCATTGCGTTTCTCGTCTGTGTATAGCGGTCGGAGGTGTTTAGCCTTGTTTTCTCTGTTCTTTTCCGCGTATTGCCTGCTATAAACGGAAGTAGGATCATTAGCTGTAGCAAAGATCGTGATAACTTGTTGGTTAAGTTGATAGCGATTATTGATGTAAGTCCATTTGCCCTGAGTATTTTTTACCCTTTTCTTTCTTATAACTTCAATGAGTGAATAGCCGTTAAAACGCGCAAATTCAAGCGACTTGATCCGTCTACTAACACTCGCAATACTTCTTAGTCCTAGAATTTGCTTAAGCTTACTCAAGGAGGGGTTACACTCTCCGTCACCATTCATAAAGACAGCCAACCCCGTAAGGGTATGCCATTGTTCTGCGTTCACATCAGCTAAGAGTTCCCCGTAGAATATTGGATTTCTCCATACCTGAATATAAAGTTTTTCAGCTGGTTTTAATTGTTGATTTATTTTCATAGTTATTTTTTGTCTCGATCTTTATTAAAGTCTCGACGAATGCCAGCAAGGTTGTGCCAATATCCATGACTTCTTCGGTGGTTAGCTTTAGATTGCACTCCTCCTCAAGTATTTGTTTCAGTTCCAGCAAAAGGCTATGGCTAATCATATTTATTCATTGGCATACAGACGGGCTTTAATAACCCGCAGTTGGTTGAAATAAACTTGTGGCGATACCTTGATTTCGTTTCGGAAATACTGGTCGATTAGCTTTTCCAGTTCAGGAGTTTTACGGAAGATAAAAAATGCTTTACGGGGATTGGAGCGGTTAATTTCTTCAATGGGATACCAAAGGGAGAGAGTGGTGGTCAACGAGAGGTCATTGGTTGAATAGTAATTCTCATCTAATAGTTGATTCATAGTGATAGTTATCAAATTGACAACTATCCATATTTTTGATTATTAGAAGGGAAATGGCGACGGATCGGTTTGTGATGTAGTTTGTGATTTAGAAAGAAGGGCTTTATGTTAGACGGAGTATGTAGCCGTCACCTTGTATTGCCTCAATCATTTTACTTATAGCCTTTACCTGATCTGTAGGCATGTTTGCCCCCTTTCTCAGATAAGCAAGTAAATTTCTTTTTAAGAATTGAACATCCCGCGGTAACGCATTTGACGAGTTACACAGAATTTCTTTTCCTAGCTCTTCATATTCCACGATTCTCTGATTACTCATAAGAAAAGCTAAAAATCTAATTTCTATCTTGTTTGGTGATATTTTTACGGGAGGGTTATTGTCGTATTGCAGAGTGCCTACAGTAAAATCAATGGTAAGCGATCCTGCCTTAAGCCTTCTGTTTACCTTAGGTCTTATTAGTTTATCCTCGCTTTTTATAAACGGGTTCTTATCCAACTTTTCAGCAGCTAATTTGGCAAAGTCATCATCGTCTTGTCGGACAATTCTATCGAGAGCGCCATCTATCTTTTTGAACAAGTCCTTTAGCTCTGGCATTAACTCGTATTTTGGGTTATGAGCTTCAAGTAAGATGTCCTCTATTTTGCCAAGGAATTCATGCGTTTTTGGGTTGATTTTGTTTTCCCAGAGAACATCTATATCTTCAATGTCTCCGATTAGGTTTTCTGGAATTGTAGGCTGTTGAATGTCATATTTATCAAAAAACTTCTTATTTTCTGATAGGACTTTGCTGCCAATAGAGGTAAGAACGCCATAAAGCGAATTTAATTCATAATCTCTCTGCTCAAAGTTTCTATTTGCAAGAGCGTTGAGAATTTTTATGATTTGCTCATAAACGGCTTTTAGGATAGTTACCGATTCAAAGTTGATAGTCTTATTTTCATTGTTATGTTTCATCGTCATTTTCCATTTATAGGACAGTATCAATGGATACGATCATTATATAAAAAACAGCTTAAAATTGTTACAATGTAAGCACATCGCCTAAACCCCCAAAGGGCATGGCACGAAGAAGTCCTCGTGAGCAGTAAGCTCTCCCTAGAGCGCTCACGAGGCTGTTTCCCGAAAGGGTGGCAGGTGGCGCAAGCCATCGCTGGGGGGAGCTTTTTGTTTGATTTGACAATCTCCCCAAGCGAAGTTAACATGCAACACCTTAGGGTAATTATCAGTTTATACCTGAGAGGAGGTGAAAAATGAATATGACAAATAAAAATAAATCTCGTTTTCTGCCAATTATTCTCATCCTTGCGGTCATTGCCGTTCTTGCTGTGGTCTTAGTTCCTCGTTTCTTGTATAAATCAACTCTTATCCAGTCGTTTCCAAACAACGCCAAAGATGTGCAAGTGGTTGAATTGCAGGCTGCAATGAGCGCTAACCCAAACAAGGAATCTGAGGAATATAAACAGCTACGCCAAAAGTTTTGTCTTTTAACAGCCAGACCAGAAGCGGAGCGGGCAAAGGCGGTAAATAACATCAGGGAGTTCCTGCATGGAATTTACCCCGCAGTCAGTAAAGAATTTGAGCCAGAGTTTACCTGTAGCAGATTCAACGGCAAGCCCGATGATAGCGGAACCGACTATAACAGCCCTGCAGTTGAGTTTTACGAAGCAGAAAATCATAGCTTCGAGATTGATCCTAAGACCAACTACATTCTAGGGGTAGGAGATGCTGAGCGCACAAAAAGGAGCGATCCTTTGCCTAATTATGACTACTCAGGAATCTACAGCACGCCAGATGAACTAAGGCAGGTCGCCGAAAGATACCTGACTGACCATAAAGACATCCTGGGCATAGATATTACCAAGATGACCTACAAGTTTGAGGGAACGAAGCCAGGCAACTTCTTTATGTTCTGGGAAGACAAGAATGTCTCAGTAACCAAAGAGCATGAGGTCTGTGGGGATGTTGACCAGAAGCGAGAAGGCGCATACCAAGATTCCAAAGGGGTGTGGTGTATTAAGCAGAAGTCGACGAACTACCAAAGGATCGACATTACCATCACCAATGGCGGGCAGATTATAATCTACCGCAACAACATCAACGACCTTGATAAACTCTAAACATAGAGTTAAATTGTTCACAGGTTCTGACGCTAGAAATACACTGGTTTTACCAGGAAACTCTCCAGGCTAGCCCAATCAAGTATGGAGGTTAAGGAGTCCTCCCAGAACTACTGCAGATTCCTGCAACAAATCCCCAACGAGGCTTTTGAAGCTAATTTAAGGTGCCCCAGGCACGAAAGCCCCACACAAGTCAACACAGGGGGCTAGAAGGTTAAGAACCTGTTTTCATCTTAGCCATGTTTTTGGAGAAATCTTCAAATTGAGCAAAATCTTGGTTGTTGTAGGCATTAAACTGTTTTAGAAAGAAGCGCAACATTACGAAATAAAGTTGGTAGGATACTGCAACTACTCGGTCTAAATCTTCTGGCTTTCCATCTAAATTTAAGATCATCCCTTCGTCAGATTCTGTCAAAAATCTTTCTAACCCAGGCATTGTGAGGTGGGCTATTTGAGAAAAGTATTTGTAATAAGCAATATAATAATACTCCAGACTTTTCTTTCTACTGAGTTTGTTTCGTGACTTCAGATTGTCATCAAAAATTATCGCCCTTCCCCTTATGTCTGGTAACCTTTTAGGCAGTTTAATCTTGAAGTGCTTTTCTCCCTCTGCAATTTCTTGTTGCTTTTCTTTTATAAATTTATTCCAATCGTCTGGTTTGGTTATACTGCCAAATGGTATCTTCCAGGTAGGATACTTTTTCATAAACCTTTGATATTTATTAGCAAAATCAACCCTCTCGTTAATTGAATCGACGATAAAGGTTAAAGCATTTTTTTGACCCCTACCTGAGTTGATGTAATTTAAGTTAATAAACAATTCGACCAACGATCTCATTAAGACTTCTGCTGACTTGTCATATATTCGTGGGGGTGAGACTAACCTTAGAATGCTTTCTGAATAGCTTTGTGCCGCACACATCATGAAATATAGAATTTGTTTTTTTAGCCTAACCTTGTTTCGTTCTAGTTTGACAGTAGCCATTTTTTGATTTCCGTAGGCAATTACTTGCTGATAATTTCTAAGTAGATTTGTTTGGTATTCGTTTAATTGCATATTTTTAGTCTTTTTTGGTAAGGTAGGCATTTTCAACAACCTCTACTTCGAGTTGGGTTTTTTCCTCATCAATTACTTGTTTATTAACAATCTTTCCTTTTGGAATAATTAACTCCAAGTGGGGTGATATAGAAATTCCCAGTATTGAGAAAGTATTAAAACCTTCTTTATAACCAAAGCTCATTGCAACTGGCTTGTTTATCTGTTGTGTTTGTTCCATTTTTTTAACCGTCTCGTTATTCATGCAGAAAGTAAGTTTTTTTATAGATATGGTTGTTTTTCCTGTTGTGACGATTTCATCTAATTTCACTATGCTCCACAGGTCTGAATCTGTTAATTGTTTATCTAAGGGGTTAGGAATTCGGATTTTGAACACCTGTTGAATCCTTGCAATCTTTTCTAGAAGATCAAGGTAATTTTTAGATAAAGATAACTTTCCACTGCAGGGGATATTAACAAGGTGGCGTTCAATCCCTTTATCGTCGAAAAGGAATTCTAGTGGACTTTCGTTAAATTCATTTAGTAGTCGCAAATAAATAAAGGCGTCATTAGCATCGAAGCACCTTTCTGGATGGAATGAGTAAGAAAACTTAACTTTTTTTAATGCTATTTCATAAACAATTTTTATTTCGAGAGGGGAATACTCTTTGTAGTTATCAAAAGTTGCCTCATCAGTTCCAGATTTGGTTACATATAGTTTGATGGGAATGGAGATTTCTGGTTTACGCTTCGAGCGTAAAATATGTGGAATAGGTTTGTCTTCTTCTACGGGCTTAAATGAAATAGAAACTTTCTTATCGCCACCGTCAAAAATAAGTTTAGAACCCAGTCTAAGTTGTAATTCTGATACATACTCTGGGGGAATTGAGATGCTGTCTCCTTTTTTGACCATCTCCTGATATTTTCTTAACAATTTTGTTCCCGTTTTAGTTTTCGGGAAGATCATCTTGAACGAACCTCTCGGAGTAGCTTGTTCAAAGTGTTTTTTTGATTTAGGGATGAAATATTGGGTTGCTTGTCCACTAGAAACGCTGAACACAGCACCTTTGACCTTTAAGGCATCTTGTCCTGCAAGTATAGTTGCTACATTATAGTTCTCATCTTTATTTACAACCTCCGCAACCTTGGATAATTTTCCGAGTTTATTATCTGCGCCAAATATTTCTTGTAGGTCTTTTTCGAAGATTGCGTAGTTTTTTTTGACCTTTTGGCCATCTGGTTCGTAATCTAAAAAATTAACTAGGTTCGTAATATCAAAAATCTGGACAGGTGGTCTTTTCAAGGTCTTTTCTAAGTCTATTTTTTTAGAACCCAAATCTTGATTACTTACAAAAACAAACCTGTTTACCCCCTTCCGCTCTTGCCATTTTTTAAATTCTTTCGAAAACTTTGAACTTTTACCATCGAGAGGTCTATTCTCTTTTGAAAATTGAAAAATCGTATCTTCCTTTCTGTTAAATAAAATGACCGCATCTCTACCTTTGTCCTTTATTTTCCCCGCTTTTTTAATATCTTTATAACCATTTATATACAAATAGCTACAACAGATATCTTCGAATTCTTCCCATCCGATTGTTTCTTGTAAGGTATATTTTGTTGGATTTCTCATATTAATAAAAAACTGCCCGATTAAGGGCAGTCTGGTAGAAGTTGGTCTCGAGCTGCTCCTTATTCTTCAATTTTGTAAGCGCTACTCATAATGGCGTCAAAACTGTTAATTCTACTTATAGCTGTATGAGGTAGGATTTTATAAATCCACTTTTTCTTGGTTGCTCCCGAAGCAATCTTGCACCACTCTTCTGCTTGTTTTGCCTTCTCAATCACCTCTGGGTCTTTTTTGTCTAGTTTGCTTTTATCCTTAACCTCTACCAGATAATTAGCATCATTCCTCTCAACGATAAAATCGGGGTTGTAGTTGCCGTAAATATACCTTATTGGCAACTGCCCAGTTCTCAACCTTACCCAGCTAATTACAGTCTTATCTTTATCCAAGGAATCAGCCAATAATTTCTCTTGAGTTGAATCAAAAACATAAGCAGGGTAAACACTTTTGTCATAACCATCGACAATGTTTCCTCTGGCTTCTGCTTCGCTCACCTCGTCTTTATCCAATGGAACAGCGGAAGCTTTTACTACTTTCAGATAAGGTTCAAATGGAAGCTCCTCGTCAAGCACGCCAAACTTAATCGTTGTCTGTTCTTGGAGTCGCTCCTGCAATTGAGGTAAGATATCATTCAGGATTGTCTGTTCGTGAAGCTTTACTAACTTCGACAATTCTTTATCAGTAACCTGAAGCTGGTCAAGATAGTGCTTTACAATCTTTTGTAAAACTGCCTTGAAAGAGATGTCGAACTCGGACATTTCCATGATGATCAATCTTACGATTCGATTTACTGGATCAATCTCTTCTTTTACTACGACCTCTCCTGCATCCTCAGTTTGTCTGGACACTATATCTGCTTTAATCAACCTTGGCTTGATCTTCTTTAGCTCCTCTAAGCGCAATTTAATTGGGAAGAATTCCAATTTATTACTTGAATAAACTTTTGCTTCAACTAAGGGAACTTTAACCCAAAGTTTCTTATTATCTGTTGGTTTAATTTCAACAGTTTTAAGTTCTTCTTTCTTCTCAGCTTTCTTAACTCCAAGCCCTTCTGCCACTTCATGGGCTACTGCCACCACTCTAGCAAAGTTATCGTGCGAGATAATATCAAGGGAATCTAGCTCCTCAACTCCTGTCAGTTCGCCAAACGGCAAACGCAAACCTCGCCCGATTGTTTGCTCAATCAGAGTCTTACTAATTGAAGCTCTGAAAGGAATGATTGTATAAACATTTTTAACATCCCAGCCTTCTTTTAGTTTATCGACATGGATAACGATCTCGTTTTTATTAATGGGATACGGTTCTTCTAGACGGAGGAGTTGGTGGATAGAGTCAACCTCGCTCTCGCTGGTTACTAGAAGCGTCTTGTCTTTGTAATAGCCATCAAAGAAGCTATCACTTTCAATAAGTGCCTTAACATCTTTGGCGTGCTGGATGTTCTTTGTTGTTAAGAGGGTAACAGGTAAAACAAACGGTAACTTATTGTTTTTGCAGTATTCCTCAATAAGCACCTTCTTCTCTCGATGTCTCCTGATTCCGTCCTCAAGTTTTACCAGTTCTAGATCACCCTTGTAGGTGTAATCGTCACTTCTTGCAATAACATAGGGAATCTTGATGTAACCACCTTTAGCGCCATTACCAGCCACCAAGCTCTCCAAAGCCCGCTTAGAATCGTTTATGGCGTCTCCTAGGGTGTAGGAATAGACAATGTTGTCACTTATTGGGGTAGCGGTGAACTCCAGTCCTAACTCTGGCTTGAGATGGTTAATAGCCCTAATCGACTTAACTCCTCGATATCGATGACTTTCGTCCATTAAGATAACCAGATCCTTTTGTTGCAGAAGTTCTGCAAAGCTCAATCCTAATGTCTCTTGATAACGATGGAACTTAAATTCAACATCGGTTCTCTCGTTGAAGATCTTCTGGATGTTGAAAACATAAATATTAACCGCTTCAAAAAGTTGATTACCAAAGTTGGCGTAGGTGTAGTTTTCTCCAGTAATCAGGTTAAACAAGGGGAAATCAGTCAAGCCATCCAAGACATACTTTTTGCTTGAAGGTGTGAAGTTGTCGATTGTTTTGGTATAAATCGTTTCTCCTGGGGTAAGAATAAAGAAATCTTTTAATCCCTTTGTGTAATAGAGGTATGCAATCATACCTGCCATTAGTCTGGTCTTACCAACGCCTGTGGCTAGTGCAAAAGTGAACGAGGGAAAATCAGTGTCAAACTTTACATTGCCAACCAATCTTGCTTCAATGTCTTCCAGTTTATCTCTGCCCAGCTTAACCCCTGAAAGGATAGCATCCAATTTAACGAGTGAAAGCTCTTGTGGCTTTCTAAGGCTTAATTCTTTTGTGATTTTATCTATTGTGTTCATACTTTGAATTTCCTTAATAAAACATCGGGAATTTTTCTAACCTCGACATTATCAGGTAACTTTATTTTACTCGATATGGTCTTAGCATAGATAATAAGAAAATCGGCTGCATTGCCAATTTCCCGAAGGACTGCCTCCACATACTCCTGATTGAGATACTGTTCGGTTACATGAGCGATAGTTTTGCCTGAAATACCGTGGAGACCATTGTCTGGGTGGAGAAACCTAAACCCTTCGACCTTGAGGACTGCTCGAATAAGAGCACCGTTATAAACTTTTGGATTAAGCACTGTTAACCTTAGGTCATCATCTTCAACAAATAAACTATCTCCAAGTTCGAAATACTTAAATCCACCCCCACCTTTCCAACTAATCTCTTTACTAATACCGCTTTGATCCTCACCAGAGATGACCTTTTTAAGTCGGGGAATAATGTGTGTTTCTGCATGGTCACCAATTTCAACCATGATCCATTTGCGCTTCATTTTATGTGCAACTGCACCAGTTGTTCCTGAACCAGCAAAGGAGTCCAAGACAAAATCTCCCTCAGAGGTAGATAAATCAATGATTCTTTTGATAAGTGTTTCAGGTTTCTTACCCCTTCTAAAGTCAACCGAACCTTCATTAGCTAAATCAGCTTTTGGAATCTCGGCGTGTTGCCAAAAATCAGTCATCTTATTTTGTTTAACTACTTTCCCATCAATAATGGATGCAGAATCTTTTAGCCAGGCGAATAGTTCTTGATTGTAGTAATAATTTGTAACGAAGTTCCCTTGGTTCTTTCCCCTGCTGGGCGTGTATTCCACAGAATAAAGCTGCTTATCCATTCCAGATATAAGCTCACGCTGAAAAGAGTTTTCTTTTTGAGGATTCGTAGTTCTAAATATCATCGGAAAATTCTCAATATAATCTCCAAGAATTTCGGCTTCTCTGTTTTCGAAGTCTCTCAAAGATATTGAGGTGATCTTGTAATCGTTGTGTTTATAGATTTTTACCTTTTCTCCATTAGACTTTGATAGAAATTCCTTAACTAAAGTTTTCTTCCCCTCATTTTCCAGAATATGTTTGTATCTAACCATCACCTTTTTCTCTAAAGGAACCTGTGCTAAGGTCTGTTGACCCCCAGCTGTGAAGCGACTGATATCTTTAGCGTAAGCTAATATAAGTTCGTGGGTGTTAACTAAAAACCTTCCCCCTTGACCTATGCCTGCACTCCCTGACCTTTCGTAGGCAACCTGGGATAAATAGTTTTTCCTACCAAAGATTTCATCTAATAAAACTCTACAGTAATGTGATTCGCTGTCATCAACATGAACCCAAATAACCCCATCTTGTTTTAGAAGCTTCTTCAGAAGTTCCAATCGATCACGCATCATCGTTAACCAGATTGAATGCTCTAAACCATCATCGTAGTGTTCAAACGCCTGTCCTGTATTGAAAGGGGGATCAATATAAACCAACTTAACTGAATTTTGATAATCTTGAAGAAGTGCCTTTAGTGCAAGTAAATTGTCACCTTTAATTAAAATGTTTTCTGCGTCTTTGTCTCCATAGCTTTCTTTTTCCAATAAAATTCTTGGTTCCGATACCCTGGGGTCTTTTTTATCAACCCAAAGATACTCCTTTTTAGTTGGATCGTAATAAAGGCTTTTGCTTTTGTTATACCAAGTCAGTTCTAGTCTTCCGTCATTTTTTGTCATATTTATAGTTGTTCTGTTAAAAATCTTTGAACACCATCAAGCATTGATTTAACATCTTCCAGTTTGTATTCACTAAACTTACCGTGGTCGGCGCTATCTCTTATTGCCTTCCACGCCTGTATTTGTTTTTGGATCAGGCGATTGTAAATTTCTTTGTCAGCTAATTTTGTATTTAACGATCCGATATCATCACCCGATTTAACATCTACTACATTTTTTTGTGCAATTTGTCTTAAACCATTTTCTAATACCGCACCAACAAGGGAAGCAGTGGAGTCTTTGTAGTTGTTGTCTATAAGATGTTGAGCCATTTCAATAAAGTCCGTAAAAATCTCAGCACTTACGAGATCTCTTACCCTTGTCAAATATCCAAGTTCTAAATCTTCCTTTAGTGCCTTAAGAATTCCAGTGCCGTGATCTACATCACTGGGACGGGAAGATTTCACTCCCTCGACAAAGTTTTTATAATAAGGGCTATTCTCCCCACATACCATCAAAATGAAGTTTTGCGAGTTATTTCTCCATTCATGGAACAAAGGGCTGTTGACTTCATCAGGAGCAATAACATTTTCTGAACTATCATTAAAACGTGTCGAGGCAACGCTTTGCGCTTTTGTTAAAAGTTGACTTGCTCGCTCAATAAGTTTCTCCGTTGTTGAATTCATATTTATGTTTTCATTAACTTTTCTAGATCTTCTGGTTTATAACGCCTGTCGCCTCTGTCATTTACTCGGATTGCCTTTAACTTTCCGCTTTTGTCCCAGCGTCTTAGAGTCTCGACATGGACATTCAAGATCTCCGCTGCTTGGCGGATGGTCAACAGTTTTGGTAATTCGTCTTTTGTCTTCGGCATACCTCAACTTAATTATACAAAGTTTTGATGAAAATTGGTATACTATAGTTGGTCAAAGGACTATATATGAGTGGCAATAATATTAAAATTACCTCATCGCATCTGATTAACTTGATAAAAACCTGGTTGTTTGGTTTTTTATTTGCTGAAGTTTTATTTTTCTCGAAATCAATAGGGTTAAAATTAGGTGAATTTATCACTAAAAGCAACTTGGAAACTGTTGCCGTTACTGTTGGCTTAATATACTTGTTGGTTATAGTTGCCTATCTTATTTATAGAGAGGTTCATTGGGAAGTGTTTAAGATTGTTGGAAGTAAAAGAATAGACTTATTATTTATATTTGGTGTTGGGGTCATTTCAAGTTATTTTCTTGGTGGGGTAGGTTCTGAGTTTTATAAAAAGGCAGTTTCAATATTAAGCGTCAATCAATTGTTTGTTGCACTAAGTGTTCCTTTATTTGTCTATTTCTCTTTTCTGCTCCATGGATTTCGGACTTGGCTTAGAGATAAGAGGGAAAACAAAAAGTCTTTCTTTATAAGCGACAATGAACAAAGGGCTAGAAGTGGTGATCTACTGGGTTTTTCTGAAATAGCTGAAAAATTTGCTGAGAGAGTGATGAATCTAGGATCGTCAGATAGCCTGGTCTTTGGGGTTGATGCTCCTTGGGGGGTTGGAAAATCATCTTTTGTAAACTTTTGTAGAGAGTATTGGAAGGAAAAATATGGCAGACAAATAGTCGTTTATGTTTTTAATCCTCTTAAGTATGAAGATAGGGAAAATTTATTAGAAAAGTTTATCGACGGGTTAATCAAGGAAATTCAAAAGAATTTATTTATGCCTGAAATCAAGCCCGTTATTTCCAAATATGCTCAAATGATACGAAGCATAAAAGGAAGTATTTTGGGTTTTTTTGACTTTGAAATTACAAATGGGGGCTATACAGTGGACGATGCTTTTAATGATCTCGAGTCAACTTTGGTGGGTATCGATCAAAAAATAATTGTAATTATTGATGACTTAGATAGATTAAATTTATCTGCAGTTAAAGATCTCCTATTTACTGTTAAAAAGAGTTTTACATTGCCAAACATTTCCTATGTCTTATGCTATGACGCTGAAAATATTAATGCTCTTGAAGAAAAGAAGCCTGATTTTGAAAAAGTGACTGAATTTCTCGAAAAGTTTATCAATGTTAAAGTTGGACTTTATCTCAGTAGCAGTAAGCTCAATGAATATGTTTCAACAAATTTAGAAAAATCCCTGTCTGGAAACTCACAAACTGATCCGATTTTAGTTTCAAAGGCAATAGGTGGACTTAAAGACATATTTAAATCTAGCGATTACCATTCTTATGTTCCTTTTATTGGCGACATCAGAAAGCTAAAAAGACTAATAAATACTGTTTTACTGCTTGATCTTGAAAAAACTGATTTTGATAATAGTGATATTAATAACTACGACCTAATTCATCTATTGCTGATATATATTAATTACCCAAACATTTTCCGTAAGATTTATAACTCAGAGACTGGTGGAAAAAAAGGATTTTTCTCTTTAGTCGCCCAATATGAAGATGGCTACCCAAAAGACAGTCAAAGAAGTCAAAGTAGTAGAGACAGTGATTATAAGAACTCAATAAAGTATACCGATTTCATAAAAGCATCCTCACTTACGGAAAGTCAGAAATTCTTGATTAATAAGGTGTTTGAGGTTAATCAACGACTAGATAATTCGAATGCGGGCAATGTTTCAGCTGAATTGAGAGCTTCACTCGCTTGTTTTAATGGTGACATATGGTCTAGTGGTAACAGGAATCTGGAGGACTATTTAAATTTGATTGTTTCGTCTTCGAAACCGATAAAGACTGATCAGTATAAGTTTTATTTAAATCAAAAAGATAGACTTTTGAAAGGTGTTTCTGTTGAAGAAATACTAAAAAATGAAGCTTTTTCATATAAACAAACTGAGGCGAGTCAAAAACAACTCTGGAAAGTTATTATAAACAGTGCTTATGAATTCAATGAACAGGTAGGAGACCAACTTATTAGTTATTTGACGAATAACATTACAGACTACTCTCATTTTGAACATGAAGAGGCAGGTTTAGGCTTGAGACACGACCTGAGTTTTTATTTGGTGAAGATGCTTGACCAGGCAGGTTGGGTTGATGAAAATGGCGAACATAAAAGCAACTTTGATAAGAATATATCTGGAATTACAGACTGGATATTTGGAGAGGGCAAACATAGCAACCAAGGTATTCTTTCAATATTATCGGAAGAGAAAAGAGGAATTTTAGGATTATATGATTTACTCGCATTTCGCCTTTACTGTAGTGCTGATCGCGGAGGTGATGTTTTTAATTTAACTAATGCTTTATCAAAACATAGTGATCCAAAAGCTCCTACCGAAGGTTCAACAAAAACAATTGCCCTTGAGGAAATGCGCATTGTTTCCCAGAAAGTCTATAAGATTTTCAAAGAACAATATATTAACAAAAAAAGAAACATTTTTGAGTTGGCAGAAACTTTAGCCCTTAGCGATCTCGCAGGTAAATATAAAGTATTTGTTCAAGAAAAGATTAAATCAGGTCAAATAAAAGACGCCAAGGAAATGATCGGAAATATAAAATCGAAAATTAAGGGCTTTATCGTTTATCAGATGGGAAGCTCGTCGACTGAGTTTGGTATAGCTTGTGGTTATTATGATCCAATTGGCAAAGAAGACAAACATGACATATCAATAAAAGTAAATGACTATCTTTTTGCTGTTTGTTTCAACCCAGGGAAAAAGAAGGATAATCCAAAAAACTACGAACATTTTTTAGATTATCTTCTTGCGAGCTTTGCGAGCGTTTTTGAATCTGTTAAAGGCAGGAGCTATATCCCGCACATCAATGACTTTATAAAAGTTTTAAATAAGGAAAGACTTTATAAGTATTGGAAAACTAATTCTGCCAGGATTAGGTCACTTGGGTTTGAGAGTAAAAACAAAACTGTCTTTACTCCCAATTATCGAGCATCTTATAAAGAAGATTTACCTGATGTTTATAAGGTGTTAGATGACTTTGTTAAAGAATGGGAAAGTCCTAAGCCTCCAGAGGCTGTAGAACAAAAGTTAATAGCCTAGAAATCTATTTACTTCCCTCGTTGTATACTCTGGGTATTCCAAGTAATTAACCCAGTTAGTTGTCCGAAATTGTGACAATTGTATGTCCTAAACACTTGACATAATGTAAAGTATATGTTACATTATGATTGTTATGGATAGAAAGAAATATAAACAGCTTCGTGTAGTCGTTACCCTCTTTGTTGGTGCTATTGTTGCCCTGGCTGTTATTGGTAACAGCTATCCTTTATCAATCGCTGGAGTCTTAACTGGTATAGTCTTTATGGCGCTTGTCCGTGTAAAAGCTAAGATTAGAACTGATGAGCGGGAAGCTACCATTCAAGAAAAGGCAGCCAGGATGACCTATGCCATTTTTGCACCAGTTATTGGGATTGCTGCGTTCTTGTTGTTGCTTCCTTCTAAAAGTGGAATATCCGTTTTCAGCAAAGGTGAGTGGCTTTATGTTGAGTCTCTGGGGATGGTATTTGCTTATCTAACTTTGTTTTTAATAGCAATCTACGCCATCTCCTATCATTTCCTGAACAGAAAATATGGAGGTGGGGGCGATGAAGAATAAATTAAAAGTCTATCGAGCTATGCACAATTTAACTCAAGAACAACTGGCAGACCAGGTTGGAGTAAGCAGGCAGACGGTTATTGCCATTGAGAGCGATAAATACCTACCCTCACTTGGGTTAGCCTTTAAGATCGCCAGATTGTTTAAGGTTAAAGTTGAGGACATTTTTACCTATGAAGGAGAAGAAAATGAAAATTAAGAATATCAAAGAAAAACTCTTTTACACCGTGGCTATCGGGGCTAGTATCTTCTTATTGTTTTTCTTCATCGGTAGCGTTTGGATTGGCTTTGAAGCAAAAAGCCTCTGTCAAAATGCCAGGTGGCAATATGGTGGTGATTGTGTCGAAGCTCTTATTGCCCAGCTTGATGATGAACATCAAGGCTTTCGGACAAGAAACCATGCGATCTGGGCTTTGGGTCAACTTGGCGATAGCCGAGCCCTACCAGTCCTTAAAAGCTATTACACTGGCAACATTCCCGATAGAGAGCCGTTGGATGGGATGATTAGTCAATATGAACTGAAAAAAGCTGTTAATCTCACCAGTGGCGGTGCAAATATTACAGCCTTCCTCTGGAGAGGCTTCCTCAACGAGAAATAAACATTCACTTCAGGAAAAGTTAGAAAGAAACCTATTTACTTCCTTTGTTGTAAATTCTGGGTATTCGATCTCGTTGATCCAATCCACCTTTCGATACGAGTCCCATGATTCGAGCCAGTTGGCACTTAATATTTAAAACCTGTTAAGATTTACTACCGACCAGATGGAAATACTGAAAGAAAAGCGAACTGTGATGTAGAAATGGCTTTCTATTTAATGAAGGAAAAAGATAATTTTGAGAAAGCTATAGTTTTATCAGGAGATGGTGATTTTTTGCCGCTACTGAAATACCTCAAAGAGATTGGCAAGGAAGTAATAATTTTAGCAAGAGGCCCAAGAACAGCAAAGGAAATAAGACAATTTGCAGGAAGTAATTTTAGGGATTTTGTAAGATTAGAAAAAGAGATAAAGTTTGTTGATAAAAAGAGATAAAAAAAAGAAGCAGACATACGAAATATCTGCTTCATGTTTAGTATTTACATACTATCACAAGTTATTTTAAACTACAACTGGTTATAAAGAAGTCCCCCTAGCGTACGGTGTTAGAACCTACTTTAGCCTTTGCAAGCCTCAAGAATTGGAGATATACAGACAGGTTACTCTTAATATCTTTGTAAACTCTCATTCATTGAGATATACATTTTTTAAATAAAAATCCTCTAGGACTTATTATAACCCTGGGTAAAATAAAAGGATCAAGCCAGAAACTAGTTTCATAACAGGATATTGTTTTGACGACCTAAATCCCTTTTGGGATGGCTGAGGGGAGTCGAATATTGAGAGTACCTCGGTGCTTCATTTCATTTCGCACCTACGGCCCGCAATGTGCGACTTCGTTACCCGGTCAGTCACAAAAAAGCTAGCCATTTCAGACTAGCTTTTTTGTGAGGGTGACTGGGCAGACGCAGTTTGTACCCAGATGAAGAAATTAAGACAAGCTTACATAATTCCAAATTATAGTTATAAATATCCTAAGAATTCTTAACATTAGGTTCTGTTTGACTTTAGCAAATATAGCATATAGAGTTCCTTAATTATGAGAGCAGGTGTAGAAGCATTAGTTTTGGATCTTGATGGAGTAGTTATATTAAGACCTCCTTATCAAGCAAAGGCTACAGCTGATTATAAAAGACAAGGATTAGAGTTATATGCAGCACCAACAAATTTAGTACAAATAACAAGGGAAATTAGGCAGTCAGGATTAGGACTGGGTGAATTAGGCGCTTTTGTTTTTAATACCATGCGTTGGGTTTATCCTGACGTTAGTAGAAGCTTGTCACAAATTAAAGGTATTGATATCTATGGGAATACCGGCAGGTCCAATAAAGAAGCATGGGTTGCTATGACTAAATGGCAGTTAAGAATGGGCGGTGTTGAGGATCGATTTCAGGATGTTTTCTTTAAGCCCAAAGACGTTGAAACAAGAGACAGCAAATTAGGCAATGTAGCATTTCTGCTGGAAAGATATAGCAGAGTAAGATGTGTTGACGACAATCCAGCTGATTTACTCCCAATTCTTAATAAATTCCCCGAGCAGGTTGAAGGAGTTTTGATGGAAGATAGATCAACCAAACAATTACTTGCAAGGGTGGATCGAAAGCATTATCCGAACCTTACAGTGGTTTCACGATTTAGGGATGGGGTGCAGGATTTAATTCTGCAAGCAGTTTAAATCTTTTGGGTTCAATAATCCCTTCAGTGCATCAAAATTCGTGCCTAAATTGCAAGGGTGGTCTAACGTACGATGTTAGAAATTATTGCAGTTATTTAAATACCTCTTTCTTATCAACTCCTGCTTGTTTGAGAATCGACGATAATGTTCCCGGTTTTAAATCTTTGTTATGAATCGGCAATGTAACCCGTTTTGAATTATCTGAATTATGATGAAGAATCATGTGGCCACCGCTCCGTCTGCTAATATAAAACCCTTTGCTTTTGAGAAATTTGAGTATCTCTTTAGGTGTTATGGAAGGCATAACTTAATAAATCAACGGATTTGAAACTGATACTTGTCCCACAAATATATTTGAACTTCTTATTGGAATTTCTTCTCCATCTGCGTTTAAATCCTCTAAAAATAATTTAATAGCGTCTGTTATATTTTCTCTTGACTGTTCAAACGTATCACCTTCACTGATACACCCTGGCAGAGAAGGCACTGTAACCGTATAGCCCTTGTCTGGTTGCTCTTCAAAAATTACATCATATTCTAGAACTTTCTTTTTCATAATAAATAAATTATATGCCTCTTAAATTTAATTTTCAATACATATAAACTCTATTATGGGGTCCACTAGCGTACGATGTTAGAACCTATTTTAGTCTCTGTAAGCCTCAGGAGTTGGAAATGTATAGACAGATATTAATATAACCTTGCTGTTTTATCACCATGAACAACTTGAAATAAACGATTCAAATAAAGAAATCCCGCAGCTTGTCTCTGTTCTGTGGTAGCCTTACTTGAATTCATAAATAAATAACTCCTAAGCATTGCATCGCGTGATTTTTTGTCCGCTTCTTCTACGCTATTTCCTTTTATTAAGCTTAAAGGTACAAGATTGGAGGTTTCTAGAAAGAATTTTGCTACTGGGTCTAACAAAGGAAGTGTATTCCTGCTTTTTGAGAGAATTAACCAAAATTTTGCTGAATAACCTATAAATGCGACAGCACCGCCTCCTGACTTTGTGCTTATTTGACCCATACTAGCACCAACATTACAACTTCTAACATAGACTATAGTTCCCCTAAGTAGTTGTATACAGTCAGTTGAATCTATAAGAACTTCTTTATTATAACCATGAATACTATCTTTTGATCCGTGGCCGTTAAAGAAAATAAGTTTTGGATTATTTCTAGAAACATAACTGTCAAATTTAGTTTTTATAGCTTTATTTCCGCTTAAATCATAAATGCTAAATTGTTTTTTTTGTGCTTCTAAAATAATAGGTTTACACCAGTGAAATAAGGCATTGAGTAATGGATCGTCGTCTGGCCGAGTTATTAATAAGCTTTTAGGCATGTAATTGAGTTGAGTCTTCTATCTCGTAGATCTTTCCCTCAGCCATATCTCGCAGCAACATAAGTTGAGATTCTATAATTTCCTTACCTAATTCAGTTCCTTCCCTAATGTTTTTAACTAGCTCTTCTCTCGTGTAATTCTGGTCACCGAAAAATACCTCTAAGTCATCGGATAGCGCTTCAATTCGGGCAGAAACTAATTCACGAAAATATTCTTCTTGCTTCTCCTCACTATTTTTTTTAGTGTTTTTATCGTCCCCATTCATTTTAATATCCCTACCTGTTTTAATTTATCCAGGATCTCTACAACCTTATCTGTATCTGAATCGATTTCAACCTTTGCAGAGTGCCAAGTAAGCGGCTCACCATCAATTACCACAATTATTTCGTTTCTTGCGCCAAGAGGTAAGTTTGCATAAGTTTTATAAAATTGAGCTTTTCTATCCATAGGGACGAGATTTTAGCATTCCTTTAGTTCAGTAGCAAGTCTAATACATATAAAATCATAACCTCAAAAAAAAATAAAAGCAAGGTACAGTCTTACCAAATCAAAAAGTGAAGTGAAGGGGTTACGTCTACCTAACCGAAAAAGAGAAGTGAAACTGTAAAGGAGAAAAACAATCTCTTTGTAAAACAAACGCGAACCGATAGATTTAACAGGGACCTGTCTGTACAAAATTCTAACACCAAATAGGAGTAGTTCTAAAGTTAGAAATTTAGACTTAGTTGTATCTTCATAGTTCCGAACTTGAAACTACCGGCGTAAGCCGGTAGAGGGAGTAATCCCAAAATCCTTCTGAGTATATAATAAAGGAGTGAAGTTAAGAAAACAATCAAACGCTGTATACTTTTG
>Ga0180007_10002271_pt1 | contig 23314 bp, 20 predicted proteins | sample MM_PC_MetaG_FD_121122 | JGI IMG/M metagenome (GOLD analysis project Ga0180007, IMG submission 121122) | Groundwater microbial communities from the Aspo Hard Rock Laboratory (HRL) deep subsurface site, Sweden - MM_PC_MetaG | ecosystem: Environmental > Aquatic > Deep subsurface > Groundwater... | reverse complement strand
TAAACCCTTAACAAAAAACCTCTCGCAAAGAAACAATACTACCCTATATTTAAAAAATTCGCAAATTCCGGAAAACCGGAAAAACAACGCCGGCAATCCACGTTTTCCATGTCATAAAACTTGCGCAGCGCACAGAATACCTTCCAGATTAAACCCTTTGGATCCGGTTCTGGGGTCGAGGTCTAAACTATTGACAAATTGCCTTACTCCGTATTCTTTTGCAACAACTTTAGCTATCTTATCTATTGACTGCTGTATAAATTGATAGTAATCAAGCAGTTGTTCTGTTAGGAGAACAGTATACAATTTATCTTTGTGAGTATTATTATTTGGTACCATCTTCTGTCGTTATATTATTCTTTTTATTCAAATCATTTTTTGCAGATTTAGTTGTTTTCATAACAGATATATTACTTGAGGAAGCACTGGTAGATATAATATGACCAAAATATTGTACATTGCCAATACCTTTAACTAGTAACCGTAATTTCTTAATCTGTATTAGATGAGCTTCACTAAATGACTCCAAATCACTTTTTTTTCAAAAAGTCTTTTAATTACTACATGTTCTTTTAACACGAGGGCATTATAACAATCAGGGGTATAAAAATCAAGATACTACTTAAGGCGATAAACTACTTTTTCTTTAATTTTGGTTTTACTTGTTTCTTCTTTGCAGAAGTGTTATTGGGGTGGCGGCCTTTAAACCTGTTATACCCATCTATTGTCCAGATAGCACAATTCTCTTTATAATGGTATAAATCCTCAATTCCCCCATCAATAACCACAATATCATTAATTCCCCACTCTTCCATAGTTGTAATATGGATAGCATCATAACTTGCCAGCCTATACTTGAACATAGTTTCTTGAGCTGCTAAAGAAATTTTTTCATCTAAAGGAATATACGACCATGATTCAAAACTACCTAACATATCATTTAAAGCCTGCTCAGCATTTTTTATTATGGGCGCATATTGTTTAATTAATTCTGGCTTCTTTCTAAGCATATCCATTATTTTAACATCACTGCCAAATTCATCCCTTAAGCATGATGATAAAATAGCGCATCGAAATTCTGCAATAAGCAATGTTGAAAAAACTAGTATTACCTTTGCCTCAGCTAATCTTTTTATAAATTGAGCACAGGCAGCATTATGACGTTTATTGCGAATTAAAGCCTCAACAAAAAAACTCGTATCGCAATAAAGAAATTCAGGAAGCACATCTGATTGAAAATTTTTAAAACAGCTAGGCTGATAGCTCATTATCGACAATTAATCAGTCTACTACAGGAAGTGGTGTTTTTGAAAGATAAAGAACCACATACCTCATCTAAAGGCTTTGCATTCTTTATATTGTTTTTATAAACTTTAATCCCTTTTTTCTTGGCTTTTGCCATGAAGGCTTTTTTAGTCATACTTCACCTCGACCTCGTAGTTAAATTATACCACCGAATACAAAATTGTGCTAGGAGCACACACACACTTTTTCTTGATTACCTTTACTATACTAAAACTATAACAGATGTCAATAAATTTGTGTTGTATACACTACAAGATATTTATTTGCAAGCTTATTTAAGAGATTTTTTAATGCTCATATAGGTAACAACCAATTCAATCGAAACATACTTACAGTATAGTCACTATAGTATATAATCAGCCATCAGCGAACTTAAACCCACCCATACTACTGAATCCGGCTAAATTCAAGACTTTTAGTCTATTAGCTATAAGCTATTGTCCTTTTGATATTGGTGACTAAATAATGACTTTAATTCATCAAAATACATGGTAATTGATATAAATTGGTAGTAATTGAGCAGTGACTCAGTTTGGAGTGCATCAGATGAGCTTTTCTTGCTTTATCGTCGCAAAAAAAAGAGGCTATCGTTAAAATAGCCTCTTTAAAATGGTGGAGCAGATGAGATTCGAACTCACGACCCCCACGTTGCGAACGTGGTGCTCTCCCAGCTGAGCCACTGCCCCGTATAAGCTTTTAATTATTATACGTAAAATAATTGAATGTTTCAATAGTATTAATTTTAAAGGCGCGGTTATTTTAATTATATGTTCACTAATAATATCAGCGATTAGTTTATAGCCTTTTGCCGTACAATGCCCATCAAGTGATTCATATTCATTTCTGTTTTGCTCATTAACAATCGCGGCGAATTGCGGTCTTAGATCGATAAAATCAGTATTCCTGTTTTTTAAGCCGTCAAACACATATTCTCTTAAAAAGTTGGGATAGCTTAAAAGTAAAACTTTTATATTCTTTTGTTTGCATAAGCCGCTAAACCTCATTAACTGGTTTTTATAAATAGGCTCTATGGCTGCTCTGTAAGCATCATTATGAAAAGACCTATCTTTTTTCAGAAATATGATTGATGTTAATAAATCATAATCCTGATCATCTAATTCCAGGTGCTGATTAAAGATATGGTTTAAATTAAACTTATTTGTGCAGGCAAGCGGAAAATCTTTAGGGTTAATTGTAAAATTATTAGTAATTTTCTGCTGTAGAAAATTATCCGCGTTTATAATCCCGGCAGCAGCCGCTTTGGAATCAGGATCAAGCTCTAAAAAACACGCGGGATTTTTCATAATCCTGAACAGCTTTATACATACTGGCAAGACGAATATTAATCTCTTTATCATTAGGATATATTTTATAAAGTTTTTCATAGTAACAGATTGCTTTGGGATAATCATGCCAGGCAATAAATAATTTCAAATCCCTGCTGATTTTGGGTTTTATTCAGGATTATCTGCAGCTGTTCAGGATAGCTAAAAGGGGTTTTGATTGGCAACTGTTAACTGCTGTAAAAAAAGCAGAAACTTGCAGAACCAGCTCAGCAGCAATAAGCGCGAATAATATTCCGATAAATATTAAAAATAATTTTAAACCTAGCTTTGTGTTTGAGTTTTTCATATTTAACTATCTGCTTTAGTTGATATTTTTAGCTTTTTTTATACTGTTTTGAATAGAGTTAGTTTAAAAGCCGGAAGAAAATAAGTCAAAAAAAAAAGGAGTCAATCGCGTGACTCCTCTTAATTATTGTTTAAATATTTTTATTCAGATATTAAATGTAAGCTAATCCCCTTTTAATACCTTGCTGGATTCTAAAAGAATTAGCATCATATTTAAGCAGAATACTGCTTACTTCATTCACATCAAGACCATCTTTAATCATATTTTCAGCTAATAGCACAGTGTACTCAGCCGGACTTTGTTTAATATCAAAATTCTTAGCAATATTAGTTGGGCTCATATCTTTATCCCTTAATCCCTGATATATTGCCTGAAAATTATCCTCATCCTGAATAAACGCTTCAATAGTTTCAAGACTGAAATTCTTTTCCAAAAGAGCATTTTTTATCCAGGTTACTGAATATCCGGAATTAATAAGTAAAACAAAGGACTGAGGCTGAACATTAGCTTTGCCTTTAAAGTATTCACCGATAATTGAATCAGCAGCAATGCTGGTTGAATCTACATTAACTTTAGAACTCATTAATTTTAAAATAATCTGCTCAGAGCTGACGCCTATTTGCTTGTAGTATTGAGAAGCGCAGGTAAATACTTGTTTATGGTCATAATATTTTAATAATGTAATTGACGCGGCCGTATCATTTACCAAAAGATTGCTATTAAAAACAACCTTCGTGTTTTCTAAAGCAAGAAATATAGCATCTATTGGCTGGGCTAGGGTTTTAAATAGTTTACTGACATAAGACATCTGATAACCTTGTGCGGCAAAATCCTGACTAATTTCCGTTAATGTCTGTCCGCTATTAATCATAAAATTAATTGTCTGAGCTTCCGCCGTATTTTCCAGACTGTAATCCTTAGCGTCTTCTAATCCCTGGGTGATTAGCGTCCAATCAGTTGAGAACAATCCGCCAACCATGGTGTAAAAAGCACTGCGCACATCCCAAATACTAAAATCATTGCGCCTTAACTGTTCAGAAATAGGTCTGATCAGCTCTGATTTATTAGACTGCGTAATCAGCAGTTTTATAATACTCGCGGGACTCAGACCTGATTTGGTTAATTCTTTAACAATGTGATTAAGATTATCTTTTAATGTTGCGTCTACCTGTTCTTGGGTAACTCCGCCCTCATCCAGCATCTTGCTGATCTGAGTAATATCAAATCCTTGGTTAAATAAGCTGATAAATGATTCCTGATTATTCTGGGCGGTTAATTTAGCTTTATTAAACTTAATTACCAGAGACAGTTTGCTGGCATTGCGCAGCTGCTCTGGATTCTCAGAATTAACCGGACCAATCAAAAGACTTATTATCGCTGATTCATCGCGAATGCCTTGCTCGTTAAGTTTTTTTACAGCAAGCGAATAAAGCGTAAATGAGTTATAACCAGCGCTAAGCATTTTTCCAGTTACTTCCCTACTGGCTACTTCATTTTCCTGAGGAGTATATACAGCCATCAGCGCTGTATATGTTTCCTCAGTTTCACATCCCGCCTGTTTTAAAACAACCGTAGTAGTATCTAAAGTAATGCCATGATTTAAAAATCCCGTGACAACTGATTCCAAAGAATTGCCTTTTTCTAAAAGAACATCTGTCAAGACACAAGCATATCCCTGCTGAATACCATTAATACCCAGATCAGGATCAATAGCACCAACTATTGTCGCGATAATAGTATTAACATCATTTCCAACGTTCTGAGCCTGTAGATGACTGACTAAAGCTGTGATAACTTCCTTATTCTTATAAGTCTGGGTTATTAAAGTTTGGGCTAATTCAACCGGCTCTTGGCCGCCATTAAAACTTAACAGGGCATTAAAAGTATTTTCAATACTGATTTCTGCTAATGACATTAGCGGAAGAATCCGCGTAAGAGTTAGTCCAGCTGCTCCTAAATCAGCGCAAATGCTTTCTAATGATGTTCCGCCGGAACTAAATCTTTTAATCAAAGAAACCGCGCAGTTTAACCTAGCATCACTCATCCCTAAAGCTGAATTATTTCCCAGAAACATACTGATAATTTGCGTATTATCATTGCCCCGATTGATTAAATTATCAACCACAGCATTAACTACCAATTGATTATCATAGTCACTGCTTATTAAAGCAAAAGCAATATCCATGATCTCATGGCCTGGAGTAATGTTGGTTAAAATACTATAAGCATCATTAAACGCAGTGTTTCGAGTCTTTAGAATGCCAGCGATATTGGTTAAATCAACACCTTCGTTAAATAAACTCTGGCAAATCGAGCTGACGCTATTGCCTTTATCCGTAAAAATATCCATAAGTTTTTCGGATAGTTTTATCTTGAGATTTAGGGGATTACCAGCTACAATAAGATTGATAATTTCAGGCATCGCCGCATTCTGCTGCTCATAAGCCGCGACAGCAATATTTAGAACAGCACCCATACTGTATCCGGCATTAATCATCGCAATAGCTGATGTATTCAGACTATCCGAACCATAATTAGTGGTTAATAGACTATAGACATCAGCAGCATTGCCAATCTTTCTATAAAGAACTTTGGCTGTATCCCCGACAACAAATCCTGTAGCCCGCATTGCTGTACAAATATTCTCAGTAGAAATATTATTTTCCGATAAAGCATAAACAAGAGTATAAAGATTAGCTAATTGAGAATCAGGCAGTACTTCGGCTGGTATATAATTGATAAAATAACTTATGATTTGTTCAACACTGTAGTTCTGGCTCTGAAGTTCAGGCACAATTGCTAAATATAAGATCGCCAGTGAATAGCCTGTTTTATTCAAAGCATTAATAACTTCTAGTTGATGCTGTCCATTGCCTGCGTTTAATAAAGCATTATACGCGGGCATAAGCTCAATATTAGCTTTTTTAATTATTGCCGATATATCGCTTAATTTCAAATTAGAAGTAACAAAGCCAGTGCAAATATCAACTAGCTCCGCGCCCTCAGCTGATAAAACCTGAAACAGAGACTGCGCACTGCTTTGCTGAAATCCAGATAAATTTTCTCCGCTGTAACCATTACCGATCAGGCTATTTATAATCGCGGCTGTGGAATAATTCAGAGATTTTAATTGCCCTACAGCTATCTGAAAAACACTATTGCGGTTATAACCGCCGTTAATAAGCGCTTCACAAACATTACCGATATCCTGTGTGCCATCTAAGGCAAGCAAATCAGCAAAAACAGTTTCCAAATCAACAGTTGTTCTCTTGATTACTTTGGCAATAGAAGTCAAAGAGAAATTAACTGAAATTAATCCTTGGTAAATATCCTGTATTTGACTGCCTTGAGAAATTAGATATTTAATTAAAACGCTGGCATTGGTAAGGCTTACGCTGGAAACAGCTTTTTCTGGATCAACAGGAGTAATTAAACTATTAATAATCGCGGCAGTGTCCTGTCCTTGTGCCTGAAGAATAGTTACAGCATTGGAGAATATATCCTCTGCCTTATACCCGGCAGATCTTAAATCAGCGCATACTACATCAAGCCCTTTAGTGTGCAGACTAAGTATAACAGGAAAAGCCTGCGCAATATCAATCTCTGCGCGTTTAAATATTTTAGCAGTGTCGATTAAATCAAAGCCCTGATTAATCAGGTCAGCCCCAATTTCCGGCAGAGTAGCTCCCTGCGCGACTAAAAGCTTAGTTACACAAATTGCGATATTCAGTTGGTTGCTGGTCGGCAATTTATCTTCCGGGACTGTATTAATCAGCATTAACATGATATCAGCATTGCTGTATTGAGCAGCTTTAAGATCAGATACTGCTAGATCAATAACAGTGCTTACGTTAAAACCAGCATAAGTCATTGCAATGGCTACGCCCGCGTAATCGCCATCAGTAGCCGAGGTAAAAGCACTGTAAGAATTTTGGGCATCAAGTGAATTGGCTTTAAACACCCTAGCTGTGTTTACCAAGCTAAAACCATTTGCAGTAAAAGCAGCTGTTATATCGGCTAAAGAATCATTGTCATTAGTTAGCACATCCAATAATAATAAAGAATTATTTTTTTGGTTTTTTGTCAGAGCAGCGTCAGGATTATCAATCGGCCCTATAAGCAATTGCACAATCTGGTTTAAACCAACTACCTGGGATTTAAGTTCTGCTGTACTCAGAGAAAATACAGTATGAACATCAAATCCATTACTAATCAATGCCTGGGCGATTTCCGCGACTCCCTGTCCGCCCTGAGCGCCAAGCAAAGCAGTAAAAACATTCTCAATATCAATACCCATGCCGTTTAAAACAGCGGCAGTATTTTCCAGATTAAACCCAGCAGAAAGAAACGCGCTGATTATTTCAGTATTGCTTATTTGCTCTGAGTTTAGCACGCCTCCTAAAACAATGGAATTATTCAGCTGTTCACTGGTCGGGCCTTCAGGAGAAATTGGTCCCATTGCGATTGCCGCAATCTGTTCAGTAGTATTAGAGCCAATAAGTTTACCCACAATACATTCAAATACTTCGTTTTTAGAGTAATCAGAAGAAACTAAAGCACCTGCCACATCACTCTCCTGAGCACCCTGAACATTTAGTAATAAATCATAAGTTAAGCCAATGTCAATGCCGGCCAGGCTGTAAATTTGAGCAATTTGATCAATACTAAATCCATTTTCCGATAAAGCCGTAGTGATTTCATTTAAACTGAATCCGGAATCAATCATAGATACAACTAGATCACTTTTAACTGCATCGCTTTCTGAAGAAATTATTTCAATAAAAATCTCCGTCATCAGACCTTTTAAGATAGTGGGATCTACTGATGTTCCCAGTATTGATTCAATAATCTGATTATCAGTCAGTTCCGGGTTTGTCAGTTTAACCTGGTTTATCGCGATTTTAAAAACATCGCTGGATTTAAACTTAGCCTCCAGCAAAGCTCCGATAATTTCCGGAAGTCCTTCCTGTCCTAAATCATTAATCATTCCTTTAAAAGTATCTTCCAGGGAAAAATTCGCGTTTTTAAGAATTGTCGCGACAGCAGATAAAGTATATCCATTTCCCAGATATACCGCGGTTATTTCCTGTGCGCCCTCAACATTAAGCATCTCAGCATTAGCATAGGTATCAGTTATTTGCTCAGAAGAAAGCATTGATTCCAAATATACTGTGTCCTGATCAGTAGCAATAACCAGAGTTTCCTCATCCTGATTAATAAATGATTCGCTGGTTTGATCAGTGGTAAGTTCCAGCTCAGGCAATTGCTGAGCAATAAGGTTATTTACTGTAAACACCGCGGCAATACAATATAAAACTAGAAAAAATTTAATTAATTTGCATAATTTTGTCATAATCCTAGCCTCACTTAATACACATATGTTATGAATTAATATAAATCGTATAATAATAAATAATTTAAAATAATAATATTAATGCTTTTAAAGTCAATCTGGGCATAAATTATTAGCGCATTATCTGTCACGCATTATAATCAGCATAATACATCAGAATGCCCCTGCCTTTCGACAGATTTGCCTTTTCGGATTTTTATTAGATTTTTTTTAAGCCTGCAATTTGATTGAAATAATTAATCGCAACTCAAAATGCATTTTTAAAAATTTTGAGGATTAAGGAGGCTGGTTCTAGTTTAAACAATAGCTTTATTTAAGAATAATAATAAGAATAATAAATAATAATAAAAAATACCTGCCTAGCCCTCAATTATATCTAATTCTTTTATAACCCTTTATTAAACTATACCATAATACCATGATATTCGCAACAATGCTTGCCATGGGCGGGCGGGTAATATTCCAAACTATTTTCAGTTGAAGCAGAATTAGTACATGAGCATAAAATTAATTATTCTTTTAGCCATAAATCAGTCCTTTTCTTATTAAATTGCGAATAAATTCAGGATTGTAAAATTTCTTCTACTGCTTTTATTCCGTCTAATGCCGCTGAAACAATGCCTCCGGCATAACCCGCGCCTTCGCCAATCGGATAAAGTCCTTTAATACTGCTGCAATACTGCTCATTTCTTAAAACGCGCACTGGAGATGAAGTCCTGGTCTCCACTCCGGTTAATACCGCGTCAGGCATAGCAAAGCCTTTAATTTTTTTATCAAATTCAAGCAAGCCATGCTTGATCGTATCAGTAACAAATTCCGGCAGACATTGCGTTAAATCTCCCAGCAATATGCCCGGAGCATATGAAGGCTGCACACTACCCAATTGTTTAGATGGTTTATTATGCAAAAAATCTCCGACTAATTGCGCCGGAGCATAAAAATTACTGCCTCCGGCTTTAAATGCCAGATTTTCCCATTTCCGCTGGAATTCAATCCCCGCCAATGGATGCTCAGAGCCAAAATCCTCGGGTTTTACAGCCACAACAATCGCGCTATTCGCGTTTTGTTTATCTCTGGCAAATTCACTCATCCCATTGGTAACAATTCCGCCATTTTCTGATGAACTGGCAACCACTGCTCCTCCAGGACACATACAAAACGAATAAACCGAACGCTTATTAGCCGCATGATGAACTAATTTATATTCAGCTGGCCCTAATCTGGATTCATTATAAAAATCATGATACTTGACCTTGCTGATTAAACTTTGAGGATGTTCAATCCGCGCGCCAATCGAAAACGGCTTGGATTGCAGACGCACTCCTTTTTTATGCAGCAAAGCAAATGTTTCCCTGGCACTGCCGCCCAAAGCCAAAATTATTATTTCAGATTTAAAGACTTGATTATCCGCGCTGATCGCGGCAGTAACTTTATTATTTTCAATAATAAAATCAGTAATTTTAGTATCAAATTTAATTTGACCGCCCAAAGCAATTATTTTTTTACGCAAATTTTTAACAACTAAACTGAGTTTATCCGTACCAATATGCGGCTTAGCACTGTACAATATTTCCGCTGGTGCTCCGGCCTGAAGAAAAACATCAAAAACTTTTTGCGAGCGTTTATCATTGATCAGGGTATATAGTTTACCGTCAGAAAAAGTGCCTGCCCCGCCTTCGCCAAACTGGATATTAGACTGTTGATCCAGCTTGCCTTGAGTAAAAAACTGCTTAATATCAGCCCTTCTGGCATCAACATCTTTGCCTTGTTCAATCAGCAGCGGAGCAAAACCAGCCTCGGCTAAAAGTAATGCGCTGAAAAGTCCGGCTGGCCCGGCGCCAATAATTAAAGGGTTTTGCTTTAGTTTTCCGCGCTTGGCTGGAAGATTATACACAATCGGCTCATATCGCGAAATATTTTTCTGATCAACAACAATCGTATTAGCGATTAAATCATTTACAGTTACGGCCAGTGAATAGACAAAACAAATCCTGGTTTTAGACCGAGCATCAATTGATTTGCGTTTGAGCTCATATTGGTTTATATGCTTAATCTCAATGTTTAATGCTGCGGCTATTGCTTTTTTAAGATCCAGTTCATTATGATCAAACGCCAGCTTTAAGTTCTTAATAAGAAACATTTATTCTCCTGAATCAATTTTCCGCTAATTTAGTTGTTTATTTATTGGCTGCCAATATTGCGTCAGCCCATTGTTCCGCTTTTGCCCGCACAGGAGCAATATCCTGTTCATTATTATAAGAACTGAACAAATAGACAAACAATAAACGCTCACGCACTCGAATAAAAGTTGTGACAATGATCAAGGTCCAGCTTTTAGTTCCATTAGAATAAGTTGAGATCATCCCCATGCTATAAGCATCGGGTTTGGAAAATAAAGTTCCCAGCTGAATCGGCTTATCAATGCTTACCTTGTCCAAATTCATTGATTCCATTCTTTGATTAAATTCCGCTTCGCTATCCTGTATAATTTTATCAATATCATCACTAAACGAGCCTTTCACATAATCAACCAGTTCTTTAAAATCACTTTCCGCGCAATCCTGATATTCACCCTGCCGCGGAACCTGAATCGACGCGTACTGATCTAGTACAAAATTTTCATCACCCTTGACAAACAAGGGAATATCACTGGCGCGCATATAACCAGCTAACAGCCGATTACTGCCTGGAACAAATATTTCCATCTGCTCCCGGACATCATAGCCCACTTCCACCAGCTCGGCATTAGGCGCGGGAATATTAATCAATGTCCCCCCGGCTTTAAAAGAGTCGAGTTTATTTTCAGTCTGAGCATTAGCGGAAAGAACTGTTATTAAAACCACAAGATTAACAATTACACAGCAAATTACTTTTTTTTTCATTTTCAATTCACTTTCCTTAGGTAATAAATTTTTGAAGAATAACATTCGCGCTTACCGCAAAAGCAATGGTTATGATAATCACAATTACAAACAAGCGCAGTAATACATATCTGAGTCTGACTTCATGATTACGCACAACAATTGTTTTAGCCAGTAAATCGCCCAAACGCTGTTTTTTCTTACTAAACATAAGCACTAAAATCTCCAGCGGCCAAACAATCAAACTTATGTTTCTTAAAAAAAGCAAAAACAAACTAGGAGTTTTTTCAAAATCATCTTTAGTTCTCACGGCAATACCGACCACATATTTGCCTGGGCTGATTCCATAAATACTATCTTTAAAGCAATAAACCAGGGATATAACCGGAAAAAGCGTTAAAATTTTCATTCCGATTTCGCCGGCAGGCAGTTCCAGAGTTTTATTTAATATAAAAAATAAGAAAAAACCAGCCAAAGAGTATAAAAAAACATAGTCCACTAATCCCGCGAACACCCGAATCGTCCTTGACGATAAAACCCGTTTTTCCATTTTCAGATCCTTTCTCTTTTGTTGTATTTATATTAAAGTATGAAAGTTGCCTTTTTTGAGTGTCCCTTAAATAATAGATTTTAATATCATTTATTTTACAAGCAAGCGAGCTTAAAGGCAATAATAGATTATTTTTAGTGAATTATTTAAAAATTTAGATATCCTGCGGCAACTCAAGCATTTGGTAAACATTTGCCAAACGATCCCGGAAATTATCAGGATTAAGCTTATCGCGGTTTATCTGGATTATCCGTTTTTTTTCTAATTCCTGCAATCCCAGGGAAATTGTTGTATCGCTGATATGATAGATTTTGGCTAAGTGTTTTTGACTGCGGAACCAAAACGGATATCGGCTGGAACGGGCTGATTCCTGCAGACAAATCAAGTAAAGATACTTTGCCCGCATCGACAATTTAACCGGATAATCATATTCCCAGTATTCAAAGGGAATGATTATCTGCTTACTGGATTTAGCTGGTTTTAAACTAACGATATTTTTTTGATAATTAATCAGTCCATAGCGTTTAAGTTTAATTAGCAACCGATGGATTCGGTCATAAAAATAATTATGCTGATCGCGGTATTTTCCCAGATTTTTTAGTGGAGTATAGCCCATGCTTATGGCTAAACTGTCATAATTAATCTTAAGTTCAGACTGATTAGTGTCCTGGATAATTTTGGTCAATAACAGATACAGATCAAACTGCTTATCCGCTTGGGCTTTAAGCAGCTGCGGCCCGAATTTCGCGGAAAGCAAAAAATCCTGAGGAATAGTTATGCCGCTGGTTATCGGCAGTAAAACATTTCTATCCTGCAGCTGAATGCTGGAAATATACTGATTTAGCACCGCCGCATCCTGTGTGGAATCAATAAAATTATTAATCTCATAATTATCCTGGATCGCGGCTCTTGACCAGTTAGCACTGCCGATAAATACATAGCGGTCATCAATAACCACTGCTTTAGTGTGTAAAAGCGCTTCAGCAGTATCAAAATTCACCGCCACACCCTGTTTGCGCAATAACTGATAAGCTAAACGATTTTCTTTTAACTTGGAATTTTCCAGAATAACTTTAACCATGACCCCTCTTTGTTTGGCTTGAATCAGATCATTGACCAAGTCATTGATTACGCCTTTTCCCTTAGGCTCAAGAATAATAAAATACATAACCACAGTGATTGTTTTTTCCGCCTGACTTAACTGTTTGCGCACAGCATCATAATAAGCTTGGCCATTTAAGACTTCCCCAAAGCATTGCGGAGTTAACAGGCTCAGACAAAAAAAGATAATAGCGCAAAGTAAGGCAATGTTTTTAGGTTTAGGGTTAAAAAAAAGCATAAACTTTACTGTTTAAATTAATCATTTTATTTTCCTTTATTGTTTTACTGAAATTAAACTCAGTTATCCTAAAACTTAAAGCAAGGATAAAATAATCACTAAACTAAATTACTTTAAATATTTTTCAAAAAACCTCAGAAAATTCTTTCCTGGTTTTACTTGTCCGCATTCTACATTAACTGATATTCTTGATCATTTGCTAATTTTAAGATTAATTATAGCTTAAGCGAGTTACTCAACTTTACTCCCAATGCCTTTAACTGCTGAATTATTCATTAGTTTAAGAAATTTAGGATTATCCGCCAAAGTATCAATATCTCCGGAACTAATCGCGCTCATGATCGCTGGATCATTAAGCACTGCCATAAAATCAGGATCATCCTGCAATTGCGCAATGTTCTGCATAGTTGACGGATCATTGCTCATCTGTCTTTTTAAGGCTTCAACCCCTGCTTCGACTGCTCCAGGGTCAGCGGGATTTTTTGGCGAAAACTGTAAAGCCTCCATGTTTTTATTCACAATACCAGTGTCTGCTGCCGAATTGCTGATGCTGATTACTTTTTCTTCAGCAATGCTTAGCAGTCCCATATCCCTGTTTTTGATTTTATAAATTCCGTTTTCTAAACCAATAACATTACCATAAATAACTGTTTGATCCTCAAGCATAATTTTTTTAAGCTGGGCGGCAAATACGCTATTTATCCAAATAAGCGTACACAGCCAAACAATAGCTAGTTTAATTCGCATATTTACTCTCCTTTTTTCTGGCTGATAAATTCCACCGTTTTACTTACACACTCTGCGCAAAAAGCGATTTTTTTCTTAATAATCTCCACACATTTATTGTTTCCGGCAAATTCTCACGGCATATTAGTTTAATCCTTGTTTTAATTTTAGCTATTGTATCGCACCGCCCCTTGTTTTTTCTGCGATTGCCTTAAGCAAAAAAGACCTATGTTTGTTATATAATGTAGTTAGTAAGCAATTGGACGAAAGTTACTAACTCATAACAGACAGGGAGATTTTTTATGCGAAGATTATTATACTATGATTGTAAAAAGAAAAAAATATTTAAAAATAAAAAGATTACCATTGTTAGTTTGGAAAAACATTTACGGATGAATTACATTAAAGATTTGGGGCACAAGACCGATGGAAAGAACATCGCTTAATTGGCATAGACGGTATGTCGCGGATTATGTCCTTGTGTTTCCTAATTATGATTCTAATTCCTTTATTCTCTTTTTCAGACTTATCATTTTTAGCTCTCTTTCTACTGATGCTTTGTAAAAGATTCTTAAATCACTAAGCTTCTTTGCAAGTTTCTCGTTTGTTTCAGCGATTTCTTTTGTTCTCTCTTGGACTCTAACTTCAAGAGAATCCCTTTCTTCTTCTAGTTCCTTTGTTCTCTCTTTAATTTTCTGTTCTAAACTTGTCTTTGCAATCTGTAGTTCCGCAGTTATAGCAAAAAGTTTCTTATTCAATAATATTAAATCCTCTGTCTTTTTCTTCTCGCTTTCAATTGAGCCGCTAAAATCTGCAGCCATTTTATTAAAAGATGCGGCAAGAAAACTAATTTCATCCCTTGACTCAATCTTTACTCTTGTTTTTAATTCCCCTTGACCTATTCTGATCGCTGCTTGACTCAGTTTTATGATTGGGTTCGCGATAGAATAGGCCATAAAAATACCTAGTGCTATCGCCATAATAAAAACTATTATAAAAATTGCGACTATCCGATTTGAGGCGATTGTTATTGCAGATTCAACAAGCTCTTTTCTTTCCATAAATTCTTTATTTTCGTACGCAAGCACATTATTTATGATCTCAAGAAAAATTTTTTCATTATTTTCAAACTCTTCTTTCGCTTCTAAAATCTCTTCTCCAAAAATACCCTGTTTCTTTAGTTCTATTATTTTAAAGCTCGATGCTTGAAGGTTCCCGCCAGCGCTCCTTATCTTTTCTAGAAATTCTCTTTCTTTAGGAAAAAATCGATTCATTAAACCTTCATATCGTTTTAAAGTATTATTATAGAGACTTTTTCCATATTCAATTAGTTCCTCTTCACCTTTTTCACCTTCTTCACCTTTTTCACCTTCTTCATTTTTTTCTACATATTCTTTTTCTGACTTTATTAAAATAAATTCACTTGTAGATGAAACAATTCTTAGGCCTGCAAACTTCAAAGCTTCAAGGGTTTCAATAATAGGGATAGTTTCAGCTGAAACTTTATCAAATTCAGCATCGATAGTATTAATTGCATTAACCCCAAGATATCCAGCAATCCCAGAAAAAAAAGCAATTATCAAAAACCTAAGATTAGTTTTTGCTTTATCTTCATTTTAGAGTACCTTTTTAAAATCTTCGACGGTAAAATATTTCTTCTTTTTAATCGTCTTTTTTCTGTCTATAGGCTTGATAATATAAGGGCCCCCTTTGTGTACAATATACATGCGATCCCGAATGGTCGGGATGCATAATTTTAATCGTGCTGAACCGATAAACGGAACGCACACTCAGCAAAGGAGGCCTTTATGCGTTTTTATAAGCCACATACTAAATTTTACTACGGGATTGATGTTCATTCAAGGATTATTTATCAAATTAAAACGTTTTTATTTAGCTTTAGATAATTCAGGTTAATCTCTGACACACATCATTATTGACTATTGACTATTGACTCTTCACTCATAACATCTTATAATGTTAGTAATAAATACCACACTATAAAGGAGTTTTTAATGACTGCCCAGGAATTATTTGATAAAGTAATCTCAGAAGAAGTATCGGATTTACACCTTTGCGTGGGTTTACCGCCAATGGTACGGAGAATATCGACTTTAGAACCATTTTTTGAAGAAAAACTGACTAATAATGATATTAAAAGAATAATTCGCGAAATTTTGCCGGAACATCATAAGCTGAAAGTTAAGCATGGTCAGGAAATTGATATTGGAATAAGTATTGGTGAATTTGCTCGCTTTAGAGCTAATATCTACAGTGACCACAGAGGTACTTGCGTGGCTTTAAGACAAATACCGCAGAAAATATTCGGTTTAAATGCTTTGGGCCTTCCCGGAGCTGTCAGAATGGTCTGTGATCTTAATCGCGGTTTGGTGCTGATTACCGGGCCGACTGGATCCGGAAAATCAACTACCTTAGCTTCAATTATTGATACAATCAATACTGAACGCTCGGAACATATTATTACTTTGGAAGATCCGATTGAATATATCCATCCGCACAAACGCAGCATTATTAATCAAAGAGAAATCGGCACTGAATCAGATAGTTTTGCCCAGGCTTTAAGAGCTGGACTAAGGGAAGATCCGGATGTTATTTTAGTTGGTGAAATGCGTGATCTGGAAACTATTTCCAATACCGTAACCGCCGCGGAAACCGGACATTTGGTATTTGGCACACTGCATACGAGAAATGCCGCTCAGAGTGTCAGCCGCGTGATTGATGTTTTTCCTTCTGAACAGCAATCTCAGATCAGAATACAGTTTGCTGAATCAATTCATACTGTTGTCTCTCAGATTTTAGTGCCTTCTGCTTCTGGCAATGAAAAGTTACTAGCCACTGAGGTTATGGTTGCCAATACCGCGATCCGTAATCTTATCCGGGAAAATAAATCTTATCAGATTAAGAATATTCTGGAATCCGGCGGCAAAGAAGGTATGCATACCATGGATCAATCTTTAAAATCTTTACTGGATAGCCGAAAAATTGATTTGTACACAGCGCGAAAATACGCTGAAGAGAAAAGTTATTTCTCGAGATAAGAATTATTTGCGGGTATCCCAAACAAAGTTACTGCCTTGATTTGCTTTAGCCAGTTTCTTAAGTTCAGCACCGATCTCTCCGATCTCCACCACATGCGAAATGCTTTTATCCCGGTTAGAGACAATGCCGATAGAAACAGAAATTAAAGGAACTTTATCCACATTACCTTGGCGGTCTTTGGCAATAATATAACCTCTTTCCCTGTCCAACTGATTGTAAAAAGAAGGCGCGATTTTATCAAAGCAATCAATAATCCGATTACAAAGCAGTTCGGTTTTATCCACACTTGTCAGAAAAACATAATCATCTCCGCCAATATGTCCGACAAAATCATCGGGATTACCGTATTCATTAACCACATTGAGAATAATCCTCGCGGTTTCCCGGATAACTTCATCGCCATGTTCAAAACCATAGGTATCATTAAATGATTTAAATTTGTCCAGATCTAGGTAGCATACGGAAAAAGGCGCATTGCGGGTAATCGCCGCTTCCAGCTCATGCATGATCGTTATATTCCCTGGTAAACGACTCAGCGGATTAGCATCCAAATCTCTGGTACTGCGCCGCAGGATCATTTTGACTCTGGCAACCAGCTCTGTTGGTTCAAACGGTTTAACCATATAATCATCCGCTCCGGCATTAATCCCGTTTACTTTATCCTGGGTCTCTCCCTTGCCGGTTAACATGATAATCGGCATATGGCGCAGCAGAATGTCTTTTTTTAAAATCTGACAAACTTCATGGCCGTCCATTTTTGGCATTTTATAATCCAAAATTACCATGTCCGGCGATTTTTTATGTACTTTTTCCAAGCCATCCACCCCGTCCGTGGCTTCAAATACTTCATAGCCCTCACACTCCAGGGTGATTTTTAAAACATCGCGAATATCTGGTTCATCATCAATAATTAGAATCTTTTGCTTTATCACTGTATGCTCCGTTTTTTTTATTCAACAGAAATTTGTGAATCCTCAATTTGATTAATCGATAAAGTAAAATGGAACGATGTTCCTTTGCCTACTTCACTGGTTGCCCAAATAGTCCCTTTATGCGCCTGCACAATTTTCTTAACCAAAGACAGTCCTAAACCAGTACCTTTTTTTTCCGCGTTGATCGCGTTTTCCACGCGATAGAATTCATCAAATAAACGCGGAATATCATCCTGACTGATTCCAATCCCTGAGTCTGAAATTTCCACATTAATATAAGCCAAATCCGGTTTTACCCGGATAGTAATATTGCCGTCGCTGGGAGTAAATTTCATGGCATTACCAATAAGGTTGATAAACACTCGTGAGATCTGACTGGGATCCATCCAGGCCATCAGGGGATCATCCGGTATTTCCATATTCAGGTGAATATGAGTTTCCTCGGTTTGCGGATAAAATAAATCCGCGATGCTTTTGATAATTTCCGTTAACGAAGAATGCTTAATGCTCATTCCGATCTTGCCGGATTCAATCCGGGCAATGTCTAATAAGTCATTAACCAGTTTAACCAGCTCATCACTGTGGATACTGATCTTATTCAGTTTTTCCGCCTGCACAGGAGTTACTTCCCCCAGCCGTCCGGCGCTAAGAATCGCGGCATAGCCTTTAATTGAGGTTAAGGGAGTGCGCAGCTCATGGGAAACAGCGCTGACAAAGTCTGATTTCATTTTATTCAGTTTAACCAGTTCTTTATTGGCCTGCGCTAATTCCTTGGTTCTTTCTTGTACTCTGACTTCTAATTGATCATGCGATTTTTTCAAAGCAGCATACAGCTGAGCATTATCTAAAGCAATCGCCAGCTGATTGGATAAAATAAATAAAGAGTCAATATCTCCTTCAGAAATATAATTATAAGTCGAGGTATTACCGACAAAAATATAACCCTGGACAGTTTCTTTTATAACCAAAGGCACAATCACAAAAGCACTAACCCCGAATAAGTTCAGCCATTCTTTTTGATCAGGATTAGCCGTATCCGCGTTTTTAACTAAAACCGAACTGCCGACTTCAAATACATTTTTCAGAAACTCACTGGTAATGTTCGCTTGTTTAATCTGCTCAATATGCGCGCCATCAAAACCAATCGCGGCCTTACACTGCGGCGGAAGCTGCGGATTGTCTTTTAAAAAGATCATGGTTTTTTCAAAGCCCAGTTTCAAGATCAAAGGCTCAGTAATCTGGGCAAACAGTTTATTTACATCAAGCGTTGAACTGATCAGTTTGCCAAGTTCATGCAAAGTATACAAGCCGCTGACTTTTTTATCCAGTTCTTCCTGTGTGCGGTTTAATTCCACGTCAGTACGGATAATGATCTTGGCTTGTTCATCAAGTTCGCTATAGGCGTTTCTTAATTTATCCAAGGCTCTTTGCATTTTATCGATTTGTTCTTTTTCATCCCGAGAAACTTCCGCTAAATAAGCCAGCAAAACTAAAAGAATAAATCCGCCCATCAGCTTAGCGACCATATTATCAACAATAACCACAACACTGAGGACCGCCGCGCCTATAACTAAAATTAGCCAAATATTAATCTTCAATTACCAATTCTCCTTATTCGCCAATCGCAAAAACAACAATCGTTTCATTATGAAAAAAAGTCTGTCCGAGATTTATCGTCGCGCCCAAGGGGGCTTGTTCGCCATAGGTATAAAAACCAACAATCGGCGTTTGGGGACCAAATATTTTCTGAACCACTTCAATTTCTTCTTTGGATTTCAAGCCAAATAATCTTTCCCGGGAAACCGAGTCAAACACAAACACCAGACTGGCTTTTTTTTTGCGCAAAGCGCCTAAAGCGATTTCCGCGGCTTTTTGCGCGGCTTTAAGCGCTGTTTCTTTAGAACCCATCATTACCCGGATTTCTGAGCCTTTAGGAACCTCACCCGCGCAAACCAATGAGCCTTCAGCGTCAACTTTCATCGCGTTTCGGATAATGCATTCTTCTTCTTCCGGAATCGACATGCCCAAAGGATACATAACTGACATCCGGGCCATTGGTTCATTCTGCAGATCAGCTACCCGTTTGCCAAAATAATCTTCATATATTCTCGCCGCTGGCTTACCATCAAGTTTCTTAATTATATTATGCTCAGCGGCTGTGACAATCCGCGGTTTGCCCAAAGGATACCAGCCATGTCTGGCGCCAATGCCAATGCTGATATCTCCGGAAAACAATATCCCGCAGACACTATCCTGATAAACGTTTTCATCATAGTACTGAAAAGTATTGGAAAATAAAAAATCATCAGCTGCTGAACCGCCAACAATCGGAAAACTTGTGCCGAGAACTTCCTGCACCCCCCGGATAATATCCACGCCATTGCCTTTCAGTCCGTCCGAGAGCATCATAAAAGCATGGCGCGTTAATCCCTGACGGGTTTTAACCAGCGTATCATGCGCTGCTTCCTGCCCGGCACGCCGCGAATCCTTGCTTAAATTTTTACCCAAACCAACCGCGGCATACAAAGTATTTGATTCAATAACCATAACCACCACTGACTTTTTATCCGGGCCCAAACTGGTTATTTCTCCGGCAGTGGTACAACCTACCAAAGGGCAGTCAGAAATAATACTTTTTATCCCCCGAATAAGCTGCTGATGATCAAAGCGTGATGAAGCAAACACAAAAACCAGATTCGGATGTTCAGAACCCAATTGGCTGAGCGCGTTCTTTGCCGCCAATGAACCCGCGGCAAAGGAATCAATTTCTTTACTTTTTCCTACCCCTACTTTAATAGCCATATGTTGTTAGTTTACAATCTGATCGGTAAAATGTCAACATTAAGATTCTTTATTCGAGGACAATTAATTTATGTTTTAACTCAGCCGAATACTCTCTGGCCTTTGTCTGCCAGGTCACTCTGAGGATAACTTGTTTTAAGCCCTCTAAAGAATTGCTATAATCAATCTGCCAGGCAAAAGCCTTGTCTTGGATTGGTTCAGTACCGCTGGCAGCAAGCACTTCCTGGCTGGACAAACGATTAAGCAGATTATCAATTAAAAGCATGGCATTGTAATTATCACTGATGTGCTGATTGCTCTTAGTTATCTGGGAAAGAGTTTGCACGAGAAACAATACGCCCACGCTAAACACCATAACACTTACTAAGATTTCAATCAGGATAAACCCTTGAGCAGTTTTTTGCTTCATCAGCTAATCTCCATACTAATCTGGCCGCTAAGAGTTGTTTCGAATTTTGCCTTATGCTGATTCAAATCGTAAATAAAAAATTCCTGAGCACTGATACTGCCGCGGGGCTCAAAGATAATTTCGATTGTTTGCTGGTAATCATTCGGGGTTTTAAATTTCAGTCCGGAACTCAGTTTTTTTTTAGATAGCAAAGAATCCCGCGCCGCGGTATATTCCGCGTAATCAGCTTCACTGCTTCTGGCCGCGGCAGCATAAGAATTTTCATATAAATTAATTATTAATTTATATTTTCTATTTTCCAAAGCCGCGGTTTTTTTTAAATAGATCAATAAATACTCGATTTGTTTGACTTTGCTCGTAAAATAAAAATTGCGGGCAGTTTTACTCAGCGCCGGAATGCTTAAGCCAAACAACATACTGATAATTGCCACAACGCAAACTAATTCAACTAAAGTAAATCCCTTTTTAACCTGGACAATCAAATGCTTCGGTAATGAGCAAATCGCGGGTTTACTCCTCCCAGTTTCCAATATCATCATTACCGCCTTCAGTCGCGTCTTTGCCAATTGAATACAAATCATAGTCCAGCGGATTATGGATTCCGGGACTGACATAGCGATAAGTATTCCCCCAAGGATCAACCGGCTTTTTCTTTAAATATGGCCCATTCCAGTTTTTCGGTATTGGCGCGCTGTTTGGAGCTTCAACCAATGCTTCCAGCCCCTGCTGAGTTGAGGGGAATGTTCCATTGTCCAGTTCATATAGATCCAGGGCCAACGGAATATTAGACAGGATATCAGCTTTGGCCGCGGTTGTCCGCGATTGTTCGGCTCTGCCGGCTAAGCGGGGAATAACCAAACCAGCCAAAGTAGCGATAATCACCACAACCAACATTAATTCAATTAAAGTAAAACCTTGATTTTTTTTCATATTATTTCCTTCTGTTATTGGATCAAAAAATTCATTTCAAATACCGGCAGCAAAATCGCCAAAACAATCATACCAATGATCGCGCCCAATGACAATATTAATATTGGCTCAAGCATAAATAAAAAACTCTCAATCAGCTGTTTGGATTCATTTTCATTCATCTGGGCTATGCGCAAAAGCATGTCTTCAAGCATCCCGCTTTCTTCCCCCGCGGAAATTAAATCCACCACATTTTTATCAAAAACCAGACTGGACTTAATTGCCTGGCTGATATTCTGGCCTTTGCTGACCAAAGCATGAATCTGGGAGATTTCCAGGCCAAAAACTTTATTCGTCGACACTTCACTGACTATTTTTAAAGAGTTAATTATCGGCACGCCGTTTTTAATTAAACTAGCCAATGTCCGGGCAAATCTTTCCGTCTGGATTTTAATTATAATATCACGTAAAAAAGGAATTTTCAGTTTAAACAAGTCAAAATTTAATCTGCCGCTTTCGGTTTTAAAATATTTCAAACTAAATCCGAACAACACCGCGCAGCCCAGAACAACTCCGATCCAGTAATGACTTAAAAACATGCTCAAGCCAATCAGCATCTGAGTCAATAAAGGTAAACTCTGGCCCAGGTCCTGAAACAAAGTGATGAATTTGGGTAAAACAAATGTAGTCAGTAAAAATAATGTCAAAATTCCCACGCTGATCAATAAAATCGGATAAGCCAGCGCCGAACGGATGCGCGCGAAAAATTCCATGTCTTTTTCTTTTAGATCCGCGATTTCAGAAAGCACCTGACCTAAAGTTCCGGTTGATTCCGCGGATTTGATCATATTTACTTCCAAAACGGAAAACAGATTATTATGCGCGGCTAATGCCTGAGAAAAGGAATTGCCTTTTTGAATGTTTTCCCGCATCGCCACAATAACTGCCCGCAAAGCCGGATTGCTTGCTTGTTCCCCGATATTTTTTAAAGACTTAACCAAAGATAAACCAGCGAGATTAAGATTAGACAGCTGTCTTAAAAAAATATAAATATCTTTAATCCGAATCTTAGCTCTAAACTGAAAATATTTTAAGCGTTCTTCGGTTTTAAGAGCAATTGATATCGGATAATAATTTAAAAGCCGCAGCTTATTAACTGCCGCTTTTTCACTTTCCGCTTCAATTGTTCCATTGCGAAATGTATCAGGACTGGTTTTGGCTTTGTAATTATAAATAGGCATAAAATAAACTTTACATTAAATTAAGAATGACTACTCTGTATCCTGCTGCGTAACCCGAATAATTTCCTCAGGCGTTGTTATGCCGCTGATAACTTTTTCCCAGCCGCTTAAGCGCAGAGTTTTCATGCCCATGGCCACGGCTTTTTGCTTGATAATATTCGAAGGATCGCGGTTTAAAATCATTTCTTTGATCTG
>Ga0180007_10002269_pt1 | contig 23319 bp, 15 predicted proteins | sample MM_PC_MetaG_FD_121122 | JGI IMG/M metagenome (GOLD analysis project Ga0180007, IMG submission 121122) | Groundwater microbial communities from the Aspo Hard Rock Laboratory (HRL) deep subsurface site, Sweden - MM_PC_MetaG | ecosystem: Environmental > Aquatic > Deep subsurface > Groundwater... | reverse complement strand
GAATCTAATTTATTGGAGGGGAGCAATGTTCAGAAATTATTTAAAGATAGCCTACAGAAATATTGTAAAGAACAAAGTCTATTCTTTTATCAACATCGCAGGATTGTCAATTGGATTGGCTGCAACGTTTCTAATTTTACTTTGGGTTAATGATGAATTGAGTTATGACAAGTTTCATAAAAATGCGACGGATATTTATCATGTTTATCTTGAAATTACAAATGATCAGGGCGAAACTGGTTCGCAGTCAACTGCGTCATTTGAAGTGACGAAAATGATGAAAGAAAAATATCCCGAAGTCATTGACGCCGTACGCTTTTTACCTTTGGGCGAAAGAGTTCTGAAATATGAAGATAATATGTTTGTTGAAAATAATGGAATGACTGCCGAAACCAAGGCATTTGAAATATTTACCTTCCCTTTCCTTAAGGGGAATTCTTCAACTGCGCTCGAAAATCCCAATTCAATAGTCCTTACAGAAAGTATGGCATATAAATATTTTGGGAGTTCGAACCCAATAGGAAAAATAATCAGGTTTAACAGTGCCTTCGATTTGAATGTGACTGGTGTTATTCAGGATTTGCCTGAGAACTCCTATCTTCAATTTGATTACTTAATACCAGACAGTTTCAAAAAGAATATTGGTTATGCTTTTCAGTATGAAGGAAATTATTTTTCAGGTTGCAGCTATTTTACATTTCTACATATGCAAAGTGATTTTAACCTGGATGCGTTTAATGCGAAGTTTGCAGATGAGATTTTCTTCAAAGCAGGTGGAATGAAAGGGATTTATAAAGTTATTCCATTGCTAAAGACGAACAGTTATAGCAAATATAATGGCGAAGGAGTTTATTATATTTTTATAGCCATCGCTCTTTTAATAATACTTCTTGCCGCCATAAATTTTGTTAATCTTTCTACGGCCCGATCAACTGTCAGGATGAAGGAAATAGGAATAAGGAAAGTAGCCGGCGCACAGAAAAAACAACTGATAACTCAATTGTTGAGTGAGGCTATTTTCCTGTCAATCATCTCCTATCTAATTGCTATGGTTCTTGTCTGGTTTGCATTGCCCTCTCTTAATGAAATTACTCAGAAAAAACTTCAACTCTCTGGTGTTGATACAGAACTAATGATGAGTTTTCTAATAATTTCAATACTAACAGGGTTGCTGTCAGGCTTATATCCCGCTTATGTAGTTTCTTCTTATAATCCTGTGCAGATTATGAAAAGCAAATTAGCGAATAGGGGAAGAAAAGTTGACATCCGAAAGGTTCTGGTTGTTATTCAGTATACATTTACAGCTGTCTTTTTTATATGCTCTGCCATTATTACCTCTCAATTTTATTACATGAGTAATTCCGACGCGGGTTTCGTTAAGGAAGATGTATATTATTTTCGCCTCGATGACGCTTCATCGCAAAAGGCAAGTATTATAGAAAACGAATTGAGGCAGGATCCGAATATAATTGGAGTAGCATCGTCAAGTCATTTACCTGTTCTGATAGGTGGTGGCTATTTTCAGGAGTGGGGATTGAATGACGGGTTTGCCAGCTATTTATGTCCACTGAAAGTAGATCACGACTATCTAAAGATACTAAACCTTAATTTAACAGAAGGAAGATTCTATTCCCGTGATCATTTATCTGATATGCAGAGTTCTGTTGTAATTAATGAAGAGGCGGCAAAAAGATTGGGTGAGGGTCCTTACGAAGGGAAGCAATTTTATTACATGAATAATTTTTATACTGTTATTGGTGTGATCAGGAATTTCCATCATAATTCTCTGGAAAACAAAATACAGCCTCTTGCATTTTTCCTTGATGAAAGCAGTCCGAAATATGCTTTTGTCAAAATCAACAGCTCAGATATGCCGGAAGGAACAGTTCCCCTGGTAGTTGCAAATATCAATGCAGTGTTGTCAAAATATATAAGTGAGTTTCCTGCCGATTTATTGTACCTGGACAGCTTTAAATACCAATCGGAAATAGTAATGGACGCATCAAGGAAGTTAATAAGTTACGCGACACTACTAGCACTTGTTATTTCAAGTATGGGACTTTTGGGTCTCTCCGCCTATGTTGCCGAGAGAAGAAAAAAGGAAGTTGGAATCAGAAGAGTACTTGGTTCTTCGGTATGGGGTGTGGTAGTAAAGTTGTCAACTTCATTTATTTTATTGATTTTCTTGTCGAATCTGATCGCAATTCCTATCGGCTATTTTATTATGAATGATTTCCTTGCAACTTATGCTTTTAAAATAGAATTGTCAGCACTCTATTTTATTGGTCCCACATTATTTATTTTGTTTGTCTCACTTATAACGGTTGCTTATACACTCTAAAAGCTGCCAGTTCGAATCCAGCCGAAATTATTAAATACGAATAGTGTAAATTATCAAGCATCTTAAGGTGCTTGATTTTTTGCATTTTTATGTGTATAGTTACGTAACTTGTTACATATTTATAGGGAAAAGAAAATGGACTTAATTGCGGAATTAGGGGCTCTGGCTCTTGGCAGCCGAATGAAGCGACTTAGCAATGAAATGTTAAAAGAAGTTGATAAAATCTATAGGTATGCCGGCGTTGATTTTCAGTCGCAGTGGTTTACAACATTCTATGCGATCTATAAGGAAGAACAAATGGCAATAACTGAAATCGCTAAAGGATTATCGATTTCGCATGCGGCTGTTAATAAATTCTGTAAAGGATTACTGGCTGAAGGTTTAATTGAAGAGAGTAAAGATTCTGGTGATGAGCGTCGCCGATTAGTAATTCTTTCAGCTAAAGGTAAAAGTCTCGCTTCCGAATTAGAACCTACTTGGGCATCAATACAGGAAGCTGTAAGTGAATTGATTCTTGAATCCTCCTTCGACATTCTAAGTGCTATTCATAACTTTGAAGACTCCCTGGCTGCCAAGTCCTTGTCTGATCGTGCTATTGATAAGATAAAACGAAATCAATTGGAAGAAGTTACTATTGAAGATTTTCAGCCGAAATATGCCAAATATTTTGCGTCTCTAAATTACGAATGGTTAGATAAGTATTTTGAAATTGAGGAAATTGACCGCAGAGTACTCGATCATTCCCAGAAAGAGGTTATCAATAAAGGCGGGTATATATTATTTGCTAAGTATAAAGATGAAATTGTCGGTACGGTTGCATTAATGAAACATGATGATACATCACACGAGTTAACCAAGATGGCAGTTACAGAAAAATGCCAGGGAAAACAGATTGGTAAAAAATTAATGGTAGCTGCTCTTAATAAAGCAAAGGATTTTGGAATCAGAACTGTTTTTCTTGAATCGAATACTAAGCTTGTTCCTGCAATAACTATGTATAAAAAAATAGGATTTATAGTTGTGCCTGTTAACCAGGGCACGGTATCTGAGTATAAAAGATCAAATATAAAAATGGTCATGGAAATGAAAGAATGGGAAGGCTTGTAAACCGGGAAAGAAAATAAAAATAAGACGAATCTGATTTATAATTAATCTATATATTCTTATTTCCATTTAAGAAAGAAACGCTAAAAGTTGAGCCCTCTCCCTTTTTACTTTTAACGCTAATTTCAGCATTGTTTAATTCGCAGTACTTTTTGATTAATGCAAGACCAAGTCCATTCCCTTCAAATTTTCGGGTGTACCCTTGCTCCTCTTGCATAAAAGGTTCAAAGAGATAAGGCATATAATGTTCGGATATACCAATTCCGGAATCAACAATTTTCACGGCTACTTTGTCACCTATGTTAAGACATTCTATTTTTACTATTCCTTTCTCGGTGTACTTTATGGCATTATCCAGCAGGTTAGCAAAAATTTGTTTTACAGTATATTCATCAACATTTAATATGAACAGGTCATCACTATTATTGAATTCCAGCTGCAATCCTTTCGCTTTTGCAACCGAATAATATTCCAGATAAAGATCTTCCAGAATATCCTTCCTTAAATCAAGTCTTCTGGGGTTATAGTCATATGAACCTGCCTGCACTTCTGACATGTTTAACAATAAATCAACTGTTCTGATAATCCTCTGCCCGGCGTTTGAAATACCATGAAAAGAAGTTTTGAGATCGTCGTTTACAATATTTTCAAATTCTTCTCTTACTAACTGTGAAAAACTAAGAATAGTATTTATTGGAGTTCTGATTTCATGAGACATCTGAGCTAAAAATTCAGTTTTCAAATTATTTGCGCGTTCTGCAACCTCTTTCGATTTTACAAGATCATCTTCCATTCTCTTTCTTCTTGTTATATCTTGCACAGAAAACGTGACGCCGGCTTTCAGATTTTTAGGATCGATGGGAGTTGAGCTTAAAAGTACATCAATGATTTCTCCATTTTTTCTTGTCCACTTTGTTTCTACTGTTCCAGTGCCGTATTTTTCTATTTTGCCATATTTTTCCTGACCAGCTCTTTCATATTCTGCTTGGGAATTATAAAGCATAACCGCATTTTGTCCGATCATTTCTTCAGCGGAATATCCTGTGATCTTTGCAAGAGTATCGTTTGTCCAGCTGAATACTCTATCAACAACCACTCCAATCCCAACAGGTGCCGCTCTGAAAATACTCTGTAGCATTGCCTCATTCTCTTTCAGGGCTTTCCCCGAGTTGACAGCCTCAGTAATATCAATAACATATCCATTAACAAATTGTAAATTCCCTTCCTTGTCAAATTTACCCCGGGCATTCTGGTTGGTTACTATTTTAGTACCATCCAACTTTTGATTTTCCATGAGATAATTAGTTACTTTTCTCTTCGCTTTGATTTCTTCAATAAATCTTGCCCGTACATCCATGTCGTGGTATAAGTTCTTGACCCGGAAACCTATTGCCTCTTTCTTTGTCTTAAAGCCATACATTTTCAGAAATGCTGTATTACAATCAACCAGATGGCCATCTACTGAAGTTATGTAATCAGCAGTTAGGTCTTCCTCAAAAAACTCTCGATATTTGTTCTCGCTCTCGGCAAGGGTAATCTCTGTAACTTTTCTCTCCGTAATGTCTCGATCCACCCCTCTATATCCTCTGAACTCTCCTTTACTATCAAAGAAGGGACTACCACTTGTCTCCAAAATTATTTGGTTGCCATTTTTATGAATAACTCTATTTTCTAATCGAATTATTGAATCACGTTTTTCGATAATAGGTTGGACAAGTCTGGTAATTCTTTCTTTTTCAATCTCATCCATTATATCTGTTGGAGCCTTACCAAGTATTTCTTGTGGAGAGTAACCAAGTATAATTTCAACCTGCGGGCTGGAATATGTATAGTTGAAATTTTCATCAATCTCCCAAATCCAGTCAGTTGAGGTTTCAACCAAATTTCTGAATCTTTCTTCACTGGTTTTCAAGGCTTCCATAACATTGTGATATTCGGTAATATCTCTCGAATGTTCAATAACCAGAAGTACTTCGCCATTTTCATCCAAAACAGGGTATGATCTGGAGTCAAGCCATATGCTTTTTGCTTCATAATACTTTTGAATTTGTTGCACTTTTTTTGTCTCTAAAGCCATATTTGTGGCGCAAAGGTCACATTCATCGTTGCGTTTTATCAATTCATAACACTTTTTACCTACTGAATCTTCATGTGTGGTTCCCATGAATTCATAACCGGCTTTGTTGAACATCACTACCGTATGATCAGGCTTCTGGATTCCGATCATGTCAGGGATTGTATCCAATACAGATTCTAATAGATGATTTATCTCCTTTAGCTTCGATTCGCTCTCTTTTAAGGCTATTTTAGATCTTTTTCTCTCAGTAATATCGTTCAGGAAACAAATAGCTGCAGTTAAGTTTTTTTCTTCGGTTATTGTCGGAATTATTTTAATCTCAAACCAGCGTTTCTTATCACCAATCTCAATTTCCGTTTCCTCGATAATGGGGGTGCCTTTTTCTGAGGCATTGTGAATTTTTTGAATGTGCCAATCTGCATTTTCCTGAGGGAAAAGGTCCCAGACTGTCTTGCCTATCAAATTTTCAGGTGTGGAATTAAAATATGAAGCGGCATTGGTATTCATAAAAAGCAAGGTGCCATCAGTATGGATAGTATAAATAGGCTGAATTGCCCCTTCAATTATTAGCCTGTAATGATCTGCCAACTCGTCTGTAAGCCTGGTCTCATTATTCGAATTGTTTTGTTCTTTTTGGTCCATAATGTATCGCTTTTTTCCATTTTCACTACTTTAATAACAATCGGACTCGACAATTAGTTGAATGTATATCACTTTATCATCGAAATCTTTCAAAATAATTTGACAGATTGAACAAAATCTATTAGTATTGCGTCTGATACATAGAAGCACAAGGTATATAGAGACAACAGGTATAGAAAGGAGAAATTAATATGGCTTCAAAGGCATTAATGGCAGCATCCACAAAGCCTATGATTTTGGCTATCCTTCGAGAGGGGGAAAATTATGGTTACCATATAATTCAGCGTGTAAAAGAATTATCCGGCGGCGAGCTGGATTGGGCGGATGGAATGTTATACCCGGTTTTGCACCGGCTGGAAAAAGATGGGTTTTTGCAAACTTCCTGGAAAATCTCAGAAGAGGGACGCAGACGTAAATATTATAAATTGACTCAGCTTGGAAAGGAAGAATTAAACAAAGAAATGCAGGAATGGCTGGGAGTGCATGAGATGCTTATAAAACTTTTAAATCCGCTTCCGGCGATCTAAGAGCAATTAAGAATGAAAAATTAATAATTAAGAATGGAAAAAGAGCAATTGAAAAAGAATAATTAATAATTAAGAATGAAGGAAAGAAGAATTAAGAAATAAAGAGCAATTAAAAACGAAGAATTAATAATGAAGGATTGACTTAGGATGAAAACTGAAAATATAGTTGCTGAGAAATCATATGCCTTTTCGCTGAAGATAATTGAAGTATACAAGAGTTTGACAAAGGAGAAAAACCAATTTGTAATTGGAAATCAATTACTTCGATCAGGAACATCAATTGGGGCAAATGTCGAAGAAGCTATCGGTGCAATTTCAAGAAAGGAATTCATTGCAAAACTCCAAATTTCTTACAAAGAAGCCAGGGAGACGCATTACTGGTTAAGACTTCTTCGAGATTCTAATGATTTAGATGCGGAAAATGCAAAGGCATTAATCAATGATTGCGAGGAGAAACTTAAGATTCTAACAAGTATTTTGAAATCAACCAAATCTTCTTAGCTGTTTTTCATTATTCATTATCAATTATTAATTGATTTTTATTGGGGGATAAATGTTTAATCTTAACAAAGAAATCAAGGCATGGAAATCATCATTAAGAAAATACCAGTCGATGGAAGATGGTTACATTGACGAATTGGGAAATCATCTGAGAGATGAAATTGATTCAATAGTTTCTGAAGGAAAATCTCTTGAAGAAGCGTTTACGTTGGCTGTTAAAAAGATGGGTGATGTTGAAGGAATTAGTTCTGAATACTACAGGACTGAAACCCAAAAAATATATTCGCGTCCTCCCTGGAAAGCTAATCGTTTTCTTCCTCCAATGCTTAGTCATTATCTCCGGATAGGGGTCAGACAGCTTACTCGCAATAAAGGATATACATTTATTAATATCCTGGGGTTAGCGGTAGGACTGGCTTGTGTAATTCTTCTTACCTTGTTTGTACAATTTGAGCTTAGTTATGATAGCTACAATGTAAACAAAGAAAGACTCTACAGAGCATACATTCAAACGGAAGATAACGGAAGAGTATTTAATATGGCCCCGATAATGCTTCCTTTCGCGCCTGCCGCCAAAGAAGAAGTTCCGGGGGTAGAAGCCGCCGTTCGCTTAAGCTGGAATTATGAATTAGTTAAATACAAGGATAAAAGTTTTTTTGAAGCGATACGTTATGTAGATGAAGATCTGTTCAAGGTATTCACCATCGATCTGCTTGAAGGAGATGCCGGCACTTTACTGGATGCGCCCGATAAAATTGTTATCTCGGATGAAATGGCAAATAAATATTTCGGGAAAGAACCTGCCCTTGGCAAAGTTTTGAGGATGAACGACGCAAACGACTATCTGGTATCCGGAGTATTTAAGAAACAACCAGTGAACACCTCATACAGGTCAAACTTTTTCGCTTCAATTTCTACACTTAAAAAGCAAGGTAAGAACTTAGAGGAATGGGGACACTTTAGTAACGATTACACCTTTATTCTTTTGAATGAGGGAGTTACTCCAAGTGATGTAGAAGCAAAACTTACTGGAGTGTTGTTCACTCACATGGATAAAGAGGATGCCTCACAGTATAAAATTAAGCTACAGAATATTACAGATGTCCATTTCTCTAATCTGAACTATGATCAGGCCCGTTCAATTCCAATTACCTATCTCTATGTTTTTGGAAGTATTGCCTTATTCATTCTTGTAATCGCCTGTATAAATTTTATTAATCTTTCAACAGCCCGGGCGTCTAGACGAAACAGAGAGGTTGGGATAAGGAAATCCATAGGAGCAAGGAAAGGGGAATTAATATGGCAGTTTCTTTCAGAGGCAACCGTTTACGTTTCCATTGCCTTCCTTATAGGATTAGCTATTGTATATTTTATTCTTCCGGATGTAAATGGGTTGCTTAATTGTAGAGTAGAGTTCTTTGATATTCTCAAGGGAGATAATGCCTCCATTCTTTTCGGAACATTTCTGTTAACCAGCATTTTATCCGGTGGTTATCCCGCCTTTTATTTGGCTAAAATAAAGCCCGTATTGGTTTTGAAGAGTGAATCAGGAATGGGCTTAAAGAAAAACCGATTCCGCGAAATATTGGTGGTTGCTCAATTTGGAATCTCGGCTTTTCTTATAATTGGAACTACTACAATTTATCAGCAGCTCGATTTTATGATAAACCAGAATCTTGGCTTTTATGCTGATGAAATTGCTGTGATCCCCTTATATAGCAATAGTATCAAAGCAGCTCCCGAACCCTTCGCCAATAATCTGCTCGCTATTCCCGGTATAGCTAATGTTTCTTTCTCCAGCGGAACCCCTGCAAGTGGGGTTACTCAATCCAAAGGGTTTAAGTCCGACGGGGTAGAGGATGCTGTTGATTGCCAGTACCTTCGCGTTGATGATAAATTTTTTGATACTTATGGAATTCACTTTCTTGAAGGGCGGGGTTTTAATAATAATTATTCAACAGATGAGGTAGATGCGATTCTTATTAATAAAACCGCCGCTAAAAGCTTTGGCTGGAAAAACCCACTGGGAAAGAAAATTTTTGCTGACGATACTTACGGCGGAACCGTTATTGGAGTAATTGATGATTTTAATTATTCATCCGTTAAGACTGGCATTGAACCCCTTATCATTCAGTATAGAAAATCGGACCTGAACTTTTGCAGCGTAAAGTTTGATAAGAGCGTGAAGGCAAACATAATGGATAAAATTGAAGAAGCTTACTCTGAATTAACTCATGGAGCTCCTTTTGAAGGTTATCTGATGAAGGAGGAATTTTTACGCTTTTATAGAAATGAATCGAGAATTGGACAAATGATAAGCATCTTTGCGGCAATCGCCATTATCATAAGTTGTCTGGGGATTTTAGGTCTTGTCTCATTTATGGCAGAACAGAAGAGAAAGGAAATTGGTATTCGTAAGGTGCTCGGGGCTTCAATAAGCAGTGTTCTTCAAATACTTGGCAAACAGTTTATCAAGTGGGTTGTTCTAGCAAACCTTATCGTAATTCCCTTAGCTTACTACGCGCTTGAAAACTGGCTGAATGATTTTGCCGTACGGATTGATTTCACAGTCTTCCCATTTATTGTTGCGGCCGGAACATCACTTATACTTGCTCTCTTAACAGTGGGGTATCATGTAATTAAAGCGGCTTTAACTAATCCGGTTGAAGCTCTAAAATATGAATAAAGGTGTGGCATGTTTTTAATTGAAAAAGAGATTAAAGGGTGGAAGCACAATCTTATTAAGTCCGGCAGTTTTGAAGAGGGACAAGCTTCCGAAATTGAATCACATTTACGTGATGAAATTGATACGCTTATTGCTAAGGGGTTTTCAAATGAAGAGGCCTTTAACCGGGCAAAAGAAAATGTCGGTAACAATTTCGATCTTGAGAGAGAGTACAGCCAGATAAATAATCGAAAGAATAATTTTTTGGACAAAAAATACAGAGATAAATATTATGCAGTCTCTCTTCTTTTTCATTATATGAAAATTGGCGTAAGAATATTACGAAGGAATCTAAGCTATTCCTTCATTAACATATTCGGGCTTTCTCTGGGAATTGCCGCTGCGATTATTTCTTTTGTGGTGATCGGAAATGAATTCAGCTACGATGATTATCATAAAAATTCAGACAACATTTATCGATTAGTATACGAGAGACATTTACCCGGAAACACAATTCAATCTGTCGTGTCACCATTCCCGCTTGGTCCGGCACTAAAAAATCAGTTTGCGGAGGTAGACGAATACACACGCTACACAAAAGCCTACGGCAAATTACTTTTAAAATATAATGACATCTCTATAAATGAAGACAATGGAGCATACGCGGATCCCGGTTACCTCAAAATGTTTGACCATGATTTTATTGAGGGGAGCAGTGAAACAGCGCTTGATGACCTTAATTCCATAATACTTACAGAAACAACGGCAAACAAATATTTTGGGGAGAAGAGCGCGCTTGGCAAACTGATGTTAATGGAAGGGAAGTTTGAGTTTATTGTCTCCGGTGTTATTAAGGATGTTCCGGCAAATTCTCACTTAAAATTTAACTTCCTGATGCCTTTTGCTCTTCAGGAACGGTGGGGAGCAGACTTAACAGACTGGAATAACTGGGGGTATGCTTACTCTTACATAAAGCTCAACCCTGATTATAACACTGAGTTATTTTCCGCTAAGATTGAAAATATTGTACAAACTCACCTGCCGGATAATAGCGATAAAGTATATATGCAGCCCCTTAAGGAAATCCACTTAAATGATGGATACGCTTACGACGGATTTGCAGATATTGGCAGCTATGATTTGATATATATTATTTTGGGAATAACTCTAATCATTCTCTTTTCTGCCGTTATAAATTTTATCAATCTCACCTCCGCCAGAGCCGTAAAACGAATGAATGAGGTAGGCTTACGAAAGGCAATAGGGGCATCAAAAAAACAAATTGTTCTGCAGCTTATCGGCGAAACATTTGTAATGATATTAGCCTCAACCCTGCTGGCTGTTGCTGTAATACACTACGCCCTTCCGCTAATAAACCAAATGCAGGGCAAGAGTATTGAAGTTGATTATTTATCGACCCCAGTTATGCTCTTTCTTGGAATGTCGGCGATTATGTTAAGTGTAATTGCCGGCGGATATCCCGCTCTGCTCATTTCATCTTTCAGAACCATAAATGCTCTTAAAAATAACTCTACTATGAATTCGAATAAATCGGTGTTCAGAAGAACATTGGTTATGGTTCAATTTGTTCTCGCACTGTTTTTGCTTACAAGCTCCTTCTTTATTAACAATCAATTTGATCTGTTGATGAATAACGAATTGGGATACAACAGTGAAAACATAATTTGTGCTCAATTAAAAGCGGAGAGCAGAAGCAGGTATGAGTCTCTTAAAACAAGTTTAGCGAATATAGGCGGTATTAAATCAATTTCCTCAGCGGCGGATTATTCCCCCGTATATCAAAAGACAACAGCAGTTATTGACTGGGAAGGAAAGGACTACAATAGCAACGAATATGTCTACCAGGGATTTGTTGATTTTGGCTATCTGGAAACATTAAATCTTCAGTTGCTTGAGGGGCGTGATTTCGACCAGAATAGAATTAGTGATGAGACAGAGGCATATATAATAAACGAAAAGGCAGCAAGTCTCTTTGGGTTTAAAAGCGCACCGGGCAATCCTCTTTCCGTAGAAGGTGTACCGGGAAACATTATTGGTGTGGTCAAAGATTATCAATTCATGTCTCTTCATTTTGAAATTGCTCCTCTGATTCTCTGTGTAAGACCAGCTTGGAGAAATGTTGTTTTTATTAAAATTAGTTCTGAGAATAGTCCCGAAGTTATTACTGACATAGAGCAGTCCTGGGCTTCTCTTTTTCCTGACATTCCTTTTGAATACACTTATTATGATGAGCAGCTCGCCGGGCAGTACAGTCAGGAGAGACGGCTAAGAGATCTCTTCTCATTTTTTGCCTTACTGGCCTTAACAATTTCAATTACTGGTGTATGGGGTTTCTTTTCCTATATAGCTGAACAGCGTTCAAAAGAAATCGCCATCAGAAAAGTATTGGGTGGTTCCGTTATTGGTATTGTTAAGAATATGGTTCAGCAATATTTCTACATTGTTTTAATCTCTACTGTTATAGCGTCAGGAGCATCTTACTTTTTTATGGAATACTGGCTGCAGAATTTTGCCAATAAAATTGAACTGGAATTAATAGTATTCGTAATCTCTGCCGCGATCGGAATATCCTTGTTGCTTGCAGCAGTTGTATCAAAAGCGTTGCAGAAAGCGCTTGCTAATCCTGTGGACTCAATAAAAAACGAATAACAGCGGTGAAATTAATAATTAACAATGAAAAATTAAGAATGGAAAAGAGCAATTGAAAAAGAACAATTAAAAATTAAGAATGAAAGAAGAATTAAGAAATAAAAAAGCAATTAAGAATTATTAATGAATAAAGAAGACAGCAAATTGAGGGAATGATGGACAAGAGAATATTATTGTAGAGAAATCTTATTCTTTTGCCTTAAGAATCACCAAGATTTACAAACACCTTTCTATTCAGAAGAAAGAGTTTGTTTTAAGTAAGCAGGTCTTAAGATCAGGTACATCGATAGGAGCAAATGTGGAAGAAGCTGTGGGGGCGATCTCAAAAAAAGAATTTATTGCAAAAATGCAAATTGCATATAAAGAAGCTCGTTAGACCAAATATTGGTTGAGACTTTTACACGATTCGGAAATATTAGATCCAAACCAATTTATAAATTTGATTGATAATTGTGAAGAGCTCTTGAAGATACTGAGCAGTATTCTTAAAACATCCAAAGAAAACTCTTAATTCTTCATTTTTCATTCTTCATTCTTCATTGTTCATTGTTCATTCTTAATCGTTCATTCTTAATTATTCATTATCAATTGTTTTACCCGGGGGAATAATGTTCAATCTTAACAAAGAAATAAAATTATGGAAAGCATCTTTAAGGAAATATCAGTCTATGGAAGATGGTTACATCGAAGAACTCGAAAGCCATTTGCTGGATGAATTTGATAGATTGAAAGAAAATATACAGGATGAGAAAACCGCCTTTGATGAAGCTGTAAAAATGGTTGGATCGAATAGTGAAATTGAAGAGGAATATAAAAAGAGTTCATCCTTAATTTCACAGCCTCAGCCCTGGCAGTCTAATCTTGCCTATTTCTACCTGGTAATAAATTATTTGAAAATAGCTTATCGAAATATCTTTAAGAGTAAATCTTATTCTATTATTAATATAGCCGGGTTATCCATCGGGCTCGCCGCGGCCTTCTTAATATTGCTATGGGTTCAGGATGAAATATCCTTCGATAGATTCCATAAGGATGTTGAAAGAATTCATAGAGTCTACTCGGAATATCCTGAATCAGGTCAGGCGTGGCAGACTTCTTATACGCCGGATCCTTTGCATGATGTTCTTGTTAACGACTATCCTGAAGTTGAGAGTGTTACCCGAGCCAAGTATCAACCGGGTGTTCTTAAATATGGCGATCTGAAATTTAAGGATGAAGTTCTTGCCATAGTGGACGAGCAGTTCTTTGAAATATTTAATTTCCCTCTCACCAGTGGTGAACATAAATCATTTTTTAATGATCCCCATTCGGTACTGATAACAGATGAACTGGCGCGGAAGGTTTTTGGTGACGCCTCGCCTATTGGAAAAACAATAACCTTTGATGGCAGCTCTGATCTTATTGTGGCGGGAGTTCTGAAAGACTATCCGGTCAACACACAATTCAATTATGATTTATTCGTTCCCTATAGTTTTCTTGATATAACAGGGGAACTTGAACAAGGCTGGATTGGCGGCAGGGCGGAAACATATGTTAAGCTGAAACCCAACATTGACTCAGCTTCTTTGGAAGCAAAAATCAGAGGTCTCGGAGAATCCAATCAGCCGGGCTGCGGATACGTTTTCAAACTTCAGCCATACGAACAGATTCATCTCTACTCCCTCACGGGGGAAGAGGAGGGAATGTACTATGTTTACATGTTCGCCATTATCGGTTTGTTCGTGCTCGGAATGGCTTGCATTAACTTTATGAATCTCTCCACGGCGCGATCTGCGAAGCGAGCAAAAGAAGTTGGTTTAAGAAAAGTTATCGGCGCAAGCCGCTGGCAGATAATAAAACAGTTCTATGGCGAATCACTATTGATGACTTTGATTTCCGGGGTTATTGCCCTTGGCTTGATCTACCTTGTACTTCCAGCCTTCAACGATATTACTGAAAAGGAAATGAGCATTTCTCTTCTTAACCTGAACTATATTCTTGGTTTCATTTTGGTGCTTGTTTTAACAGGATTGATATCCGGAAGTTATCCTGCTTTGCTCCTCTCATCATTTACTCCCTCAAAAGTTTTAAGACGTGAGTCAGAAAGAGGGCTGAAAGGAAAAGCTTTCAGAAGAGCCTTGGTTGTGCTTCAATTTTCATTGGCAATCGGACTGGTAATATCAGCTGTGATAATACAAAAGCAGTTAAATTTTATGCAGACAAAGTCACTGGGATTTGACAAGGAAAATATTGTCTACCTTGATCTTAGTGGTGTTTCGTTTCAGAAATTCAAAACATTAAAGAACGAAATTAAATCCTTAACCGGGGTCGGCAGCGTATCTATTGCTTCTGATCTGCCATCCGACATTTATGTTGGGTTATCCAGAATTGACTGGGAAGGCAAGGATCCCACTCAGATAGTAAGCTTTTCATTTAATTCCGTAGACGAAGACTACCTGAGCACCTTTGGTGTTGAGCTTGTTGAGGGGAGTAACTTTTATGGCGATATGCAAACTGACGCAAACCGGTTTATTGTGAATGAGAAAGCAGCTAAGATTATTAGCGATGAATCACCAATTGGTAAAAGATTTACCATGTGGAATACAACGGGAGAGATAGTTGGTGTAGTTAAGGACTTTCACTCTAAACCACTGGATAGCGATCTTGAGCCTGTGTTGTTTACCTACTACCCGGCATTTTATAAGTACATGTTTGTAAAAATAGCCCCATACCAGGTTGATAATGTGTTAGCCAAAATGAAAAATGTATGGACCCAACAGGCCCCCGGTATCGATTTTGAGTACAGGTTTCTTGACGATACACTTAACGAAAGATACGCGAACGAAAAACGTATCGCGACTCTCTTTGAGTACTTTACAGGTTTTGCCATCTTCATTTCACTGCTCGGGTTAATTGGACTCGTTTCCTACACAACACAGCAGCGGGTAAAAGAAATTGGAATAAGAAAAGTACTGGGCGCCTCCGTGCCCTCAATCCTGAAAATGATATCGAAGGAATTTGTTATCTGGATTTCCATCGCTAATGTAATTGCATGGCCTGTTACATACTATTTTATGAATGAGTGGTTAAAAGAATTTGCCTACAGAATAGAGGTTGAAATAACCTTGATGGCAATAATAGGAATTATGGCGGTTGTGGTCTCTGTTGTGGTTATTTCAATACAGTCCTTGAGAGCCGTACTGGCAAATCCTGTAGACTCAATTAGAGTTGAATAAAGAGCATGAATTTATTTTATCAATTGACGATGTATTGCCCCAGGGAAGGATTTGATTGGTGGCTGAGCCTGCCCGCCATCCTGTTGGGCGGGTAGTCCCGGTGATTTTCCGGGGCATATCAAAGCCACAATGTGTACTTTTGATTAAAATCGTTCAATCACTTAGAACAGCGTTTATGAATCCGGCTGAGGCTTTGAAATATGAGTAATATGCCGAAGTCCCGCTCTGCGGGATTGACGCCCTCAAGTATGAATGATGAGGACCGCTTATAAAGCTAGACTAGCTACTAATGTAACCGGATTTAAATTATTCATTAAATACTGGCGGAGATATTATTTCCTGAATCTTCTCCCACTGGTTTTTAGCGGGAGATGTTGAACATTTAATATGGATTAGGCAGTATTTTGTTTTTTAAAAAACAGAGTGATTACAAAAAGTGAACCAAAAGCCCAAAGAATAGCGGATGTCCATGAAAGAGCTCCAAAATTGTATGGATAAATATTAAGCATAACCAAAGCAAGTGAAACCATTAATAAGAGAAGGTAAAGCCATACGTTTGGTAGAATTATTGAAGTCAAGTATAATTGCAAATCATCTTTAATAGTACTTGCTTTTTGACTATACAAGAAAACGAATGGGAGAATAAATAGTATTATTATAAAACATGTAATAAACTGAAGTGGATTAATATTATTAAAATGAATGTAATTATTTATCCCAACAGATGAATAATAAATCAAATACATTACAAAACCGGCAAGACCCACGGGCAAAAGCAGGAACCTAAAAAAGCGATATCCAATTGCAATTGAAACATAGCAAATATTGAAAATGAGTGAACGAAAAAAATATACCACAGTTGTAACCACATATACAAAAACAATGAATAGTGTAAAAGTGATAGCTTCAGCAGATGGAATTATAATTGAGTTAAAAAGTTTAATTAAAGAATTCAAAAATGAGCTTAAAATACTTTTGTCATGTTGCTCACTCACTCTGCCAAAAACAATTTTATTTACATTGAAGAGAAGACCCTCGGACTTCACTAATGTAATAGCCATTGCAAATGCTGAGATGAAAATTAAGACAGCCGCTATAGCCCGGATGATAAGAAAAGTCACGCTGGTCCAGAAAAGAATTATTGGTGCAAAAAATGGATACACATCAAAAATACTATTCGAAAAGGAACTGGGGAATAGTTCAAAAAATAAGGTTATGAACGATATGAATAATGAGATTGATGATAGAAGAACAAGAAAAGGTTCACGTTCAATTTCCTCATATACTTTTTTGCCCCAAAAATATAAAACACCAATAAAGTAGAGTGAACTAATCACAATGCCAACTGGAGACAGCTGTAAGAACTCGCCAAAAATAATAGATAATGCTGGTGGGATCATTAATAGTGCTAATGGAATTAATTGGAGTTCTTCTGAAGGAAAGGAGTAATAGACAATTCCACCTAGCCAGATAATCAGAGCAATAAAAACAAGCCAAGATGAATTACTTGATAATCCAATGAAATATGCAACACCAAACCACAACATCAAGATTGCTAGGAGTCCAAGAAAAACAAAACGTAACGGAATTTCTTCTATCTTGAATCTTTGGCAAGGTTTTTCCCAACCAGAACTGAACCAAGTTGAATCATTTGGAAATAGATGAATTATTGGATTCATATTTCAACCCCATTTTTCTGCCTAGCGGCACGGTGTTTAAGCGGATGCCCAATGGGTTCCGCTACCAAAGCCACGATTTATTGAAAATGTTAGTTAGTACTTCCCGCCTCATAAAAACAAAACCAAGCCGAACTGCAAACTTACCATCCGTTTTGATTGGTTTGTTATACCGATATTATCCAACAGTATAATAGCATCTATTTTTGACACTCAACATCAAACTCATCCGGGTCACATTCTTCATTGTAACACCAACAATCTATTCTGCCTTCTGTACATAACCAATCTTTCAGAATCAATAATTCGTCATCGTAGACAAAAACAATAAAGGTATTAGCTTTCTTTTCTATTTGGATAATATATGGGGCTAACCTTTCATACATTGGTATATAACTCTCCTTTAGCAATTCTTTATATTCAGTCCCAGAAACCGAAACAGGATTATCAGAATAGTATTTTACAATAAAAAGATCATTAGCAGCAAGAACCGCTGTCCCGAGAGGTTGATATTTTTCATCAATACTGGTTTGAATACTACTACACGATGATAGAAGCAAAGCTAAAAACAATAGCATCGAAATTTTATAATATAATTTCATGTTAACTCCAATATGTCCTTGTTTGAGTTTCTTGATCAATCCCAGTATCTAGGTTCCAATTAGGGACAATACTAAAGATATTATCAGTGGAAAATAGTGACCGTTCGATTTTAGACCAAATGGCTACAAGATTATGCACGGCATAATCAAACCCATTTATACGAAACGTACCGATCTGCCCGTTGGGTAACTCGATATTCGAATAATATTTTTTTACAAGTTCAGACGAATTTTGTGTTATATCTTTATGTGTACGATAGAAATAGTCTATTCCAAAGTGACGAAACGCTCGAGCAAGAGCATTTCCACCTTCAGCTGTATCAAGTTCTTTTATATAAGACGAAATAATTTGTTCAGTAGGAAACCCGCCGGTGAAAGGACAATTAGCTTCAGCATGAATTGCCCAAAAATAAGCGACTTGGTCAAATGAAGGATCTTGAAAACTTGCTCGTAGGAAGTCTGTATATTCAGAAGCAGACAATTCAAGATTAATAATCTCTTTAAATAGCAACACATCTTGAATCATTTCGCATTCACGATGATTTGAGATATTTTTTTTGTCTGTATAAGGACCAACAATATTTTCTACAATAGGATGAATTGTCGCATCAGCAACAAGGTGACTGACAAAACCCAACAACCATGTTAGTTGTTTATTCCAAACCTTGCCTTTTGTTTTAGCTGCTTTTAATGAATGAAGGGCATTATTAACTATTCTATTTGTATTATAATAATGCATAATATCAGCCCAAGCAAAACCTTGCATTGCCAAATGAGCTAAATATGGAATATCTGGACTTACGCTTCCAAGAGTAAGAAAACTTTTATTTTCCCTTAATATTTTTCCAAATTTTTTATCCACGGGAAATGATTTTATTGCTTCTGCAACGATTACCATATGAGTAAAAGCACCAGCCATTTTCATGCCTCCTAATAATTTATATAATCAAAACATCATATCTTTTTCGGCAAGCAATGCCATTTTTTCATAATAATCGTCTAGTTCCGCTGTTTTTGAGCGGGGCAATCCGCTCGCAACACTTGTTAGCTTCTTTTCAATTCTTTTGGTAAAAAAGCATCTATCTCAGCATCAGAAAAAGTCATATCTTCATATTTCTTTAATGCATCTTGAGCTTTACGATATGCTTTGTAGTTTGTACTGGGTGCACCGCTGTAAATAGAATGTAATTCCTCAATTAATTCGTCACGTATATTTTGTAAATTATATAGCGGTTTTTCACCCATCTTCAAATCAGTTAAAAGTGACAAATATTTTTCTCTTATTAACCATAGGTCACTACCAGCTTGTTTATGTTTTTGAGCTATTTCTCCAAGATCATAATTCTTTGTATATGCAGTTAGTACTAGTAAACTTGTAGAAATTATTATTCCAATTAGAGCACCTTCTTTTCCACTCCCAAATAACGCAGCTATAAAGCCACCAGTAGTTATTGCCGTTAAAATAATTTGAGAAAGTTTTATCCTTGCAAGTCTTTCTAAAAGAATATCCGCACACTTTTCATGAGTTTTATGGGAATATACTACTCGTCCATAACTTTCTCTTAATTGACCCTCAAAAATATTTCTTGTGTTAAACGAATCCTCAGTCCGGATATGCTGTTCCAAATATTTCTCTCCATTTTTGTTTCGCCGAATATTCTCTTTTAGGTGTTGCCGTTTCGTGTTCTATAGCTTCTAAAGATATATTATAACAACGCTTTGCTTTATACTGAAATAAACCTTTCCCATATACATATTGTCCACTGCCGGGTGCCTTCCAATGAGATTGTTCAGAATCTTGCTCTGCCATCCATTTGAAAAAATCACGGCACATATAATCGTAATAAAAACATGACTTATCTTTGTATCCCCAATTTTCAATAAATTGGTATGCCAAGGTATCAATCAATAATCCACCTATAGGTACGTCCCATTTATTTTTCCAACTTCTCATCATTCTACAAAGAGGGACTAGGTTCCCATTGCAATTACTATTACGAGTAGCAATTGCAGATATCTCTGGTCTAGGGTTAGTAGTTTTCCAACTGCCCCCATTACTTGAATCAGGAAATGTATAACTATCATCTTTATTTACAAAAGCAGGAACTACTTCGAACGAAATACCATCGTTGAATGGAACAACAATAACTTGACCATCCCCACGAATATTTGTTGTCGAATAGGTCTTTTCAATAGATGTCTTTATAACTTGTAACAGAGCTGATTGCCCATTTCCTGTATATTTATTGTACTTATCGTAGATCGCATATGGTAGTTGGAAAATTATATCCAAATCGCTGATAGTCTTAATTGCTGTATTTCTTCCATAGGAGCCGACATAAAGACTATGTGCAGTTACAGAAGTAGTGTCCCAAAAATCTGTATTTAATCTTTTAGTAATATTGTGGTAACGTGTTGAAATAGTGCCACCATCTTGAATTTTAAGATTATCACAAAATGTTGAGAACCAATTTGCCAAACCCATTACTACACCTTTTGTTTTATGAAGCCACCATATTTAAACAGACCCCTTTCCCCGGAAAACATTCCCGTTCATCTCTGTTTATCCGGAAGGATTATTTTTTTGTTCCTGAGTCAAGTTCACACTGAGCTCGTCGAAATGCTCAGGATAAAATTTATAGGATGGGCTGAAGCAGTTCCTAACACCGCAAGGAAGTTAACAATTTTATTATTAAAATCAATCAGTACAAGTACTGAAGAGAGTTCAAATTTAAACTATGTGAAAAGAGTGAGAAATCAGAAGTGAGAGGTGAGAAAAAGAAGAGGGGGAGACGTTGAGACGGAGTGAAAAAGCTTGCCCTGAGCCTGTCGAAGGGTGAAAAACAAAGAGCGGGCTTGCCCCGAATGGGCTTTGGATATGGAGAAGCATCTACCTGGTTTCCGCCTGGCGGGTAACTAGTATGTAACTAGTATCAAGGTAGTATCTGAACAGCATTCACGATAATAGTCATCCTGTCCGCCGCCGCGGATCATTTCAGGATCTGCTTTTGAGGGATTCCAGATTCTGAATCGAGTTCAGAATGACAGTTCTCACAATAGGGTTGTCCCAAAATATTCTCCGACCTCAAAATAAATACGTTAAGAAAATTCTTGATGGAGTCGAAGAGAAGTAAAATATGTCTGACGATTCCGCATACCACTTTAAATCCAATTGCGGAAGAGGAGTTTATTTTACTTCCGATGCAATCAAGAATTTTTAGTATTTATTTTGCAGTCTTGAATTTTTGGTTCTTTTGTTTCAAGACAAAAGAACATAGAAAGGATTGGAGTTATTTTATTTCCGCAGAATGAAAGAATTTCCAGGAATTTTTATGCAGGCTTGATCTGGCGCTTGTCCCGAACTTGCCTGCCGTATGGCATGGTTTCGGGAGTACTTTTCTATCAAGAGAAAAGTACAAAGAGAACAATTTCTAGAGGACTGAAAACTACGCAGTTTTAGGACAGCAATGAATTCTTTCTTTTCTAAGACATCAAAAGAACATTCTGAGTCAAGCTTGCCCGCCATCCTGTTGGGCGGGACACTCGGCGTGAGCTCGGTCGAACGCTCAGAATGACAGTATTCTCAAGAATGCTGTCCCTACTGAGTTGCATTAATTTGCATTGCCCTGTCTGGTCGGCAGGGTCTATCTGCTTTCTGGAGTGTACACATTCTTAAAGCATTTACATATTCCTGACAAGCATAAATTTAATCCTTCAAGCAACGGATACATGCTCCATAAGATTTGCTATACATTCCTCCTCCAACCTCCCGACTATTTGTCGACATAGATTTTGTTAATGCATTTGTAGCATTTTTTTCGCTTGAAGTCCACCATAGGCTCGTTCCACCTTTAAAATCAAAAATGCCGCTGGCAGCATTTCTATAACCACTTCCCACTGCTGTAAAGCCGCTGATGTTTGTTGCACCCGAGTTGGGACTTTGCCAATGTTCTGTCCCAACTTCCTTTAACTTGTTTCCAGCAGTAATACCCACATATTTAATCAAAATATCCCAATCAGAATTTGATGGCACATGCCAACCTATTGGGCATACATTTTCTATTGTATACCAATTATATAGGGCACCATAAATGTTATTATTAGCAGCCTCATCATTATCATACCAGCAATATCCCAAAGTAGTCCGGTAAATCCATCCCTTATTTTCAGTAACAAGTGGTATTGGTTGTCCATTATTTAATTTTGTAGTTCTCAGGTTTTCAGCCATCCAAACTTGATTATCTATTTTTACTGTTTTATAAACATTCCCATCAATATCAGTAACCGTACTGCTATTTTCTGATGAGGAAGAATTAGAAAAGGTTATTGATTGAATCTCAGACGTTGGGATGGTCAGAACGGTATTATCATTTTTTGTGATGTTCATAACCTCTTGTGAATATACTTCTGAAAAACTTAGTCCCATTATTAAAATAACATAAAATGTGGCAATTAATTTTGTCGTTTTAAGTCTCATTTTTACCTTCTTTTTAAATATTATTATTTTTTTAATTTTACTGTTTTATTTATGATAGTCCATTTTTTCTATTGGGTAACATGTTTCTTAGTTTGTTATTCCTGCTCGGATTTTGATCCTTCGTCAGGTTAACACTGAGCCCGTTAAAGTGCTCAGGGTAAACTTTTTTGTATGGGCTGAACCCTTCCTCCGCCACAGGAGGACAAGAAACACCACAAAGAATTTAACATATTTATTGGTTAAAACAACCAGTATAAGTACCGTAAAGAGTTGGAGTTTAAACTATAGTGTTGGAGGGAGAGACGGGGAGACGGAGTGAAAAGGAAAAAGTGAAAAGGCTTGCCCTGAGCTTGTCGAAGGGTGAAAAAACAAAGAGGGCTTCCCCCAAATGGGCTTTGGATATTGAGAAACATCTGACTGGTTTCCGCCTGGCGGGTAACTAGTATCTGGGTAGTCTCTGAACAGTCTCTAAATTAAAGGAGAGTAATAGATGAGCTCTTTTTCTTACGCCCGCAAAAGAAGATTCTGAGACAAGCCTGTCCGCCATCCTGTTGGGCAGGACACTCGGCAACCGATCTTTCTTGGTGGTATAACAAGCTTTATGACAGCAATGAACTCTTTCTTTCCCGCCCCTTTCCACGTCACGGCGGGGCCATGACGGCCGGGTTGCTGTTTCTGTTTGAGGAGTGAAGTTCCCAGGAGAGGGCCTGTTCCTCCATCCCCCGACCAACCCTGTCATTCCGGCAAGCCATGTTTCTTGGCGCTGTCCGGAATCAAAACACAACAAGACTCAATCAATCGACAAACCTCAGATTCCCGACG
>Ga0180007_10002268_pt1 | contig 23325 bp, 23 predicted proteins | sample MM_PC_MetaG_FD_121122 | JGI IMG/M metagenome (GOLD analysis project Ga0180007, IMG submission 121122) | Groundwater microbial communities from the Aspo Hard Rock Laboratory (HRL) deep subsurface site, Sweden - MM_PC_MetaG | ecosystem: Environmental > Aquatic > Deep subsurface > Groundwater... | reverse complement strand
AGCTTGTAACTTAGCTTCGCTGAATTTGGTTAAGTTTATGGATGCCGAAGGTAATTTGGATATTGTGGCTTATCGCAAAGCAATTGAATTAATTATTTTAGCTCAAGAAATTTTGGTGGATTTTGCTTCTTATACTTACGAAGAAATGGCTCGACAGTCTCATAAATTCCGTCCGTTAGGTATGGGTTATGCTAATTTAGGCGCTTATTTGATGCGTCAGGGGCTCGCTTATGATAGTACCTCTGCTAGAGGCATGGCCGCCGCTTTAACTGCTATTATGACGGGCAGAGCTTATGCCATGTCGGCTCAGATTGCCGCCAAAATGGGGGCTTTCCCAGAATACCAGCCTAATGCCGACAGTATGTTAGAGGTAATAAAGATGCATAAGTATGCCGCCAATAGCCTAACTGATGTGCCAGTCCAATTGCAGGAAGCTGCTGTAGAGGATTGGCAGCTCGCTTTGACTCAAGGGGAACTCAATGGTTACCGCAACGCCCAAGTCACGGTATTGGCGCCTACGGGGACAATTGGGCCCTTAATGGATGTAGATACGACTGGCATCGAACCAGATTTTGCCTTAGTTAAATATAAGAAATTAGCTGGCGGGGGAGGATATTCGATTGTAAACCAATCAGTTGAGCCAGCCTTAAAACAGTTAGGCTACACAGTTGATCAAATCGAACAAATTAAACAGCATATTTTAGAAAAAGGCACTATCGAAGGCGCTCCCGAATTAAAAGAAGAACATCTATCGATCTTTGATTGTGCTAATAAGTGTAATGGTGGTACCAGATTTATTCAGCCGATGGCGCATGTTGAGATGATGGCGGCAGTCCAGCCATTTATTTCGGGGGCAATTTCTAAAACCGTCAATATGCCGGAAGAAGCTACTGTAGAAGAAATCGAACAGATTTATGTGGATGCTTGGCGCAAGGGCCTAAAAGCAATTGCGATTTATCGGGACAATAGCAAATCTTCGCAACCCCTGACTTCTAAACAAGGTACTAGCGGGGGGTCTCTACAAGTGCCAGTCAAAAAAAGAGAATTACCAAAAACTCGGAGTGGGTTAACTCATAAAGTGGTGATCAATGGTCAACATAAAATTTTTATTACGGCTAATCAATTTGAAAATGGTGAATTGGGGGAAATATTTATCAATGCTGGTAAAGAGGGTTCGGTAGTATCGGGTTTGCTTAGCGCCATTGCTCGACTGTGTTCAAAAATGTTGCAGGAAGGAGCTCCTGCCGAGACGATCGTTAAATCTTTTATAAATTTGCGCTTTGATCCGTGGGGGATGACAGATAATCAGGATATCCCAACGACTAAATCAATTGCCGATTATATCGGCCGATGGTTAGGGATGAATTTCTTGAGTTTGGATCGCCAAGTAGCTCTTGGAATTATTAATGGGCATACTGATAATAGTCATGATCATGATAATGGGTTAGAACCTAATGTTTCGCTGGCCGAAGTCCCCACTTCTGCTGATCAGCCGGTCTTAACTTTAAATATCGATACTAATAGTGCTCCCGCTTCTAGCGAGAGTGATTATAAATATGCACCAATTTGTCCAACTTGTGGGGCTCTGATGGTACGATCAGGAACATGTTTTGCTTGCAAAGAATGTGCCACCACCACAGGGTGTTCTTAGTCACCCATTTGCGCCGCCAAACGGGTGACACCCAAAGGCGGGCCCAATCCCAAATTGCTATCTGAAAAGAAAAATTATCTTTCTGGTTATCGGCGAACTCCTCTGCTTAGGAGCAGAGTCAAACAACGCCTTCACTGCGATAATTTTTCTACCAGATAACGCAATTTGCTCAATGGGGTTAGAAAACAAAGATTTTCGGACTCCAAGGGCTGGAGATTAAAAACCAAAATCAAGCCCTAATGCTCGGTTAATGGCGTCATTCTGGGGAGTCCGCCAACTGGCGGGCGACTCCAGAATCGTATAAATAAATCTGATTATGGAAAATATTGAACAAAACATAGCTCTGGTCTCCGACCCGGAGGGATCTTCTCCGAACCAGAGGTTCTCAAGAACCGGAGGTCCGACCCAGAGGGTTGAACCGGAGCGTACAGAAGCAGAAGCCGAAGATATTTCTGGCGAAGTTGCTAGTTTGCGCGGGGAAATGCATGCAAAAATCTCCGAAGCTTTATCTCTGGGGGTGTTTACCGACAAAGAAGCGAGGGATTGGGAAGCTGGTTTTGATGCTTGCACTGAAGTGGAACATATGTATAACCTCATCGAGATTATCGATGATTTTATTTCTTCCGGTTTAGACATTGTCGAGGCTATTTCCAATACCCTAAATACCGATTTGCTGACCAATCGCGAAAAAGCGACTTGGGAGATGATGGCCGATCGCCTGAGCTACCAAGAAAAATATCGTTTATTGGCCGAACTGGCCGCTATTTTAAAAGATGTGGCCAAAAATAAACAGCAATTGTTTAAATTAATGCAGTCCAATAAATTATCGCTGACCAAAGCCAAAGAATTAATTAATACTTTTGCTGGTGTGGAGGCCGATGATAAAATTAAGGTAGTAGATCGGGCCAAATTAGAGATTGCGGGTGAAGCTAAGCGCCGACAAATGATTAAATCCGAAGTTTTAGGATTAGTGGCGCAAAAACAATATGCCCAAGCTCGGTTGCACTTGTCTGATCGCGCCAGTTTCTTGGAATCAGATGATTATTCTGCAATTATGGGATTAGTTGATCAAGCCGAAATCTCCCACACCCAAACTATTATGCGCACCGCATAATTCCCTTCCTGCCCGAGGAGGGGTGAGGGGAGGAGGGAGTATATTTCTCCTGTCATCCCCGACTAACCCCTGTCATCCTGGACCGTTCCCTGTGTCATCCTGAGCGGAGTCGAAGGATCTATTATCCCTTTGTTATGCTAAGTGAAGTCGAGGAATCTTATAAATAAAATCCTATGAACGAAGAAATATTAGATATTGTAGACGAAAACGATCAAATAATTGGGCAAGAACCAAGAACAGCAGTCCATTCGCAAGGTCTCAAGCATAGAGAAGTCCATGTTTGGTTTTTTAATAACAAGGGTCAAGTTTTATTTCAAATAAGAAGTAAGAATGTAGAAACTAGCGCAGGGTTACTAGATGCTACAGTTGGTGGTCATGTTGATTTAGGTAACACATATTTACAATCTGCCGTAAAAGAAGCAAAGGAAGAAGCAGGTCTAGATATAAAGGAAGAGAATCTAATTTTTTTGGGCGTCATTTATCTTGAGCGTGTTGACGAGAATGGTCTTATCAATAATGCATTCAAGGGGACATATGCTTATGAATTTAATGATTCTTTAGATAGATTAATCCCAGAAAAAGGTAAATCTGATGGTTTCAAGTGGGTTTATATAAAAGAACTGTTTAATTTATCCGATAATGATAAACATTTTGCCATAAACGCGAAAGATAAGGAATATGTTGAAAAAATATTTGGTGGAATACAAAAAATAATGAATGAAGAGTAGAAATCCCCACGACATTCATCTCTCTCTGTCATCCCCGACTAACCCTTGTCATTTCCGACTAACCCCTGTCATCCTGGACCGTTCCCTGTGTCATCCTGAGCGGAGTCGAAGGATCTCGAGATTCTTCGACGGAGTTTACCCTGAGCAGGGCCGAAGGAGTCAGAATCATATAAATCAATGACAAAGAAAAAACACTACATTCATCTCTATTACGGCGACGGCAAAGGCAAGACCACTGCCGCTTTAGGCTTGGCTTTGCGTGCTGTCGGCCATGGCCAAAAAGTAGTGATGCTCCAATGGCTCAAAGGCCGCCAAGACATTGGCGAAGTAAAAGCCGCGAAATTACTGGGTAAAAATTTCTCTATTCACCAATTTGGTCCCAACTATTTTACCTGGGAACATCCGCCAGCCGGCGGACCGCCCGAGCATAAGCAATTAGCCATCAAGGGATTAGAATTTTTAGAGAAAACTATTTCCAAAACTAAATACGATATTTTAATTCTAGACGAACTGATGGATGCAGTCGTGATGAAATTTATTCCGAAAGCCAAAACCATCAGTTTAATTAAAAAAGCCGCGCAAAAAGGGGAGGTGATTATTACTGGTCACAAACCTATCCCAGAATTTGTGAAATTAGCTGATCTCGCCACCGAAATGAAAAAAATTAAACATTATTTCGACAAAGGCGTAACGGCCAGGAGTGGTATAGAATACTAAATTTATAAGAAGTTTTATTCTGTCATAATAGCTCTAATTAACATAATAAGAAGTGGAGTCATTCCGTAGCCTCTGGCGAAGGGTGAATAAGAAGCTCGAGCAGGAATAGAATATTAAATCTGGACAGCTCAACCATGTGAGCCGTTCAGATAAAGCTTGACTGGGAGCAGTTTTTTGCTATATTTGAATTGCCTTAATGGCGTTAACAATAGAATCTTGACAATCTAGACCAAATATCAACCAAAAAGGAGGCGAGATAGATGTCCGCCATCTATTATGACACCTACTACGATTTCCTTGGGGTTTCAAGGGAAGCAAGTAGCGATAAAACCAAACAAGCTTATAAAAAGCTTATGAGGACGTTACATCCTGATTCTTACTCTGACGACAAACAGATGACAGAGGGAATGAAGATACTGAACATCGCTTATGAGACTTTGAGTGATCCGATCAACCAAGTGGAGTACGATGAACATCTATCACATCCTTCGACCGTGCAACCTCTACCTGCGCAGCCTCATTACCGCACCCCATCTCCATCGAATTGGAAGGGATGGCTTTGTATTGTCATTTGGTTTGCCCTTGCTTTGTTTATAATCATTTTGGTAGCAAACATAACAAGAACAAGAACGACATCGGTTGTTAGTACTACTACGATACAAGTCAAACCACAGAATTATACGTCACCTTCATCTCAGGGTGACACATTGCCTGGAATTTGTAAGATTGATTCAACGTTGATTCATCATGTCACAGATGATTATTTCTATCTTTACTTAGATGATAGTAATCTATATAAGAAAATAATCAGTTCCAAGCTACAACTCAATATAACAATTCTAAACGGAAAAATTCATCTTCGGTTATTAGACATTCGAGCGGAACGACCAGACAAGATTGCGGATCTTATAATTGGAGATGACGGCAACATAAGTGAAGGTTATTATTTAGATCCCAGTTGGTTTTGGCGCATCGAACCGTGTAATGTTCTAATGGAGGATAGTCAATTCGGGCGAGACTCTGTTTGTATCAAACGTAGGGGCTTCCCTATGGGAATAACAATATCCTTTGATCTAAAGGAGATAGTAACTTCACATTATATTCAAGAGTGGGAGTATCTCGATGATAAGCTGTATACATTTACCTGCCCGGCGGGTGATATCACAATCTCATTCTGATTCATTCTGAAAGGAAGTAATAGTACTTGAATAAGAAATTCTTGAAAAAGGGAGAGGGAAATAGCATTTCGATTCCTCTCGAATCAAATGGCGAAATGCAGGTCACTGTTAATGGCCGCCCAATGGCTCCAAGTAGCGGCATTAATGTGGCCTATCTGTTGATAGACTGCTCTGTGAGTATGTCTGGCAATAAGCTTCAGCAGACCAAGGACGGGGCAAAGAAATTTGCCAAGGACACCACGCCCCGAAGGAAGGGGTATCGAATAGGCTTAATATCCTTTTTATCAAGCGCTGTCTGTCTCTTTGTTCATTATTTTCAATTCTTCGCTATGTGCCCCGATGTAATGTCGGGGTGTTTTTTGTTCCCCCATTTGCACCGCCGGCATTCGCCGGTGGAGGTGGTAATATAGGGAATGATGGGAGAGCAAATATATTTCACAAATCGGGTGGAGGCAGGACAGAAATTAGCAGAATTGTTAGAAAAATATCGGGATGCAGATGCCGTAGTTTTGGCGTTGCCCCGAGGCGGAGTTATCCCAGCCAGAGCTGTCGCCAAAGCACTGAATTTACCCCTAGGAATTATTGTGGTGCGCAAAATTGGCCATCCCCAAAATCCCGAATATGCTATTGCTGCTGTTTCTGAAAGCAACCAGGTTGTTAAAAATGAAATTGAGGTGAGTGGCGTTGACCCAATATGGTTTGGCACTGAAACCTTGCGCCAATTAAAGGAAGCGCAGAGGCGCCGGCATAACTATTGGGGTGATCGCCCACCTATTGATTTAGAGGGAAAGATTGTAATTATTGTTGATGACGGATTGGCTACAGGATTAACGATGATGGCGGCGATTGCCGAGGCAAAAAGCCATCAGCCAAAAAAAATCGTAGTGGCTGTGCCAGTGGCTGCTAGCGATACAGCCGAACAGATTAGATCCCAAACGGATGAATTTGTGGCAGTATCTGTGCCCGACCCATTTATGGGCGGTGTCGGGTTATATTATCGGGAATTTCCCCAAGTCAGCGATGCGGAAGTAATTGTAGCGTTAACCGTCTGATCCCTTATTTGATAAATTTTTTATTGGCAGGTAGGACAAGAGGTGAACCGTTGGGTGGAGTATGATAAAACTATGATAATTTTAGGGGCAGGGATAATTATATTATTGGTGATTGTAGGGCTAGTGGCGTTGGCGATGGCCGACAAACCCAAAAAATAGATAAAATAAAACCATGCGAGGGGATATCCAGCATGGTTTAGTTATTAGTTGAAAGAGCGTTTCTAGTGAACACTAGAGGTTGAATTCTGCGAAACCAGCAGGCATCAGCCTTGTCCAGACAAATGCCTTGCGATTGGATACATCCGGAGTCAGAATCACGTGGGCCTTTTTAAATAGATCCTGCAGGGCCATGGCGATAGTTTTGTTTCTTTCTTGGAGGTTTGCTTGTCGGGAAGGATACTCGTTAGCATCGATCTGGACAGTTATTGTATAGCCGTTGTTTTCGTCTATATCTCCGAATGGGCGAAACTCTACCTCAATATCTCGGGGCATAAGAGACCCACCATTATCCGTGCAACTTAGGGCATCTGCGACGATTTTAGTGATGGGTTTTACGAGAAGGTGATTGGCTCGCACATGACGAGCGTCGTATCTAACCGTTACTTGTGGCATGATTTGCCATCTCCTTTTCAAGGTTTTTGATACCCCAATGTATCAGTTTATCTGGGTTAGGTCAATATTAACAAAAGGGGGTTGACGACTTTGGTATAGTGAAAACAGGGGGTATTACTTATCCTGCCAATAAGGAGATGCGATTTTGCGACGCAAATTGTTTGCTCTTTTAACTGGCCATATTGTTGGTCATGTTTGCCCAAGCTGTGGCAGTTAGCGGTGCCCTCGAGATGTTTCGGGTTTTTATCCGAGCCTCTCGAGGGCTCTTTTTATAAGGGCTATAATATAGATATAAACCTCGTTAGAAATAAGCCAATGAAATTGAAGGTGATTTTAAATCAAAGTGAATTTAATAATCCTAACGGAGCTTATGTTAATTTAGTAACTAAATTTCTAACGGGGTGAAAATTCAGGTCAAAGTTATTACGAATGCTAAAAATAATTCTATCGAAGAAAAAGATGAGATTTTGATCGTGCGGGTAACTAAAGTGCCGGAAAAAGGGAAGGCGAATGAGGCGGTAATTAAATTATTGGCGAAACATTTTAAAGTGGCGAAAAGTGAAGTTAAGATTGTGCGCGGATTGACCGGGAGGAATAAAGTGGTTGAGATAGATTAGAATATTTGGCGTTCTCGCGGAGTCGATGATCCAGACATAAAAATATTTATTTTGTTACCTTTCTAGAAAGGTAACGCCAAAGTCCCAGCCAGTCACTTTTGCTTTGCAGTATCAGAAAATTGCCTTACTGCTCTCGCCCTAACAGACAACGGGCGTTGCAACGGCAATTTTCTGTCTGCAATACGCTCAAGTTCCAATGGCTGGTTTTTAGGGATGATAGGTTATCGGGTTTGATTCTGATGCCATAAAGGAGAGGGAAAATTGCTTTGGGAGGCGATTTCTCCTATAATAGGAGAGTATTTTTTAATATTAGAGAACTATGGCTCAATATGTAGAACAAAGGGTAGGTGTATTTGTAGATGTGTCGAATTTGTATTATTCGGCTAAAGTAATGTATTCCAAGAAAGTTAATTTCAAGAATATCTTGAAAGAAGTGGTGGGAGACCGCAAATTAGTGCGGGCGATTGCTTATGTAATTAAAGCGGAGAATCCCGAGGAGCAAAAGTTTTTTGAGGCCTTAGAAGGCATGGGTTATGAAGTTAAAAGCAAAGAACTACAGATATTTTATGGTGGGCACAAAAAAGGCGACTGGGATGTCGGGATTGCTATGGATACCATTCGCTTAGCTCCTAAATTGGATGTAGTGGTGTTAATTTCTGGTGACGGTGATTACATCCCGTTAGTAGAGTATTTAAAAAGTGTTGGCCAACAGACTGAAGTAGTAGCATTTGGTCGGAGTGCTTCTGGCAAATTACGCGAAGAGGCAGATTCTTTCATAGATTTAGATAAAAATATTCGCAAATTTTTAATCCCAGATCGTAAAAGCAATGGTTAAATTCAATGATGTTAACCCCAGAGAGGATTTAGTTGCCCAAGAACTAAAAATCCTTGAGTTTTGGGAGAAAAATCAGATTTTTCAAAAAAGTTTAGATATTAGAGCTAAAGCGGATAGGTTTGTATTTTTTGAAGGGCCGCCGACAGCCAACGCTAAGCCTGGCATCCATCATATCGAAGGGCGGTCGTTCAAAGACTTATGGCCCAGATTTAAGACCATGCAAGGTTTTCTAGTGGAACGCAAAGCTGGCTGGGATACGCATGGTTTGCCGGTAGAGATTGCCTTAGAGAAAAAGCTGGGATTAAGTAATAAAACTGACATCGAAAAGTTTGGCATCGCTAAATTTAATGCCGAAGCCAAGCAGAGTGTGTGGGAATTTAAAGAAATTTGGGAACAATCTACTCGTCGGATGGGATTTTGGTTAGATTTAGATAATCCCTATGTTACTTACGATAGTAAGTATGTTGAATCGTTGTGGTGGGTAATCAAACAGATTTGGGAAAAAGATTTGTTGTATAGAGGCTATCGGGTTGTCCACCATTGTCCTCGGTGTGGGACGGCGTTGTCTAGCCACGAAGTAGCTCAAGGCTATCAAGTAGTGGAAGAAAAATCAGTTTATATAAAATTCAAGCTCAAGGACGAGCCAGATACATATATATTAGCTTGGACGACCACGCCGTGGACTTTGCCGGGGAATGTGGCGTTGGCAGTCAGCCCAGATATTACTTATGCCAAAGTTGATTTTAATGGCGAAAAATTAATTTTAGCCAAATCTTTAATTGAAACAGTATTGGGGGATGGTACTAAAATTTTAGAAGAATTTTCTGGCAAAGAGTTATTAGACAAAGAATATGAACCATTGTTCCCGGGGGCGATCGATGCGGGTGATAAAAAATCTTGGTATGTTGTGCCAGCGGAGTTTGTGACGACCAGCGAAGGCACCGGCGTGGTGCATACGGCAGTGATGTATGGAGAAGATGATTATCAGTTAGGCGAAAAACTAGATTTGCCGAAAGTGCATACTGTGGACGAATCAGGTAATTTTGTGCCAAGCGTGACCAAATGGGCAGGCAAGTTTGTGAAAGACCCAGAAGTAGAGGCTGGTATCATTCAAGATCTACAAGGTCGGGGTTTATTATTGAAAGAAGAATTATATTCGCACGATTATCCGTTTTGTTGGCGCTGTGGCACACCACTGCTTTATTACGCTAAAGATTCTTGGTTTGTGGCGATGTCAAAATTACGCGACGAATTGATGGCGAGCAATGAAAAAATTAATTGGATACCGGCACATGTAAAAGCTGGCCGGTTTGGCGAGTGGCTGAGAGAAGTTAAAGACTGGGCTTTTTCGCGTGAACGCTATTGGGGGACGCCTTTGCCGATTTGGCAAAGCGAGGATGGGGAGCAAATTTGTATCGGGAGTTTTGCGGAATTAAAAGACTTAGCTAAAGATAAAACAAAAGTGGGCGAAGATTTTGATCCGCATCGGCCACATGTAGATGAAATAATTTTAGAAAAAGATGGCAAAGAATATACTCGAGTACCAGAAGTGGTTGATGTTTGGTTTGATAGTGGAGCCATGCCATTCGCCCAATGGCACTATCCGTTTGAGAATAAGGAACGGATTGATAAAGGCGAATCTTTCCCGGCAGATTTTATTTCGGAAGCACAAGATCAAACTAGAGGGTGGTTTTATACGCTATTGGCTGTATCAGTATTATTAGGCAAAGATAATCCGTATAAAAATGTGCTCATGCAGGGGATGCTGTTAGATAAACATGGCAAAAAGATGAGTAAATCCAAAGGTAATGTGGTTGATCCTCAAGAAATGTTTGATAAATACGGAGCTGATGTTGTGCGTTGGTATTTTTATAGTGTGAATCAGCCGTATGATTCCAAACAATTTGACGAAAATGTTATGACGCAGATTATTCGTCGATTTGTTTTGACGCTATGGAATACTTATTCATTTTTTGTTACTTATGCCAAATTAGATAATTTTGGTTCTGATAATTTAGTAGATAAATCAGATAATGTTTTAGATAAGTGGATTTTAGCCAAATTGGACCAAGTAGTAGGCATAGTAACATCGTCCTTGGAGAAATACGACCCTCTAAAAGCGGCTTTTGAACTGGAAACTTTTGTAAATGATTTATCTAATTGGTATGTGCGCCGAAGCCGAAAAAGATTTTGGAAGAGCGAAGATAGTGTCGATAAATTAGCGGCTTATAGCACGCTTTATCGAGTCATAAAAACTTTGGATTTAGTTTTGGCGCCATTTATGCCGTTTATCAGCGAAGCAATTTATCAAAACATTAAGAATGACAAAGATCCAGAGTCGGTGCATTTGTGTGATTGGCCGAAAGTGCAGGTGGCTGACGAGAAAATCTTATCTGATATGAAACGAACGCGCGAAATTGTGGAGTTGGGGCATCATTTGCGCGAGGAAGCTAAGATAAAAGTGCGCCAGCCATTAAGCGAATTAAAATTAACTCAAACTAAGCTGCCGACTGCACTCACTGATATTGCTTTAGATGAGTTGAATGTCAAAAAATTATCTTTTGGCGCTAATAAAGACGAATTGGACACAGACATTACCCCCGACTTGGAAAAAGAAGGCGTGGCCAGAGAAATTGTGCGAGCAGTCCAAGCATTGCGCAAGAATACTGGTTTGGATGTAGCGGATCGAATTGTGTTGACTTACGAATCAGATGACAATTTAATCAAAGCAACTTTTGCAGAATGGGCAGATTATATTAAAGGCGAGGTGTTAGCTGTTGAGATTTCGGCTGGTGTCAAAGATAAAATTGACAAAATTATCATCAATGGGTATCCTATCTGCTTGAATCTGGTTAAACAATGACCAAATTGTTAACTAATTTAGGCTGGGTGCGCGTAATATTAATTATATTAATAAGTGGGTTTTTGTTGTTGTTTTTGGCAAATAAATTGCCCACTATCTTGGATGCTACCAAACCGGCCACGCTTAAATTCCCTAATGGAAAGGCAATTTCTTTGCTCTTTGCTAATACTGCTGATGAGTGGAGCCAAGGGTTATCTGGCCGGTTGAGTCTGAGTACAGACGAAGGAATGCTGTTTATTTTTCCACAAGAAGATTTCTATCCATTTTGGATGCCGAATATGAACTTTAGTATAGATATTATTTGGATCAGTGAAGCATTTAAAATTGTAGATATCAAAAAAAATGTTCCACCTGTGGTCAATGGTCAATTTCCGATTGCCCAATATATTAATAGCCACCCAGCCAGATATGTATTAGAAATTAATGCTGGATTAGCTAATTTAAATCATCTTAAAGTGGGAGATAAATTAACTTGGCGACAAAAATAGTAGTAGTTGACTTACCAGGGGATATCCTTATATACTGATGAGCGTAATCTAAACACCCATGAAAGCAGTTATTAAAACCGGGGGTAAGCAGTATTTAGTCGGAGAGAACGAAGTTTTGGTAGTGGATAAATTGCCCGAGGCTCAAGACAATAAGATCATCTTTAATGAGGTGTTGTTGGTGTCGGATGAAGATGGCAAGGCAGTTAAGTTGGGTATGCCGACAGTTGAAGGTGCTAAAGTTGAAGCCGAAATAGTGCAAACATTGAAAGATGATAAATTACGGATATTCAAAATGCACCGGCGCAAACGCTATCGCAGAACTCAAGGGCATCGGCAAGATATCACTAAAATCAAAATCATCTCCATTACTGCTTAAAAACCTGTTCAGACAAGAATGGGTTTTTTAGTTGTAAGGAGTTAATTGATTGTAACTATTATAGGGGAAATTATTGGTTGGTTTAGTATCAGTAGAATAAGTTGGAGTGTGGACTGATTCAAAATCTTCGAAAGGATACAACACCACCCAAACTCGGCCGATAACTAAGTGCCGAGGCAAAATGCCCCATTGCCGCGAATCAGAACTGTTGGATCGGTTGTCGCCCATGACAAAATACTCATCTGCACCGAGGGTGGTATCGACGATATCAGTTATAGGTGAAGATTTGATGTAATCCTCTTCGATAGTAAAACCAGTTGGATATTCTTTATTGTAAACATTAACAGACCCATTTTGGATGGTAATGCGTTCACCTGGTACAGCCACAATTCTTTTAATAAAACTAAAGGCGACATTTTTAGGATATTTAAAGACAATTACATCTCCTCGATGTGGGTCGCGGAAGCGATAAGAAATTTGATCTACAATAATATATTGATTGTTATGGAAGCTTGGTTCCATTGATTGTCCGCTGACATAGAAAGGCTGAATCAAGAAAAAGCGAATCAAAAACGCTACACCAAGTACTGTGGTAACAGTTTTGAAAACATCGTAGATAAAAACTACCGTGCCGACAAAAATTACCAAGAATAGGTTGCGGGGTTTGCGATATGTTGAACTACTTAAAGCACTTACTTCGCTGGGCATGCATTTATTATAGACCGAGTTGGCTTACTCACCAATAGATGATTGCGAGTGAGCAAGTGAATGATATAATCATGGCAGATAAGGGCGGTTAACTCAGTGGTAGAGTGCTTCGTTCACATCGAAGAAGTCAGAGGTTCAAATCCTCTACCGCCCACCACGGTTCGCCCCGGCATTCGCGGGGCGCCCTGAGAATTTAGGGCGAGTCCAGTATCGTCCACCAATAATTTTTAACGGGGCAAGTCGAAGAAATCAGAGGTTCAAATCCTCTACCACCCACACCAGTCTTCGTCCCGACTGGTCGGGGCTTCGCTGTGTAGTAATTAAACGGCTCAACTACCATGTGTGTGAGCCGTTCGACAAGAAGCTTGGAATTGACACCTAAAGAGTTTTCGGATAGTATTCTAAGCAGTAATAAATAAGCACGGTTTAGGGATTGGGAGCATCCTGTCCCGCCCCAGTTGTAGGCAATTGGAGCTGGATTTGTTCACCGAGCTGATCTGACCGGAAGTAAAAGGAAAAAATTAATGAATCCCGTTAGAAATCTATCCATAAGGTTTAACTATAAATCTAAGACAGAGGGAGATGACCAGACTCTGGCGGGTTGTTATAATTGCATAAATTTCTAACGGGATGAAGAAGCTGACAGTAGAGCAGATGTTAGAGGCGGGGCTACATTATGGTCACCAAACTTTTCGGTGGCATCCCAATATGAAGCCTTATATTTTTGATAGTCGAGATAACATTCATATTATTGATCTGACTAAAACCGAAGAAAAACTGAAGGATGCGCTTAATTTTGTGGAACAATTGGCAGAAAACGGGGGTTTGCTGATGTTGGTGGGGACTAAGCGACAAGCTAGTACCACTATTAATGAATTAAGCAAGTCAGCGGGTTTACCGTATGTAGCTAATCGGTGGCCGGGTGGTTTGCTGACTAATTTTTCCACTATGAAAACTCGGATCAAATATTTGAAGCAATTAAGAGAAAAATTTGCCAAAAATGATTTTGGTGATCTGACTAAACAAGAAATTGGTTTATTGCAGAAAAAAATGGCAATTTTGGAAGATTCATTCGGGGGGCTTGATATGATGAATGAAACACCAGGTGCTTTGTTTGTTGTTGATATTCTTAAGGAAAAAATCGCCGTCAAAGAAGCTCTGCGTTTAGGTATCCCAGTAATTGCCATGGTAGATACTAACACAAACCCAGAAGACATTACCTATCCGATTCCAGCTAATGATGACGCCAAGCAAGGTATTCGCTTGATTACTGAAGCCATTATTGATGTTTATACTGCTAAGCGGAAACAGAAAGCAAATGAAGCGGCAGCAGATGAAGAAGAGATAAAGGTAGACGATTCCGAGTTAGAAGATGTGTTAAGCCAAAAAGAAGCGGCTTTGGCGATGAATAAACAAGAAGAAGAGGAAGAAAAACAAGCCGAAGAGAAAACTAAAAAAGTAAGTGATAATAATTAAGTTACTAATTAATTAAATAAAACAATGGCGATTTCTACTAAAGATATCAAAAAACTACGCGAGATTACTGGGGCAGGTTTGTTAGATGCTAGAAGTGCATTGGAAAGCTCTGAAGGAGATTTTGAGAAAGCCACCAAGATTTTGATGGAAAAAGGTGCGCAAATCGCCAAGAGCAAATCTGATCGTAATGCTCTACAGGGAATAATTGTTCAATATATTCACCCTGGAGATCGTATCGGAGTTTTGTTGGAATTAAATTGTGAAACAGATTTTGTAGCTCGTAATGATGATTTCAAAAAATTAGCCCATAATTTAGCTTTACAAGTGGCTGGAATGCATCCGATCTATATTTCTCCAGAAGATATTCCAGAAGATGTGTTAAAAAAAGAAAAAGAAGTTTATTCAGCACAATTACAAGATAAGTCGAAAGAATCCAGCCAAAAAGCTTCACAAGGTAAGTTAGATGCTTTTTATGAATCAGTCTGTTTAACTAAACAGATATTTGTGCTTAATTCTGATATTAAGGTAGAAGAGTTGATGGCAGAAACGGTAGGTATTCTTAAAGAGAATATTAAAATTGCTAGATTTGTTCGCTTTGAAGTGGGGGATCGTTCATAATGGAAGAAATTAAACAAATACTTCAGCAAAAAATTGCTGCGACCAAACAGCATTTGTTAGAGGAATTTAATGGTATCCGCAGTGGTCGGGCTAATGCGGCTTTATTAGATAAAGTTTTAGTTAATGTGTATGGGCAAAAAGTAGCTATTAGCAATTTGGCTACTATTGCTGTGCCAGAATCGCGGCAATTATTAGTCCAACCATGGGACAAAGCCAATGTGGGAGCAGTAGAAAAAGCTATTACCGAAGCTAATCTAGGTGTGGGCACGGTCAATGAAGGTGATAAGGTCCGAGTAACTATTCCACCACTGAGCAACGAGCGCAGGGAAGAATTAGTTAAATTAGTACAAAGAATAGCCGAAGAAACAAGGGTTGGTATAAGAAATCTGCGCCGGGAAGCTATTGATGGGATGGACAAGCAAGCCAGTCAGGGTGGGGTGAGTGATGATGACAAAGAACGCTTTAAAAAAGATTATCAAACCATTATTAATGTGGCCATAGCGGAAATTGATAACATGGCTGAAGCTAAATCTGCCGAACTGCGAGCAGTTTAATTTGTTATGATAACCAAAATCAAACATCTTGCTATTGTTATGGATGGCAATCGGCGTTGGGCTCGTCAGCGCGGACTGCCAGTTTATAGTGGTCATGTAGCAGGAGTATTGGCTTTGGAAAAAATCATTAGAGCTTGTGGTAAACATAACATACCGTATGTGACAGTTTATGGGTTTTCGACCGAGAATTGGGGTCGATCTAAAACAGAGGTAGCTTGGTTGATGAAAATTATCAATGCAGCAATTATTAAATATGTCAGTATGCTTGATGAGGTAGGTTGGCGGATTAAGTTTATTGGTCGAGTGAAGGATTTTCCTAAAGAAATTCAGAGTTCTACCTCTAAAGCAGAAAAAAAATTAGGTGGTAACAAAGCAGGTATGCTGACGATAGCATTAGGATATGGTGGGAGAGATGAATTGGTTAGAGTAATAAATAAAATTAAAAATAAAAGTCGTATTACCGAAGCAGAATTAGGCAAATTATTAGATACTGCAGAGATGCCCGATCCTGATTTAGTTATTCGTACGGGTGGACAAACAAGATTGAGCAATTTTTTATTATGGCAGATGGCTTATAGCGAATTATATTTTACTAATACTTTTTGGCCAGCTTTTACGCCCAAGCATCTGGATACAGCTTTGCGTGAATATAATAAGCGCCAACGAAATTTTGGGAAATAATGGAAAAATCTTTTTCAGAAGCATTAAAAAATAATGGGCAAATAGTAACAGATTATTTGCTAGATTATTTAAGTACGGCTAAAATAACCCCCGATTATCTGCGGGAAGGAGTAAATTTTTATGTCCGCAAAGGTGGGAAACGATTGCGCCCAGCTTTATTATTTTGGGCTTGTGAATTAGCTGGCGGGGATGCTTTGGCGGCCTTACCGGCCGCGGCGGCGGTAGAGTTAATGCATACAGGCACTTTAGTCCATGATGATATTATCGATCGGGATAATATGCGTCGAGGTGGGTTAAGCATGCACGCACATTTTCAAGGTTATTTTAAAAGCCAAATTACTTTGAATCTACTGGATCATCTGGCTAATAGTATTGCGATGTTGGTTGGAGATATTCAATATTCTTTAGCTATAGCCATGATGAATGATTTGCCAACATCAGTAGATCGCAGATTAGTTCAATGGCTGATCCATAATCTAACTGTGGGTTGGGTACCAGAGGTTATGAGCGGAGAGACTTTAGATGTGCAGTACGCTTGGCAGTCATTAGCCGAAGTTAACGAAGCGATGATTTTAGATATGTTAGATAAAAAAACAGCCTCGACTTTTGCGTTAGCCGGGAAAACAGGCGCTTTGATCGGTCTCAACAAATTAGATTTAGAACATCCGATAGTAATTCAATTAGAAAAGTTGTGCCGAGATGCCGGGCTCGCTTTCCAATTACAAGATGATATTTTAGGCATAGTTGGCGATCAAGCAGAATTAGGCAAGCCAGTAGGTTCGGATATTCGTGAGGGCAAGAAAACTATTTTAGTAGCCTATGTTTATAGTAAAGCTAACGCCAAACAGCGCAAGATTTTAGAAAATATTCTCGGCAAAAGCGATGCGACTATTAATGAAACCAACCAAGTTAAACAACTACTGATTGATTTGGGTGGAGTCGATTATGTGCACGAGTTGGCCAATAAATATATCGAATCTGCTCAAGAAGCTTTGATTGCCTTGCCCGATCACCCAGTTAAGGCGTATTTTAAAGATTGGATAAACTTTATGATTAATCGATCTTACTAATGTTTATTGCTGTCGTAGTATTTATTTTAGTTTTTAGCATTGTAGTGTTTGCTCATGAATTGGGGCATCTGTATTTTGCAAAGAAAATGGGTGTTTTGGTGGAAGAGTTTGGATTTGGCCTGCCTCCGAGAATTTGGGGCAAGAAAAGAAATGGTACTATCTATTCGATTAATTTGATTCCCTTTGGCGGATTTGTAAAATTATACGGTGAAGGAGATGGTTTTGATAAAGATCCACAAGCTTTTATTAATAAAAAACCTTGGCAAAAATTCTTGATTGTGACCGGCGGAGTCATGATGAACTTTTTGTTGGGCTGGGTTGTCCTAATGATTGGTTTCTGGATGGCAATGCCTCCGTTAGTTACTTTGCCAGAACAATATGGCGTGGCAGTAAGGGGGGTTGATGCCAAAGTAGTAGTGGCAGAAGTTTTGGCAGATTCTCCGGCCGAACGAGCTGGTATTTTACCGGGAGATTATATTATATCGGTTGACCAGGTGATAGTAAGTTTGCCTAGTCAAATCAAAGACTTATTACAAGCCGATAGCAGTCATTCAGCTAATTTGGTCATCGAACGAGATGGGCAACAGCAAGAACTGGCAGTAAAGCCAATAGGTAAAACTGGCGAGATAGAAATGGGTGTGTTGATCGATCGAGAAATTTCTCGAGTGCATTATGCTTGGTGGGCAGTGCCATGGATAGCATTGCGTGAGACAGGCAGAATACTATTAGTAGTGTTGGTGAGTATATTGGGTCTGTTGAAGCAGATATTTACTACTGCTACTCTGCCGGCTGACTTGTCTGGGCCAGTTGGAATTGCTAGAGTTACTGCCGATGTAGTCAAACTCGGGTTGTTGCGAGTATTGCAGTTCATTGTGTTTCTATCAATCAATCTCGGGATTATTAATTTAGTACCTTTCCCAGCGCTTGATGGCGGGAGGGCAGTCTTCGCTTTAGTAGAATGGCTAAGAGGTGGCAAAAAAGTGTCATCCCGTATAGAAAATGCTGTAAATACAGTTGGGTTCGTGGCGTTATTGTGGTTATTATTCGTGGTAACTTATAAAGATATTCTCAAATTATTTTAATGATTTGGTTGGATGGTAAAAAATTAGCTGGTAAACAAGCAGATCAATTGCGTCAGCGCGCAACAAATCTACTGCATAAAAAAATCACTCCTACCTTGGCAGTGATTTTAGTGGGTGATAATCCTGCTTCCAAAATATATGTGCACAACAAGCAAAAATTATGTGCAGAAATTGGCGTGAATTGCAAAATCATTCAATTACCGGCCACAATCGCGGCCAAAGCTATCAAAGATAAAATTATATTGTTAAATAATGATAAAAACATTCATGGTATTATTTTGCAATTGCCCTTGCCAGATAAATTAAATGCCAATGAATTGATAGCTTATATCAGCCCCAGCAAGGATGTTGATGGTTTGCATCCTTTGAATATTGGCTTGTTGGCATCGGGAGAGGGAATATTTATTCCTGCTACCCCCAAAGGCATATTAAGTTTATTCAAGGAATATAAAATATCTATAGTTGGCAAGAATGTAGTTATAGTTGGTTATGGGGCAGTAGCAGGAGCACCTTTAAGTATGTTGTTGGCTAAAGCCAAGGCAACAGTTGTAATAGCCCAAGATAAAACTAAAGGTTTAAACAAGCTAACCAAATCAGCCGACATAGTGATTTCAGCAGTTGGCAAGCCTGGTTTGATTACGGGATCAATGATAAAAGTTGGGGCTGTGGTGGTGGATGTAGGCATCACTAAAAAAGGTAAGAATTGGGTAGGGGATATTGATACTAAAACAGTTGCCAAAAAGGCGGCTTGCTTAACACCTGTTCCAGGTGGAGTGGGCCCGTTAACAGTTAGCGCCCTTTTGAGCAATGTTATTTTGGCGGCGGAACTTTCAGGTAGGCCCGCCAGTAGTGCTACGCGCAACATTTCGGGCAGGGGAGCATAAAATTTTATGTATTCCCTTGACAATAATCTAAACATGTATTAAATGTATATGTAACTCGTGGGAGCTCCATTTTATATTGGTGTTAATGAATATTATGTCAGGTAAAGAATTATATGTGTCAAAGGCTGGTCTCGAGGAGTTAAAAACTGAACTCCAAGGATTGTTAGAAGAAAGAAAGAATATTGCCGAAAGAATCAAGGAAGCCCGTGAATTGGGTGATTTGTCAGAAAATGCTGAATATACTGAAGCCAGAACTAAGCAGTCGTTTGTGGAAGGTAGGATTGCTGAAATCGAAGCAATCTTAAAGGTAGCTAAAATCATCGATGATACTAATCGAGTCAACGGCAGAGTAGCGCTAGGTTCTAAGATTACAATAAAGTCTGATGGCAATGAGCGTGTTTATGAAATTACCGGTTCTAACGAAACTAATCCTTTAACCGGGAAAATCTCCAACGAATCTCCCATAGGGCAGGCCTTAATGGGACATAAAAAAGGCGATATAGTTGAGATTAATACTCCAGACGGACCTAAGCAATATACCATCACAGATGTGAAGTAAATATTAGTGTTACTTTTCTGAGAAAAGTAACCAAAATCTTCTCGCAGTCACTCTTGCTCGGTATTAAGCCAAAAATATACCTTTCCGTTCTCGCCGGCATTACTGGTTTTGCGAAGCGGTAATTTTTAGAATACCTATCGCCTGAGCCTGCCTACCATGCCTAACGGCAGGTAAACTGGCAGGCAAGCTTCAATGCTCGGCCAAGGCATTTGTAAATTTAGCGGGACTTAAAAATAATTCGGACTCCAACGGGCAGACCCTAAAAACAAAGGTATAACTCGAACGGCTCAACGACGCGCTCGTTGAGCCGTTCAAACATCAGGGCCCGAACTTCTTCCACATTCTGCTGTACAGCAGAACCATATCTGGAAAAGCTTGACTGAGAGCGAGCTTGTTAATATACTCCAATTGCCACTAGAAATAGTGAGCTCGTTGAAAAAGGAGGTTACGAGAACATGACTGACGATGGTTGGCGGCAATATCTTAAGAGGTCGGTAAGAGATGCCAACGAATCCGTATCTATGATGTGGGTATGGCAAGAGTTTGGGCATTTACCTTCTCGGGAAATGTGGTCTGTAATAAAAGCACACATCGATCGCGGGCCAAGTTATAACGCGTCATTCTATTATCATTTAGCAACTTTAATCCTGATAACTTCGATTCCTGGGATTGATGAGTCTGCTAGATCATATGTGGTAAGCTCATTAATGTCCCGGCAAAAACTTACCAAAGCAACGTTACGAGACATCGTTAAATTTGCTCCCGATGAGAATCATCGCTTAGAAGCTAAGGCAAGATTAGAAAAAAAAGTAAAAATTCGCATGAATAAACAAATTGGTTTGTTGTACGAATAATTATCCTGCTTTTTATGCTCTTTCACGAATCAACTACCTACCAAGGTGGTTTTTTCTTACCCAAACATACCTTGCCTTTTTAAACCTTTTTCTCCATAAAGGGTTCGAACCTGCCTGCCATGCCTTGCGGCAGGTAAACCGGCAGGCAGGCTTCTTCCATGTTTGCCCTGTTCAACAATATGTTAAAATGAACCTGTTATTATTTATCGGGGAACATATCATGAAAAAATTAGTTAAATCGCTAAGTTATCTATTAGCTACTTCTTTAATAGTATTGATATTACCAACCAATACTCAAGCCGCCCCCAATTATATCTATGAATGGATATCTCAAAATGGTGCTATTAGTGCTGATGGTCTAGCTCATGAGTTTACTAACTTGCAGGCTGGCCAAACCATTCAACTATCGCTTATTTTGCGTAACGAATCAGATTATACTGTTCGGGCTAAGCATCTGCGTGGTAATCCTGAACCTGGCCACCAAGTTCCAGCCGGTTCTTATGGCATTGGTAGTCAAACCCCTTATCAAGATGGCACACCTAACTTCCTAGACCTATCTAGCTTTGTTCTAAACAACAATAGGTTTGTTTATTACGAAGGTGAAGATGTTTCTCATGGTCGAGATGTTCACATAGCTTGGACGATTAAACTAAAGGATAACTTGGTTAACGGTGTTTATAAGCTTTATGTTCGTCCTGTATTCGAATATATAGCTTGGACTAAACAAATTAAAAACGGTCAACTCCTTCCCAGTACAAATTCAGATATTTTCTGGAGATTTGTGGTTGGTGATGGCGCTGGCAATGCTGATTGGCGATTAGTTACTAATAGCGGAGTTGGGTTTAGTGTCTCTCTACCAAACGATTATGGTATCCATGGTCTTGGTATGTTTGATGATCCTCAATCATCTCAAGTGTCTATTTATAGGAACAACATGGCATCTTTAGATGATCATGGGTATATTAATATAGAGAATGAAACAGCGCTGGCTGAAGGCAGTAGTCTTAATGATCCCTATAGGAAAGTGCTAGACATGACACTTCAAGAATGGGCATTGAATTTGTATCAAGAAAACAAAGATAGCCCAGTTTCAGTTGTGGGGCCTTTAACCCCAGGGTGGTATTTAGCAGACAATAAGATGGGTTATTATTTTAGGCTGGAGGGATATTTTAATGGAACTGCTGGTTTCTCATATTTAGGAGAGAATAAGACATATAAGGTTTATTTGGTTGACAACAAACACGGTGATAAGATTTATATTTACCACAAGATAGATGATATCTTGGCCGAGCAGATTCTAGCTACTCTAAAGTTTATCTAATAGACCAAAGTAAGATTGGTTTCAATGCCCCAGTAAAAACTGGTATAATTTGGGTTGTATAGTAGTTAAACGCAGATCCTGAATCCCGTCCGTCATTCTGGGGAGCCTCTCAAGGTGACTCCAGAATCGTATATTAATTATACGATCCCCGACCCATCCGTCGCTCTGCGAGCTATGGAGGGCTGACGCGAGGCGAGGATGACGATGCAATGAAAACATCGTCAGGACAGGATGAAGAGACCAATATGAGCGAGTTTGATGAATTAAGGGAAGTGCGGCTAGAGAAGCTAAAAACTTTATCGGCCAAAAAAATCGATTCTTTTCCAGCTAAATCCCATAAGGCGTACACCAATAAGGAAGCCGAGCTGAAGTTTACTGACTGGTCGAGCAAAGTCAAAAAGATCACTTTGTCTGGACGCCTGATGTCAAAAAGAGAACATGGCGGGTTAGTGTTTGGCGAACTCCGGGATTTTAGCGGTGATTTTCAGGTTTTATTCAAACAAGATGTGCTGTCCGCCAAGAGTTGGAACTTACTAGGCGATTTAATTGATATTGGTGATTTTCTGGAAGTAAAAGGGACGCTATTTATGACCCAGAAAAACGAAAAAACTTTACTGGTAGAAAAATTTACTGTTCTAGCCAAATCCCTTCGACCTTTGCCAGAAAAATGGCATGGGTTGGTAGATATAGAAACGCGCTATCGTCAACGCTATTTGGATCTCTTAATGAACCAAGAAATTAAAAATCGTTTTATTGTCCGCCATAAATTAATCCAAGAGATCCGTAATTTTCTAATCAAACAAGGTTTTATCGAGGTAGATACTCCAGCACTCCAACCATTGCCAGGTGGAGCCTTGGCAACGCCTTTTAAAACTCATTATGACGCCATTGATACCGATGTTTATTTGCGGATTGCCCCCGAACTTTATTTGAAGCGATTAATCATAGGCGGATTTGAGAAAGTCTTCGAATTTGCCAGAGTGTTTCGCAATGAAGGCGTTTCTCCCCAACATTTACAAGATTTTACCATGTTGGAATTTTATCAGGCTTACAGCGACTACAAAGACCTGATGAAATTAACCGAAAAGATGTTGAGTACAGTTATTGCTAAGGTATTAGGCACAGACACAATCCAATTTGGTGAACAGACAATTGATTTACGCACCCCGTGGCCGCAACAAACTTTGCGGGGAGCTATTTTAGAGAAGACCGGTATTGATATCGACCAGTGTTCGGATGTGGCTTCTTTGCAATTAGCAATTCAAACTAAAAATATCCCTATGACTT
>Ga0180007_10002267_pt1 | contig 23352 bp, 18 predicted proteins | sample MM_PC_MetaG_FD_121122 | JGI IMG/M metagenome (GOLD analysis project Ga0180007, IMG submission 121122) | Groundwater microbial communities from the Aspo Hard Rock Laboratory (HRL) deep subsurface site, Sweden - MM_PC_MetaG | ecosystem: Environmental > Aquatic > Deep subsurface > Groundwater... | reverse complement strand
GACTCTTCCACCTTCGTAGCCTCGGGAGTGGCTGTAACGGCAACAGGCTCTGTGCTAGCCTCAGCCGGAGTCTCAGCAGCCGGTGCTTCAACCTCTTCGCCGTCATTACTTTCCACCCCACCACCAACTAGAACTTTTCTTCGGCCAAACGGATAATCGCTTTTATCAATATCCTCCTCAATTTCCTTCCAAGTTTTCCCCTTGAAAGTATAGTTTTTCCCGTCCATACCCTTAACTTTTATCTTTAATTTGTCTTTCCCTTTCACTTTTATTTCCACTTTTTCCGCTCCGGTAAACCCAATAGACTTAATTTCAGATGATTTTCCAGCCTTGGTAAACACCAACCTGTTTCCTTGAAATTCAATCCCCATTTGATCCATAAGAGCATTTGCTTCATCGGCATCTTTTGAAACCCTCTCCACAACCGGTTTAAGCCCCATTTCTTCACGCAAATCATCCCAACCGGCAGGACTGATTTTGTTCATTTCTCTCTTTAGCGGAATCTCAAGCTTTTTCCCAACATACTCATTAAACTTACGAATCTCCGAAACCAATGTTTTAAGCTCCTCGGGCATTTGTTCATCAGTCAATCCACCTTTCATAGCATTCTCGGTTGTTGTATCAACATCTTTTTGAAGTGCAAGATATACTTCCTTTTTGTCTGAAAACTCTTTATAAAGCGCCATAAAAGCCTCCCTTCTTCCCTTCATATCCTGAGGAGGGTTTGCCAAGTACGCATCAAATTTCACCTTCCACTCCGCCATTTCCTTTTTGGAACTCTCAAATCTCCCTTGCAAGCTATCCGGAGCCACTTCTTTTTGCTCTGTCGCACCCTCAGCAGGCGCAGTCGGAGTCTCTTCAGCAGGCGCAGTCGGCTCACCAGCATCACCTTCTCCAGGAGTGGGTTTAGGTCTCTCTTTTTCTTTTTCCGCAAATTCATTTAAATCCACAACCAAATCTTTCAAATTCTTTAAACTTGTTTCCGTTGCTTTCACACCAATATTTTCAGCCATTAAACTATTAAATTCAGAACGAAGATCTGCAGTTGTTCTCTGTAGTCCAGGAATTTTATCCCCAAACTTTCTTTCTATCACTGCTAATGACTTTTCACCAGAATTTACATATGTTTCTTGTATATAGTTAATCCTGATTGCATTAAAGGCCGCTGCAGCTTCTCTTGGATTTCTCATAGGATTCAAATCCCAACTGCCACTTGTAGGATTAAAATCCCAACCATCCAAATGGTAAGCCAAGTCTTTAAATTTATCTGGATATTTCTTTTTAAAACTATTCAAAGCTTCTTCAGGAACATACAAGTCAGGGAAATAATAAGCCAAGTTTTCAGTTACCTGTTTTATGCTTTCAACCCTTTCAGAGGAAGCCTCATCCGCATCCAACAAATCCTTTGGTGTCAATTTTTTCTTATTGTCTATAGCGGCTTCAATACGCTCTCTATTTGGGAACCAATGATTTCCACGCAAAACCTTCGCTAATTTATCCTGATCAACCGGTTTATTCAAATAATCACCCAAAGCATTATTAAACTCCGTAACAGTCTCAGGCCAAACACCATATGATTCATCTAATTTCATCAATTTATCATACAAATCCTTGTTATTTTTCTCCAAATGTTCCACAAAATCATCCGGAAAATCCTCCACGCGCGGGCATAAACTTAATTCACTGCGAATCTTCTCCGCCTTTTCGGCAGTCGTCTTTGGCTCTTCCGAACCACCGGTCATTGCATCCATTAAACTGCCCAATGTAGCCATATAAATTACATATTATTTAATAAAGACTCCGCCTCCTGAGTGTCCTCATCCCTGGCGGATTTTTCTTTTGCTTGAAGTGTGGTTCGCGCTTTATCGGCCTTGTACTCTTTATATTCGGACTCAACCTGTTTGCGAACTTCCAATTCTTTTTCAAGTTGCTTCACTTCGTCCTCTTGCAGCTTCAAAAGCATATCTTCAAGCTGCTTCAAATCCTCGTCGGACATAAAGTGCACCACGGTTTCAATTCGCCTAAGCTGCGCCGGTGAAAGCAGAGCAATGCTCCTTGCAAGTTGTAATACGCTATCTACGGTTGGCATTTTTATTTTTGTTAAATCTTAATATTTTACCAAAAAAATGGTCTTTTCGCAAGCCCTAAACAAGCATTACACTAAATACATGAAACGCACTTGGTCCAACATCTCAGGAATTCCAGTAATTTCCTCCGGCTCTAATGCGCCCGCCGGCCGCCTAAACGGCATTTTCATCAACCCGGAAACCGGCCAAATCATTGCATATTTGGTTGGTTTATCCCGCGTTCTCTCTCCCGTTGACGTTGAAAAATGGACAAAAGACGCAATTTTCATCACCTCCCCGGACGTCCTGGTTTCACCCCTTGAAATCCTGCGAATCCAAGAATTCGGTCTTCGCCGCTCCCTCCTCATGGGCAAAACAGTTGTTTCCAAAAGCCTTCGCCCTCTCGGCCGCTTGCGTGACTTTACAATAGACACCGCCTTAGATTCCCTAGTCAGCATTGAATGTTCCCGCCGCTTTCTCTGGCTGCAGTGGTCAAAACGCCTTTTCCAATTTGATAACATAAGTGAAATTGAAGCGAACCGAATAATTGTAAACGTAGACGGCAACTTAGCCGCCGCCATGGCATAAAAATGGCATAAAAAAAAGAGCGCTCAACATTGAACGCTCCTTTATCTTATAAACCATTATCCTGTCGTCGTAGTCGAAGCTCCACCAAGTCCCGCACCCAAAATTGTATTGATAAGCGCAAATGAGATCAAAATTATTACTATACCTACAACTGCGTACATCAAAATCTTCTTTGCTTTTTGAACATTTTCCTCATTTCCGGCTGAAGTTACATACAAAACACCTCCGTAAATCACCATAACGGTAGCCACAAATCCCAAAAACCCAAGGAAGAAGTTCAAAATTGTCTTAGCAAGTGACTTAATGTCCCCCTCACCTCCGGTTGCTCCGGAAATAGCGGATATATTGTCATCAGAGCTAATCAAAGACGTTGCAAAAGTCATATCTGAAATAAGCGTAGAAACAATCAAAGCAACTCCAAGTAATCCGCTAAAAATAAGCAGTTCCCTGAAAGCTGAAGACTTAATAATTTGTTTTAATTCCATATGGGCGTGGGTTATTCTTTTAAGTTCCACGCAATTATACATTCGCACATAAAATCACGCAAGAATTTGATATTCGCCTCTCTCCCTTTTTTTTGTAAAGCCGCTCCCTCACACCACCGCATTATGCTTCATGAGCTGCACCCGCTGGTCCACAAAATATTTATAGTTTGTTGAGTCCGGCCGTTCCAAAACATACCAGGTGTGCGGAAGCCCCTCCTCATTCCCAATCAGACCGTTGTGGGCCAATTCATGATGAACCTTACATAAAGCATGAATGTGCTCCGGGTCATGCCGGCGTTCTATTGCGTAGCGACCGGTGTGGTGCAGCTCAACATAAGGTTTATTGCAGCTTGGGTAGGCGCAACGACCTCCGGTTCTTTCAATTACAAACCGTCGCATCCTGGTCGGAATGTTTACGGTTTCAGCGACCTCCGACTTTTTTTGTTCCTCAAGAAAAGCCTCCAAAAGTTCCTCCGCGTTTTCTCTTTTTAGGAATTGCTTCAATTTCTTGGCGAGTTCGGGGCTGAAATTCACCGGCTCTTCAGGTTCAATCGCCGTACTAGTACAAGCTTTACCCTGTAAGCCCATTGACGACTCTCTAACATAAGTTTCTAATGTGTTTTTGCTCATGTTCGCAGCTTTTTCGGCCCAAAATTCTTCAGTTTTTTTAGTCGCAATAACTGCAACCGGCCGAACAGAGTTTATACCCTTTTCTTCTGCCACTTTGAGGAGTGCCGGTTTGTCCGAAATATTTCTTAAAATTCTAATAGAATCATCAACTTTTCTTCTGCTCATCCCCGCCAGTTTAGCCGCGTATTCGTAGATACTACTAAAACCCTTCTTCTTCCAAACCTCATACCGTTCAATCAAAGGCAAAAGCATCTCGCACTTCCGCGTCCACTCACGCGCATTCCTGCCGTACCGTACAAACTGACTATGAATAGTGTTAATTTCCATGGCAACCGGGGTTAGAGGGTCCCTTTATTATACCCCAAAAACCCGCATCCACCAGCCCCAAAGACCCACTTCGACTGGACAAATTCCACGGTGAGTGCATACTCACCATCCGTGCAAACCCTACGCCTTCACAACCTGCACCTCTCGCTCCAGATCCACCCCAAACCGCTTTTTAACCTCCTCCTCAGCCTTCGCAGCCACAGCCAAAATATCCGCCGCCGTCGCGCCACCCGCATTCACAATAAAATTCGCATGCTCTTTTGAGATCACAGCCCCGCCAATCTGAAAACCCTTCAGCCCGCATTGATCAATCAACCACCCCGCAGCACGCCCGTCGGGAGGATTCTTAAAGAACGACCCGCTACTCATCCCGAGCGGCTGTTTTCCCCTCCGTTTTTCCAAAATCTCCTTCATTCCAGCCTTTATCTCCTCCGGATTTCCCTTTTTAAGCTTAAAACTAGCCCTCAAAAGCACCCCGGCCTCTCTCTTTAAGCGCGAATCTCTATAGTCGAACTCAAACCAATCTCGGTCCACCTCCCTAACGCCCGAACCCGCCAAAAACACCTCCGCACTCTCCAAAACATCCACAACTTCAACTCCAAAAGACCCCGCATTCCCCCTCACCGCTCCACCAACCGTCCCCGGTAAGCCGGCCCAAGCCTCCAAACCCGTCAAACCGGCCTCAGCCGCCCCGCCAACCAAAGAAGCCATCATCGCTCCCGCATCCACGCACACCAACTCCCCGGAAACCTCAACTTTCCCTCCACGAATCTTCACCACCAAGCCCCTAAAACCGCTGTCCGCAAACAAAACATTCGTCCCTGCTCCCATAACAAACCACTTAATGCCCTCCTTCCTAGCCCATTCCAAAGCTGCTGTAAGCTCCTCACGCTCTCGCGCCTCAAAATAAAAGTCTGCAGGCCCGCCAACTCGCATACTGCAAACTGTCTTAAGTTCCTTCCCTTTTTCGAATTTTTCTGAAATATCGCTCATGCCTTTATTGTTATACCTACAGCGCCTCCCGTCAATAATATTGACAAAACAGCTAAATAATGCTCAAATAACCCCTAACTTTAAAAAATGGGCGTAGAAAGATATAAAAGAAAAAAACGGAACAAAAAAAACAATCCAAAAGAAAGAGCTGATAGGTCAGCAATTAGGAGTAATCCGGAGGACCCAACAGCACTCGCTTTCAAAATTTTGGGACGTGACACATTGGAGCTTCTTGCCTCAATTTATTTGGTTGTAGAAGAGTATGAGGAGATGATTCTTGAAGACGAACTTCCAATTGGTCTTGTACTTGGTGCAATGGATGCAGAAGGAGTGATCAATGACATTCTGCAAATGTCAGAGGAATTTACATCTGCTTTTCGTGACAAATTCAATGCATATCAAGCTAAATTTGAGGCCGGAGGGCTTACAGCCGATGAAGCAAATATAAAACTAAACAATGATATCAACGCGGCGCTCGGAAACGCTTTTGAAGAAAATAAACATCCAATCTTAGCCAGACTTTTAAGCAGCGCTTACCATAAAAATTATAACAATCAAGATCGTTACTATTTAATACGAAATGCGCATTTTCAAACTTCTCAAAGTCCATATGGCCCAGAAGACCACTTGGATGCAAGCATTAAGCATGAGGGATGGAGAGTCAAAACAGAGGTGGCAAAAGCTCATCACGACACAAGAATGAGTCTTGTATATTTTGCAAAAACCTACGCACTTTGTAGGCCACCAGGCACCCCGGAAGATAATGAACTGGTAGAATTTAGAAGATTGGAAGTTGATGAAATGTTTGAAGATCTTCGCAATCTAAGATTCGACACCAGCGAAGGCGTGATAATAAAAAATTACCAATTCCCGGACGGTTGGAAATTCTTCCAAGAATACAAAAAAATTCAATTCCAACTCCTGGATAAAGCAAGCATAATATGCGGAGTAAGGGTTTATTACAGACCAGTTGGGCAATCAAAGGAAAGATACGTTAACTGTTTCCTGTCAAGAATCACCGGAGAACTCACCCTTGGCGACGGAATCACTTCAGCCAAAGAAATTTTTAATATTTACGGCCAAGGCCACATGTACGAATGGTTTCGAATCCATGCAATCAAACTTTTTAACTGTGCATTCAAAGCCGGCCAATTAGACAATTGTATCCTCCAAGACACTGAAGAAATCACTGACGAAGTCGAAAAAGCCGTCCAGGAAGTTATCCAAGAAGAAGGCCCGACACCTAAAGCCGAAACCGAACCCAAAACAAAAACAGCACCTATTCCAACCAAAGAACAATTCAATGTTAGAAATGCAAAAATATCAAATATTGAAAGACAAAAAGCAGTTGAAGCCTTTGGCAGACTCGGTTTCGAACTCATTGGAGGTGGCAGGCACCCAAAACTCCGCAAAGGACAATTAAAAATCCCATTCCCCAACGAACACAGCCATGGAGCCTCCTCTGACGACGTCTCCAGATACGTCAAATGGGCTATCGGAATAATCAATACAAAAAGAGCCCACAAAATCACCTACCAAGACTTCGTCGACGCACTTTAAAAAAAAGTGAGTGAAAAATGATTGAGCGCGCGCAGTTTTTTTCACTCACAACTTCTCTGCCAAATCCATTTATAAAACCACCCAAAAGGGGCGTTTTTATAAATGGAGCCACCTGCCAGAGTCGAACTGGCGACCTACGGGTTACAAATCCGTTGCTCTACCAACTGAGCTAAGGTGGCCCGATTTTTTCATAAGCTCGCGCAGTATAATAACTAACATCTCAGCTCGCAAGCAATAAAAGAGAAATACTTCAAAACAAATCACTGAAATTCCCTATACTCGTTTGTTAAACAATTTAAGGATCCCCCAAGTCCCTCTCTAATAATTAGAGCACTCACATCTACCTGAATTCCTACAATCTGGCAATTTATACGTGGATTCTGTGCTGCAATTGCTTGATAATGATCAATCGCCGCATTATTTGCTTCATCTGCGCCAATCGCAGAAAGTTTTGCTATATCATTTTCCAATTCATCAATAAGTTTTTGATTTTTCACTTGCCTATCTTGAGATACATCCTTTTGAGATTTAAGTTGATTAATATAATCTCTATTTTCATCAATTAGAGATTGATACGTATATTGTGGCACGTAAATTTTTCGCATTAATTCTCCATTTGGACCCTTAAAATTTTCAACAAGAACATTGCTGTAATTCATTAATTTACCATCTAAAGAGACTAAAGGCAGTCTATTAATTTTCATATTCGGCAACTGACTCTTGATAAGATCACACATTTTTTCCACATATTCATGTGACTCGTGATCACTCGGCAATTCCGCAATAATAATTTCATTATCACTTAGCGGAGTAATAAACATGTCTATGTGGAATAAATCCAAAGGTGGCTGAGGTTCATATTCTCCCCCATTTTCCACCCCAACAACAACAACCTTTTTTCCAAATTTATTTTCAAAAAGATCAATTGCCTCCTCTTTAGTCATTTTTTTCTCCGGCTTTTCCGTACCTTGAATTATGGCATCACGCACCAAAGTTTCACTTTGATACATGGTCCTATCAATATCATCTGCCCCAATAAATAAAATGTTACTAGTCGCCCTGAGATTTCCACCTTGATAAAACAACTTATCTGAAAATTCCACCTTTTCGCTGAAGTCAGTAGCCATTTCTTTTACCAAATTCGCCTCTTCTGCTCTATAATATTCTTTTGGTGCAACAACTTGACCACTACCCATTTTTACATATGCATCCCGCGCATAGACAGTAAAACGCTTATCAGTTGTCCGAAAATCAATTGTTCTGCCGCTATTCATAATCCATTTTTTGCCCTTTTTTTGGATACCAAATTCTTGAATTACTTTCGCAGATACAAAATCACTCACCGTCAAAAAGAAAACAACATCTTTGGGAAAATTTTCATCCAGGGAGGCCAATGTAGGTATTGCGTCCGCCGCAGCAATATTCAGATCAATTCTATTAATTTTTCCATCCACATTCGACATTAATTCCAAAGGTTGAGAATAATTAGCATCAATTGCAATAGATTCTTTTGTGAACCCCTCATAAGTCACCAAATCCGCCTCCAGAGAGCCAATCAATCTGGCAATTTCTTCATCAGTAACCACATCAACCTCTTCAATTTCTCTACTGTAAGAATCAAAAATATTTGATAAACCATCTTCAACTTGCGCTTTTAATTCATCATCTTCTGCCAAATCTTGTAAACGCTTCAAACACGAATTTGATAATTCTTTTAGAGAATTCTCAGAATAATCCGTACTTCCAAACATCTCATCCTTTTGGCCGTTATCCACGTCCTTTGATTCCAATTCCGCTGCAAAATGGGCTGAACTTTCGTCAAATGTCATTTTAATTTGTTTAATAAATCATCAAGCTGCAAAAGTTCCTCTTGTCTTGATTTTTCCTCTTTGTTTTGCATCAAATTTCTTTTGTTTGTTTTAAAAAAATCCTTGAAAGTTTTCGAATACTTTTCTCCAATCTTCTGTTTTTTCAAACTTCCATTTTTCCCAATTTCTTCACTTCTTTTTGCCACTTCTTGAAAACTCGCTGCAATTTTTGCCAGATCCTTCTGCGAAAAATTAGAATTTTCCAAAACAAAAATAAAATGTTTCTTTTTGTGATCAGGCAAGAACTCCAAAGATTCTATGTATTTTATTAATTTTTCTTTTTCTTCAGACATCAAATATATAAATAAAAAATCTGATAATTATATCAGATTTCCACGAAAGCTTCAATGGTGGGCAGGGAGGGATTCGAACCCCCGAAGGCAGAGCCAACAGATTTACAGTCTGCTCCGTTTGACCGCTCCGGAACCTGCCCAAAAAGAACAAAAATAACTAAGTGCGGTGATTTTATCATTTTCCCGCGCAAATACAAACTTTTTCGACTATTTCTCATCCACTTGGAAATCATAAATCAAATCATCGTGCCTATCCAACATACAATGCATCCTTTCAGCTTGCTCAGGAGTGAAATGTCTAAAACCTGAATAATCCTCACCCCAATACGACATAATATTCTCATATGGCAGCGTCTCGGCATACTCTTCATATGGCGCAATACAAGACACAGAAAGCACATCTCCGGAATAATAATCCTGATCAATTGTACAAAAGTCCGTTCCCGGATCGGGATATGTATCACACAAAAGATCCCCATACTCATAACACTGTTCAGGATGCTCAAGTTCACTCCCAAATACATCCTCAAAAGTGTGAAACAATCCCAAAGCATGTCCAATTTCATGCGCAATAGTACTGGAGGTGGTCGTCGACGACACAACAGCCGGTCTTTCTGAAGTCCCGGGCAACCAAGCAAAATCTCTCGAATCAGTTACACTATTTTGATCAGGCAAAATATAAATATTTAAATAATCATTCATATTATTTCCGGCAACCATTTCTCCCGCAATCTCACGAACCTGATCTTTTGTCTCTGACTCAGAAAACAAATACGCGAATTCTTCACTATACAACAAATCAATACTTTCCGCTTGCTCTATCCGCAGCTTACTATCAGGCCCAAACTGCGTGTCGGAAAAAGGATAATAACCTGAAAAAGTCCAATTAATTTTGCTAACCAAATCATCAACTTCCCTCTCATAATTTTCGCCCCAAGTCGACTTCAAATACTCTTCATTCGGTACAACCAAATGAATATACACCGGCACAATTTGCTCCTCCGCCTCAGGATGAATCTTATACTCCGCCCGAACATCCGGCGTATCACATTCATAAGAAAAAGGAACCTCAATCACTTCTCTCTCCGTTTCTGTCGAATTGCAAGCCGTCAAAACAGACAAGGCTAACAAATTTCGTCCAAAAATAAATGGAACTACAGCAAGGGGAGAAAGCTTTTTTTTCTCCGGTACTTTTTCTTCTTCCGGTACTGAAAATGATTCAAAACCCATCGTATGATTATACCACAAAAAACCACAACAAACAAGCAGCAAACACCTGTTACTTCACAGGCTTAAAGAATGTCGGCGGGTTATATTCGCTACTTGCTGCAAGCGCAAGTAAAATCCAAAAAATTTGTGATACCTCCTCAAGACCGTACGGAACGTCCATCACTCCATGTCCCAGCGGATACATAAACACCAGAAAGAAAACTCCCTTATTAGGATCCTTCAAGAAAAACCACAGCGCCCCGCCGTACAAAACCAAAAATCCCAGCAGTCCCGCAATTCCCAGGTCACTCCACGCATTCATCAGCAAATTATGCGGATGCGGAGGCAACTCAATCTCCGGAATGGGCACCTCAAAAACCTCCCCCTGATGCGCCCGGAAAAAACTCTGATAATTACCAATTCCAATCCCCTGCACCAGCCTTTCTCCCATCATTTCCCAAGTGAACGAATAAATCTGCACCCTCCTCTCAATCGAATTCGGCAACTCATAATTTCCCAAAAGCACCTGAAATTTTGGTGTGTTCCACTGCGAAACCACAAGCAAAACCCCTGCAATCAGTGCTCCTGCCAAAACACTAACACGCCACTTTTTTGGAACCTGAAAAAACATCAAAACCACCACCAAAAACCCGCTTACGAATAGCCCCGTATAAGACTTCGACAAAAACAAAACAATCGCAGCAATCACAAAACTTATAAGGTACAACGCACTCCGTGACCTGAAAAATTGCACCGCCGACAAAAGCAAAGTTGGCCCAAACAAATACGCCAACCAATTCGCACTTTCCGCTTTCATATCAGAAAAAGGGTCAATATACGGCCACACCGCCCGACCCAAAAAATCCTTACTCTCCCCCGGCAAAACCCCGCTAAAAAACTGAAAAATACACAGCACCCCCAAAATCGAAAAACTCACTAAAAACACTTTAATAAAAGCATCTCTTAACTTGCCTGACCTTGTAAAAGCCCCAGCAGCAACCAAAAAAACCGCAATTGGCATAAAATAATTAACAACCATCTGTACCCAAAAGGACTTTATTTGTGGCTCTACCGGACTATAAGCAAAACCGCCAATCAAAAGTCCCGTCAAAATTAGCCCAATCACCCCGTGAAACCACCTTAGGGGCATTTGCCATCCACCGGAAATCATCCAAACCAAAACCGTAGCCGCGCAGTAGACCGTCAGCACACTCAAAAAATCAAACATTTTAGCCCCGCTCCAAACCTGCACAAAGTCCAGCCCCGGCCAAAAATAATTCGAAAATCTGTAATCAATAATCCCTAGGACAATGAAAACGGGCAGCAGAGATAAAAAATAATTTTTCATTAAAGAAATTCTAGCAAATTTTCTTTTGTAATAAAACAATCATAAACTCGCTTAACAAGCCATAAAAATTTGACAAGCAGCCAATTTTCAGGTTACTTGACACATACTAACACACATTACTATGATTTATTTAATTTCCTCCAATCTCAAAAGAATTTTCACAGTCTTAGGAGTCACGCTCTTAATGGCTTTTTTATTTGCTCTAACCACCAACGCTGGAGCAGGTGCCGGACGAATCACTGTCGACACAACTCTAGACAACTACGATGAAAACGACGGACTTTGTTCACTACGTGAAGCCGTTGAAGCCGCCAACACTGAAACCGCAGTTGACACATGTACCGCAGGTCAAGGCGGTGTGAATATTATTTTATTCGACCCCGTTACAGATGGCACTCCAATCATCCTTTCAGACTCACTTTATATCACTACAGATATGTACTTCACCGGTAACGGAGAAGGAGTAACAATTCTTGATGGAGGAAACAGCAACCGAATTTTCTATGTAAATAATTCATCCGAAACAGGCTTCCTAAATTTATCAGATCTGACGCTTCAAAATGCAATGTTTGACACAGAAAATGGAGGAGCAATTTATGGTAGTCATCTTGCTTACTTCACAGCAACAGACGTCACCATTAAAAACAGTCTCGCTGACTACGGTGGAGCAATCTACTTACATGACACCTCCACCTCAATTAGTAATTCTACAATTTCAAACAACTCAGCAGAATATGGAGCGGGAATTTTCATTTTGAATGGAAGTCTTAATATTACAAACACAACTTTCAGAGACAACGACGCAACCGGAGCAGCATTTTCATATGGAGCAGGAGGAGGATTATATAGTTCATACACTGACGTGACCATTACAGATTCAACATTTTCTTTAAACACGGCGGAACACACAGGAGGTGGAGCTTTTATTTTTGGAACAAGTAACGTAGATATTTCAGACTCAACTTTTTCAAACAATTCAGCCAATTTCATTGGCGGACTAAACCTAGAAGAAAGTTCCGGATCATTAAATTACGTTGATTTCACTGGCAACACAGCAGCCTATTCAGGTGGAGCTCTAGGTATTAAACAAAGTTCAAACATCTCAGTGTCATACTCAACTTTTGACAACAACACCACCACAGACGGCAACGCAGGAGCAATTTACGTAAACAACCTCAGTAATTTATCTCTCACTAACTCTACCGTTAGCAATAACAGCGCAAATGTATTCGCTGGAGGGCTTTATGCTGAAGAAGCAAATGTATCTGTATCTTACTCAACTTTTAACGGTAATTCCGCTGCAGAAGGAGGAGCAATGGCCGAATCCCCAATGGGAGGAGAAATTGACCTCTTCAATGTAACGGTAAGTGGCAACACAGCCTCAATGAAAGCTGGAGGATTTTATATATCGGACGCATCAACAGATATTACATTCTCAACCTTCACGGAAAATACCGCATATTATGCAAACGACCTTTACCTGGGTGCCCCCCCAACTGTTGAAGCAAACCTTTTTGCAAGTGGCGACAGTTGTGCAACACCAGGCCACGAAGCCGCACTAAACAGGCTCGGCAGAGAATTGGTATCAAGAATTTATTCGAACGGACACAACGTTGAAATTGAAAACACTTGTAGTCTCAACTCAGCAACAGACCATTACGACCAATCAGACTTCACACTTGAACCTCTCGCAGACAACGGAGGAGATACATTAACTCACGCTCTCCCATACGGATCTGTAGCAATTGATATTTTTACAGAGGGCACCTGCTATGCAGAAGACGACCAACGCGGCGTAGCACGCCCACAAGGCGAATATTGTGATGCTGGTTCATATGAAGACGAAGGAATCGAACCACCAACTGCAGCAGATGACTCAGCAACAACAGTTATAAACACACCCGTCACAATCGACGTTCTGGCAAATGACTCCGACCCAGACGGCGCTATCGACGCAAGCACACTCTCAATTGTCGACGCTCCTCTTGTCGGAACTTCAAGCATCAACAACGACGGGAAAGTTAAAATCACATACACTCCAGCTGCAAACCAGGAAGGTACAGTTTCATTCACATACAACGTGAAAGACAACGACGGTGCAACTTCGAACATCGCAACGGTAACCGTGAGCGTCACCGGCCCTCAAAACACCAACACAGGCGGCGGAGGTGGATCTAACAACTCTTCAACAACCACCACCACAACAACAACCGGCGGTGGAGGCAGTGAAGTAGTCCTTTCCGCGGAAGAAGAAACAGTAGTTGACCCATGTGTTTTCCCTGATCTTGACGAAAACCACAAGAATTACACAGCCTTAATGGACCTCTGCGCACGCGGAATTTTCACAGGAAATGACGACGGCACAATGGCTCCGGACGACGAAATCAACCGCGCAGAATTCCTAACAGTTCTAGTCCGCTCAGTCACTGACGCAGATCCGTTAGAAGACGACTTTAGCAGCTGTTTCCCAGACGTCATCAGCGGTGAATGGTATGTAGCTCCAGTTTGCTACGCCTACGACCAAACTTGGGTTGAAGGCTACCTAGGAGGCGACCACGTAGGTTACTTCCTACCAGACAACTCCGTTAACAACGTAGAAAGCGTTAAAATGCTTCTTGAAACTCATGAAGTAGATTTAGTCGAACCAACAGTCGCACCTTTCCTGGACACACCTCTAGACGAATGGTTCACAATCTACATAAACACATTCAAAGACCTAGGTCTCCTAGACGACTTAACTGACGAATTCGACCCTGCCAAACTAATGACCCGCGGCGAAGTCGCTCAGTACATGTACGACATGCTTACAGCTCTAGAACTCTAGCTCCCACCCCCGTAATCTGCTATCATTCCCCCACTAAAAATGAACCAATGCCCAAATTCAAAGTACAAGGCGGCGTTCCCCTCAAAGGTGAAGTAAAAATAAGCGGAGCTAAAAACGCAGCACTTCCAATACTGGCTGCAACCCTTTTAGCCACTGAGCCCTGCACTCTCACAAACGTTCCGGACATCTCGGACGTCCACACTTTTCTGGGCATACTTAAAGATCTTGGTGCGGAGGCCACATTCACAGAAGGCACCGTAAAAATTGACACGCGCAAAGTTCGCCCAAGCAAAATCAAGCATGAACAAGTCAAAAAAATGCGAGCCAGCATTCTTCTTTTAGGCCCTCTCCTTGGCCGTTTCAAAGAAGTTAGCCTGGCTTTCCCCGGCGGCTGCGTCCTGGGCAAACGCTCAGTGCACGCCCACCTTCACGCACTTGAAAAACTCGGCGCACGCATCCAAGACGAAAAAAGCGAAGAAGACATCCACTTAAAAACCACAAAACTTATCCCGGCAGACTTCATTATGTGGGAAGCCTCGGTCACCGCAACAGAAAACGCTCTCATGGCCGCCGTTATGGCTGAGGGCACCAGCCAAATTCGTTGGGCCGCAATGGAACCGCATGTTCAGGACTTATGCCATTTCCTTGTCGCACTCGGCGCAAAAATTGAAGGAATCGGCACCCCAACCCTCACCGTTCATGGCGCCGCCCTCCTCACCGGCACAGAATATGAAATCACCCCCGACTACCTTGAAACCGGCACACTCGCCCTGGCCGGCGTGCTAACAAAAGGCCACATCAAGCTAACCTTCACCAGAACCAATCAACTCGACAGCTTTTGGCAAAAACTTGAAGAGGTTGGCGCATCTTTCCACCTAAAACCAAGCGAAGTCGAAATAAAACCCACCAAACATTTTAAAGCCATTGAAAAACTGCAAACGGCGGTTTTCCCGGGCTTCGCCACAGACCTGCAAGCCCCTTTTACAGTCCTTCTCACCCAGTGTGAAGGAGTAAGCAAGGTATATGAAACCCTCTTTGAAGGCCGACTAAACTATCTTTATGAACTTGAACGCATGGGTGCAAACATAGAAATCCAAAACCCGCACCAAGCCCTGATCCATGGTCCCAAACGTCTCAAAGGCACTGAAATAGCCTCCAATGACATTCGCGCAGGCGCTGCAATGGTTTTGGCCGCTTTAATAGCGGAGGGTGAAACAATAATCTCAGACATTAATTACATAGACCGCGGCTACGAACGAATAGATGAAAAACTGCGCCATCTCGGTGCCAAAATCACTCGCCAGTAACCGTCTTTTTGTCGTAGTCAATTTCTACCGTACCTTTCCTAAGCTCGCCTGATTTTGAAAAATCCATAAATACATAATCCGCATAAACCGTCTCATCATCTTCAGAAAATCTCGGCTCACCAAACGAATACATCCTCGCAGTCGGATTCATATTTTGCCATTTTGTAAGATTCAGCTCCTCGTCCCAATAAAAATCATAGCCAAGCACATTCACCGGAGACACATCAGATACAAAATTATTATACAAAACCTTCTGACTATCATGCGACCAAACACAATTAGACCCCAGCCCAAGCTTCTTCACATTTTTTCCAGTAATATCCGCCACAAAAGTCCACTGCGGCACCATCGACTGCCCCAAAAAACACATCCTCGACCCATCCGGAGAAACCTTCAAATCATAAAACTCCTCAATCCCCTCATAATCTGCTTTATTAACAATCACCGTTATTCCTCCCGTCTTTTCCATTCTAACAACATTTCCATCACTGATTTTAACTTCAGACTTTGTGCTATCAATCAGCTGCTGCAGACTCGGACAAACCAAAAAATTCGCCTCACTGCCAACCATCACAACTCCGTCAGAAAGCGCACCTAAATCATTTATCCAATTATAAGTTTTCCCTTCCCCTCCGCTCACAATATCCGTCAACCTAATGCGACGAAAAACCTCTCCATCAAAATAATAAATTGCATTCTCTCCCAAAGTCGAACTACCCGCAACAATATACTTAGTACTCATTAAAGGTAGAATTTCAGTAACATTGAAACTCGATGGCAAGCCGACAAGCTGCGTGCAACTTTTTCCGTCAAAGTGTGAAAACATTCCGTTATTTCCCGCAATATATCCATTCGTCACACTTGAAAATTTAATATCATTCACATAATTCGGCACCTTACAATCCTGCTTCACCCACTCACCTCCTTTAAGCAAAAACAATCCATTCCTATTCGCCAAAAATCCTGACGAACCGGATAGCATCGAAATTTCAGAAAACAACTCGTCCATATCATCATAATTTGCAACCACTTCCCAATCTTTGTTTGTATATTTAGCTAAAATTGCCGTTTTTACTCCATTTATCATGGCATATCCGTTTGCGAACAGCATACCCCCCGGAGATATGGAAAAATCAACCGGTTTAAACCAACTTGCTTCCAAACTTGGATAATATTCCCCCCATGAATACCAATTATATTCATACAAGCCATCATCCAAAGCCGCTAACATATTTCCCGTCTGAGGTGCCATTTCCAAATCATTGCTCCAGTTAAAAGATATTGTATACCCGTTCAAAGGCACAATATCATCCAAATCAACCACACTGCTGCCATCAAACATTTGGAATCCATCATCCTCACGTGTCACATAAATTTCATCATCTCCCGCAACATAAACATGCCGAATAATCTGTAAATCCAAATTATAATCCCGCTCTACATTAACATTATAACACACATTTCCCATCTCCACGCCCGCATCCGAACTTGCACCTGAAACCACCTCATGAGTTACCCGCATGCTCTCCTTTGTCCAAAGGGCCGCGCGATCCAGCCTCTCCGGCCTCACCGGAATATGCTCCAACTTATAAAGCTTCCCCTGCCCTGAATACCACAAATACTGTCCGTCAAACCCCAAAGCCATACCCTTAGCCGGTTCAGACGCATATGGTGTGTAAATATCCGTCACTTTCATCGCACCGCTTTCAATCGCAACCTTAAAAATTCTCACCGTATCGTTTGAAATCCAAAGACTCCTGCCCGCCCAAATCATATCCACAATATTCGGCACCGGACTCACATACGTCTCAAGCACTTGCCCGTTTGCATCCACCTTATAAATCTTATCCGTGCTCGCAAACCACCAATAATCCCTGTAATATGTTGAGCTTACAATTGACGAAAGCCCCGGATCAACAGTCCGCAAAGTCTCCGCAGTCGGACTAAGCTCCCTCGCAACCCCGGCATAAACCCACACATTTTTCTGATCCGTAAACGCATCCACAAAATTCGTCCCATCACCATCATAAACATCAGACTTGGAAATCTTCCCAATAAACTTCCCGTCCGTTGTAAATTTTGTAACCGCATTCGAACCCGAAACAATCCACCCATCAATATCCCAAACCATTCCCTTCATCATACTAAGCCCCGCAATCGAACTAATATATGGCGTCGTGTATCCACTCGCATCAACTTTATAAATTGTCGCTTTCCGGTACTGCTCATCCTCCCAACACTTTGAAACCCCACGACGCCCCAACACCCACAAATACTGTCCATCCCACGACAAATCCACAGGCTTATACGGATAGTCAATAAAATCATTAAAAACACAGTCATCATTTGAAATGGGATACCTTTCCAAAACATTAAAAGAATCATCCAATTTCAGCAGCTTGGATGAATTGGTGGCCCAAAAATTCCCACCAGCGTAAACCAAATCATAAAATTCCTCACTCGTCTCAAAAACAGACTCCAAACTACCTCGCGGACTATACTTAGCAATAGACTTTTGCCCAGTCGTCACATAAACCTTACTACCCGCCAGCGCAAATCCGCTCGGCGGCTGCTGAAGCTCAAAAGACTCCACCAATTCACCCCTCACATTCAACCTGAAAATCTTTTTCGTATTTTTATCCGCAATCCAAATATAAGTTCCATCCCACTCCATAAATTTCTCCCCGCCACTCGGCACACTGTTTATCTCCATTGAAGAAATTTCTTCCCCGGTCTCCGCACTCACTTCATACAAAGTGCTTCCAGACAAAACCATCAACGAATGATCCTTAAATGCAATAGCTTCCCCCTTTCCATCCGGCGTAAAAAAAGCCGAATGAATCATGAGCTTCTCATTTGTTGCAACCGGCCTATTAATTTCCGGATTCACCTGCACCGTCATGCTCACCCAATCAGACCACAAACCTTCCGAATCAACCGCCCTCAATTTAACCGTATGCGGCCCCGATGTATTAAATGTGTAATAAATTGTTCTTCCGGTCCTCCAAATTGTCCCATCACCAAAATCCCATTGATATCCTCTCAAAGCAATATGCCCATCAACATCTACCGCATTCCCCGTAAAATAGGCAGTTTGCCCTACCTCCACTGGGTTCGGATTTACACTCAAAATATCTGCCACAGGCTTATGATTCAATTTACTCCTGTCAAAAACGTATTGATTATTATTTTCCTCAACCTCCTCAATCACATCAAACGGATCGATTTTTACCGTAATCTTTTCGCCTTCGCCCGGTAAATATTCATACATAACTCTTTGCCACTCTTCATGCGGAAATTCAGAATTCGAATCAGAAGGCCTGATACTCTCAACTTGAGCGGTTTTCAGCCTCCTTAAGTCACCATTACTATATTGACCATAAAAATTCACCAAAAAATTCCCACTGTAGCCATCTCCTCTATTAACTATATATGCAAAGAAAGCCCCGGGATTTCCGCCGGTATAATAAACGGACTCTCCACTCATCCCATAAGGTTTTCCAAATTGTAAATCTGGCAAAAACGAAACAATATCTCCACTCTCAACAAGATCATCAATAATATCATCCACAAAAACTAAATACTCAACACAAGTCACCTGATCCTCAAAAACATCAAACGGATCATCCACAATATCTACAATAGTTTCAATCAATTCATCCGGATCAAAAACGCCACACATTAGCCCAAACAAATACGAATTCTGCCAACTATTAAGTCCAATATACCAAAGCCAAGCATTCGCAATCGCCTGATTCACATTAAAATCATACTCATCACTATGATGCGTCAGCGGCCCCCTCGACACAACCACCTCGCCGCTCACAAGGTCCGTTGTAATCTCGGAAAAATCATCATTGTAAGTCGTCAAAGTCCCCTCCTCCACATTCACATGAATTAATTCCGACTTATACGCATCCAGTGCATAAATCCTGCTCAAAACCACCACATCCCCATCCTCATTCACCATCGGCGTCAAAGTAGTCGTCACCCCGCTATCGTCCACAATCTTTTCCGTCGCCTTCACATATTTATACCCATTTTCTTTGGCCGACTCAAAAAGCTCTTTCGCCTGCTCATCCTCCTCTATTTCCACCAAAAAATCCTCATACCCCAAACTATCCTCTTCGGTAATCGACGAAAAAAATCCCGCCTCGCGCACTTCCGCCGGCCCACCATGTCTAGGCATCCAAAAAATCGCTCCCAAAGCAGCCACAATTAAAACCGCCACAATTCCACCGAACATTACATATCTAAACTTTCTTTTCATTTTTTTCAGCGTGTTGCATGCATATTATCATACTTCACCAAAAACCCGCCACCTTGGCAAGAAGATCGACCGCAATAGCTCCTTTTCCCCAAAAACAAATGACACCCGTCCATCCAAATCCGTCCGCAAAACCCGGATCCCAAAAGCCTCCGCCCTCTCGAGTGTCTCCACATGGGGATGCCCGAACGAATTCTCTTCCGAAACAGAAATCACCATCACCTTAGCGGAAGCTTCTTCCAAAAACTCCTTTGTATTCGCCGTCCTGCTCCCATGATGCCCCGCTTTCATCAAATCCGCCTCCAAATCCTCCCCGGCTAAATCTCCCTCCACCTCCATTTCCGCATCCCCCGTTAGTAAAATCCTTGCTTCACCTGAAGAAACCCGCATCACAACAGAGGCATTATTCAGATTCTCAATTGTTCCAACCGGCTCGAACGGATACAAAACATCAATCAAAGTCCCTCCAAACTTAAAATCCGTAGAACTCTCCGCCAAATAAACCTCCCGCCCTTTTAAACGACTCAAGAATGCACTGTACATTGCCCCGCTGCTCTCCGGCAAACTCACCAAAACCGCTCCAACTTCAAACCTGTCCAGCACATAAATAAGCCCCTCCATATGATCCGCATGCGGATGCGTAAGCACCACCAAATCAATGCGTGAACTCCCCACCGGCAAAACCCCAGCAATCTCGGATAAAACCGCATTGCCAGGCCCACCATCCACCAAAATCCTATTCCCCTCCGGCGTCACAATCAAGACCGCATCACCCTGCCCAACATCCAAAAAATGCATAACCAAAACCCCCGGCCATATTCGCACAAGTGAAACCCCAAAAGCCACATCCAGCCCCACCAAAACCGTAAAAATAATAAATAATAACCTATTCATTCCCAAATTCTACCCCATCCGACCTGACAAAAACCTGAAATGTTTTCAGACATTCATCACCCCTAGCAAGATTCAAAATATGAATCAATATCGTCCTGCGCTTGCCTTAAAGCCTTCTGAATATCTGTTTTTAAATTGTCCCTAGCAGCACTATTCGCAGTTCCCAGTCCCCTCAAATCTCTAAGAGCTAGCTTACACATACAATTACATTCAAGAATTACATCAGCAAGATTGCCATCACCAATCAAACAAATTTTACTATTTATTTCACGCAAGGTAGAGACCAAATCCAAAATTGAATCCTCATCAAAAACCCCAAGCATCCCACCAACCAACTCTCTAACATGCTTAAGCTGCCCTTCAATTTCCTCAACCAAACCATCTCCATCATTTTTTTCCGGCAAGGTGTCCAAAGTCATTTAAGCGGCTTTTTTAAAATAAAAAGAACCCATCCCATCCGCAAACCTTTTTGCCAATGCACTTCTTTGTTTTCTTGTTGCTATCAAAACTTTAGGAATATCCCAAGTCGCAACTTCACCGGGACATTCATCCATTAAATGACAAGTTGTTGTAATCCCCATTCGTTCATGAGCGCCATACGGCACATTCTCTACTTTTTCAGATTCATCAAAATGCCAAAACGCGGCATCCAAAAGTGACCGATTCGGCTTCCAAGCAGTTGTTGAAATAATATTGATTCGTTTGTCCGGTCGAATCAATTTAAATCCCTCAACGTAAGACCTCAAATCTCCAGCAATTGGATCAACAGCATACGGCCCCATCGAATGCATGTCCACCTTCGGAACCCCGCCATAACCTCTCAGCAACTCAATAAACGCATCATGCCCTGCTCTCATATCTTCTTGAAACCTTAAAAACTCAGGATCCTTCTCTGCATGTTCTTCCCACACATCCCAAAACGCATGTTCAAAAAGATATCTGTTAACATCAACAATACCTCTGGGCCATAAAAACTTGATAAAATCCACACTCAAACCCATCTCTTCCAAATGCAAAATCATACGCAAAGCCAAATCATTCACCCCTCTGTCCCGCGCAATCTCCAAATACTGAGCCATATCCTCCAAACTATCTTCAGGATTCATAAACTTATCAAAAAACGCATTTCTTTCTCTCACAAATTCAGAACCGGATCCGTCATGACTTGAAATCACCAATAAATCAGGCTTCGAACCTTCGGGTCCGAAATGCGCAAGCTCAATAGCTGGATGAAGTTTTCCCATATTTTAGTGAACAAATATATCAAACCTCGCCCAAAAGAAAAAATTATTTTTCTAAATAACCCTATCCTAAGGAGAGTTCACGAGAGGAAACCGGAGGTGTCCTTTCGTATTTAAAAAAAAGCCCGACATATTAGCTGCCGGGCTTTCCATAATCGCATTTAAGCGCTTATTCAAGATTCTTCTTTCGTCTTCGTGCAAATCCTGCACCTAAAAGTGACAAACCACCAAGCAAAAGCAGTTCAGGTCCGGTCTCAGGCAAGGTAACCGTTACCAATCTACCTGCAGACTCATTTCCGTTTGCATCTTTGGCAGTAACTTTGAAGGTGTAAGTTTCACCGGGAGTCAAAGCGCTTGCAGTGTATGAAGTCAAATCAGCGGCAACCATTACGGCATCACCGAAAGTCACTCCATCGCTACTTCTGTAAACCAAGTAGTTTGCAAGGTCATCGGCGGTATCTGCACTGGCTGTCCATGTTAACTTAGCGCTAGTTTCTGAAAGCACGCTTGCAAGCAAATTCGTTACATCTTCAGGTGCAATTACATCTGCAAGATCTATAGTTTTTGCTAGGAATGGAAATTCTGCATTGTTGGCATCAACAATAGAATCACCATCTTCATTCAAGACACCTTCATCAACAGTCAAAATGTAATCATAACCTGCATCCATTTCATCAGTTGTTAAGTAAACAACACTTGGATTTTGGCTATCAAATTCAACATATAGAACTTCCACTGAGTCATTTGTCTCTGAATTAACAATCATGAACGAATCAGGATCCGCAACAACAACTGGCTCAGAAAATTCCAAGCGAATTTTGTCCGTTTCTATAGATTCAACATCCATTAGTTCAAAAGTAACAACAGTAACTGGTTCTTCATCTAAAGGAGCTTCATCAAGTGAACTACCTGTGAAAATTGCAGTATCACTGGTTCCGCTCACAATTGGATTTCCAGCATTGTCTTCAATTGAACTACTGGCGGTAAGAATATATTCCGCACCGGCTGTTTGTGTGTCAGTAACCACAAATACAGTAGACTCGTCGTCAGAAACATATGCATCAAGAACTTCAAGGAAAGTTCCGTCAGTAGATTCTAAACCAAAAGCTGAAGCACCGTCATCTGGAAGCACCACATCTTCCGAAAACTGAACTTCAACCAAAGTCTTAGTCACAGCATTTGCATCTGTAACCGTAGGCGAAGTGAAATCGCCAACCTCGGATTGCTCTGGAGTTGCTTCAACTTCATCAGAATAATATTCTGATTCGTTGCCTTCTTCATCATAAGCGGTGATGGCAAAGTAATAGGTTTCTCCATTTGTAAGACCATCCATAGTATAAGAAAGAACGTCTCCCGCATCGGTCGCACCGAATGTGTAAGATCCGTCTCCCTCAGTTGCTGAATTGAGTCCGGAATAAATGTAGTACCCGCTGACTCCAGTATCATCTGTAG
>Ga0180007_10002266_pt1 | contig 23362 bp, 39 predicted proteins | sample MM_PC_MetaG_FD_121122 | JGI IMG/M metagenome (GOLD analysis project Ga0180007, IMG submission 121122) | Groundwater microbial communities from the Aspo Hard Rock Laboratory (HRL) deep subsurface site, Sweden - MM_PC_MetaG | ecosystem: Environmental > Aquatic > Deep subsurface > Groundwater... | reverse complement strand
GTTTGTGCCATATTCTCTTACCTCCTAGAGTTTGAACGCACCGACAACCAGGTCGGCGTATGCGCTGTACGTCATGACCACGCGGCCCGTTGATGCATTGAATATCCCCGGATCGAATGGCCCAATGCGCTTGACGCCGGACGTGAGCGGCACCGCTACTGTGATCTCAGCGATGTCAATGCCTTCGATCTTGGCCGGTGTCTGGATCGTGACGGTGATCTCACCGGCAGAGGTGTTCTTAAATTCTACGTAGGTGTTGCCGGTGTTGGCGAACTCGTCCCCCGCCTCAGCCGCTGCCGCCCAGGTCGGTGTGATACCCGCCAGGCTAGTGTTCTGTACTGTCAGTGTTGCCATGCTTTTTTGCCTCCCGTTTCTTGACTATTGGCTCAATCACGCCCTGCGCAATCAGCCCTTCGATTTGGAAGTCCGCCAGGTGTGTCATTGTCACGTTCTCACCTGCGTCGTAGTAGCATCCATCTCCGGTGTGCCAGATACGCACCAGTGTTACGTATTTATCCACTACTCATCACCTCCATTGCTAAACTCGTGATCTCCATCCAGTAGGGTATACCGCCGATGTCCACCGGTAGGGCCGTAGACGGCTCTGAATATGACAGGCTTTGCCAGATAACATTACGGTCGTTTGCCTCCACCGCCTCGTAGAGTTGCTGCGCCACATCGTCTAGTGTATCCTCCGCCGTGGCCTCCGTGATGCCTGCGCCGCTGCGCCTGACATATACGATGATGTCAAATTTATAGGTCTGCCGGTTGCCCTGGAAACTGAGCGACGTTGACATTGTACTCAGGCTGTGAATACATAGCACGGGCGACTGGCCGCCAGGGTCAGATTTGAAATAGGCGTTGACTTCCTCACAGGTTGTCATGGCCGCCATCAGCACCGCTGTCAGCGTCTCGCGTGCTGCTTTTCTGGTCGCCATTACGGCAACTCCCTCTTGAACTCTCGGATCGCGCCTTCTGCCACCTTAGCGCCGTAGGTCTGTACGCTGTAGGCGTAGAATGCCCTGATGCCGCTGCGTAAGCCGGGTATCATTCCCTGGCCGTGCAGAATAGCGCCATAGACTGCCGGGCGTGCCTTGCGCCTGGGAGCCGTTGCGCCTGGGTCGATGTAGATGCGCGCCTGCAACGGTTTATTCTCTACCCGGTGCGCTGCCCGCAGTGCGCCGTAATCGTGAGGCGTCGAAGGAACAACGTGCCGGTGCATCGCCAGTCCGGCATACTGGATGGCCCGTCCCAGTGCACCGGCGGGCTGCATCGCCCGCACCATCTGGAGATTGGCCTGTTGCGCCTCTTGCAGTCCTTTGATGGATAGTTCCATTACAGCGTTTGCACTTCCTCCACGATAACGTGTAGCCTGTCTCCACCCGGCCCTGGCCAGGGATAGGTATTGACGCCTACGACCAGATACTCGGTGTTACTCACCACCAGCACATCGCCGGCCAGAATGTCAATGCCATCCTGTACAAATGTCTCGTAGACCAGGCTGGCTGCCTTCGTGGCATACCGCTCCACCAGCGCCGGGTCGCTCGGTTGCACCAGCGGGTAGCATTTGAGACTCGCCACATTCTCAACTGCCGCACTCACCTTGCCGCCTGCCAGTGTCGGAGACCTCTTTGTGCTGGCCGTAGTCGTAGCCCGCAGCGTGAAACCGGCGCTAGTCATTAGTCCTTCACCCTCACGTATTCCCACACTATGCCATACTCCGATGAAGTGTCCACGTCGTCACTGGCTACATCGTCGGAGTATCCATCCACTTTGATGATACCCGCCACCCGCGCGGGCGTGGCGGATCCGCTGCGGGCACGCCATAGGGCCGCGCTCTTGCGGTGGCCCTCTGCAATCTGGGAGAGCGTCTCTCTGTGTGGCCCCTCCGTCAGGTCGGCGTACTGCGTCCAGATAGCGGCCAGTGCCTCAAAGCCTGCGGCAACGGCCCGCTGCCACTCGCCCTCCAGCGTTACCAGCCCGTCGATCTCATTGTCGGTGAAGTTCCCGCCGCTTGGCTTGGGGCCCTCGTCTATCGCCGTGTCTTGCAGGGCAAAGCGTACTTTATCGCGGCCGGCACTCAGTGTATCATCGTAGGTAAAAGCCACGTCACGCCTCCCCGCGCAGGTCGGCCCACGCCTCTAGCACGTTGTCAGCCGATGTGAACTTGATTTCTAGCCGGTATTGCGCCGCCGCTGTCAGGTCACAGATAATCGGTGTGGTGATAACATCACCCGTCACGCTGGCGCTGCCACTGGTAACATCTGCGGTCACGTCTGTACCGCCAGAGTCTTTGACCGTCACGACCGGCGATGTAGGGTCCGAGGCCCAGGGCGTCGTCGTGAGAGTGTAGGCTATTCGTTCATCCTCGCCTTGATAGAGCGGCGACTCTGTGATGCGCCTGTTTTCATCATTCATCTAGTATCCCTCAGCGTCAATGCCATCGAGCGTGCCGACAGCGCCAGGTCTAACGTTCGTGATCGTAACGTCAACGCCCGCGAGCGCGGCTGTAATGTTAATGCAACAGTGCCGACGATGGCCGGACGACCGCCCGATACACTGAGCGGCGTGAATGCCTGGCCGAAACTGCTGATGGTGCGCCCGCGCTTCGCTGCCACACTAAGCCATTCCCCTTGCCCGCGATGGCCTCAACCGTCTGAACCAATCCACGATAACGGCATTCCATTTGCCGGGCCGGTCTCTATATCCCGGCCCGGTTGGAATACCCTGAGTGCGTATCATCACCGGTTGGCCTGCTGGCGCTGATCCGCCGTCTACGTAGAACGGCGTGAACGCCTGGCCCATCGTGTTGAATGTTCGACCTCTGCTGGCTGCCATTACACACCTGCCGTTAGTTCGTCAATCGGATCGGCGGCGGCGTCTGTGGTGATCGTCTGTGACATGTGCAGTGTCAAGCCGTCTGTGCGGTACACTTCCAGCGTCCCGGCATTGTCGCGCACCCGGCTTACCGCTTTCAGTATCGCCGTTGTCAGCGAGTGCAAGGCCGCCGTCGCCTCGACCTGGTCAATGTCGCGGCTGAGCAGGGCATCAGCGATCTCGGTGGCCGCATCCGCTGCCACCGCCGCCGCGTCAATCGCACTGGCCGCGAATGAGGCGGCTGCGATACCACCCGCTGCCACTGAGCCGACCGAGCCCGTCACGTTACCACCGACGTTGCCCGCCACCGAGCCAACAGCACCTGTAACTGAGCCAACAGCACCGGTAACTGAACCAACTGAGCCGGTAACTGAACCAACAGCGCCAGTCACCGAGCCAACAGCGCCTACTACGCTTGCTGTAGAGCCGGTCACATTGCCATCAACGTTTCCAGCAACCGAGCCGACCGCTCCAACCACGCTCGCTACGGTTCCGGTCACATTGCCGCCCACATTACCGGTAACCGAGCCAACGGCCCCGGTCACGCTTGCCACAGAGCCGTCTACGTTTCCGGCTACCGAACCAACTGAGCCGGTAACCGAGGCAACTGTTATCGATTCAATCTCTGCATCGCTCAGCGTGCCGACAACGTTGTCCAGGTTGATGCCAACCTCACCCGTCGTCTCCACGTCAATGGAGCGGCCAGAGACGGTTGGGAAGCACAGATCATCTATCTGACGCGTGCTGGTGTAAATTACATTCACGCCGGTTTTTGCACCCGTAGTAGTCGTTTTTGTGATTGTGGCAATCCTATCTCCATTCATTTCAGCCGCCGTGAGCGCGAGCGTATAGATACCGCTGGAAGTAGCAATCTCAGTTGCTTCATTGGTACAATCAGCAAACGTGCCGCCGTCTATGGAGACCTCAGAGTCGAGATCAGCAGCGGCAGTGACAACGTCCCCATCGGCATCATATATCGGACTGACGATAGTGAAAGCCGAATTTTTAAGCGCCGGCCATCCTGCCATTTGACACCTCCTGTATTTGTGTTATAATTATAACACTATGGCTAAACCTAAGAGATTCTGTTACATTATTGAGAATGACAAAGAGTGTGGGCAACCTGCTTTCGGCCACGGTCTTTGCAGCAAGCATTACATGCGTTGGCGTAGAAATAAAGGCTTCCCCGACCATCGCTGCCAAGTATCTGGATGTGATAAGCCTCATTTTGCTCATGGTCTTTGTCATACACACTATGTCCATAACCGCAGATATGGTAGAGTTGAGCGATTAGATAGACAAGGCTCGTCTCAAAGAACAAGCGAACCGGAAAAACCAATCTCGGAACTGGCTCCCGCAGATTTGGCTTGGGCCGCCGGATTCATAGATGGTGAAGGCTGTTTCTCTAGTGATAAATCCTGTTTCAATCTTAGAGCCTATAATACCCATCGCCCCGCCCTTGAAAAACTACAAAAGATGCTTGGGGGCGCTATCTATTCCCGAAAGCGCCAGAAGCCTCATTACAAAAAGATGTGGATATGGTCATTGTCAACCCTTCAAGCAAAAGAGGCCCTGCCTGCCTTGCTACCCTTCCTTGTTGTCAAAAAGCAGCAAGCGCAAGTAGCCCTTGAATTGATAGACGCTTTCAAGCGTTCCAAAGGGGCAAATAAAAACCCCGAACTTGTAGCCAAAAGGCAGATACTTTGTGAAGAAATCAAGCGCCTGAATCATCTCTAGTTCCTACTGAAAATCTTATCGAGCCAGTTTTTCTTGTCCTCTACAATCGGTACCGGCGGCGGCGCTATTTCCCGCAGCCAGTGCTCGCCCTCATATTCCTCAATTTTCAGCACTAAGGAAGGGCGGATATTACTCTCACGGAATCGCTGCTTTGGTTGCGTCGCCAGATGTGCCTGGTCGGTTCCGTGACGTACATCATAGCGCATCGTCCAGAAGACTTTGTCTTGCTTGTCGCCTGGCGGCACATCCACGATGGCTGTCAGCAGGGCCACGAAACGGCCCTTGCGTTGGTGATGCACCTGATAGACAATGCCGACTTTAAGTTTCATTAGTTCCATCCTCCTGGTCTGTTACGTGTGCCTGCGCCAGTTGGTACAAATTGCGTGCGCAGTATCGCGGGTTGGCCTGCGGCTGCAACCGGCCCAATCTCGGTACCGTCGTCTCTGAAGACAAACTCGTCCAGATAGAGCGTGCCAGATGTGTCAGCGGGTGCTCCAAAAGGGGCACCCAGTTGGACAAGTTCTGGTTGCCCTCTATCGTATAAATCCAGGTCGGTGATTGTTTGTTTCTGAACGCCATCGATCCAAAGAGTTAGGATACCATTATTGGCCGAGGAAGAAGTGGCATGTTTTACGTATACCTCAACATAATGAGGGGCGTCAGTGATAGTGTAATAGCCAGTGGCACGAGACGCCCAGTTATCATCCTGTTGTCGGGCTCGGATTGTGTAGACGTCCCCACGATTCTCTATATGGATTTCTGTGAGAATACCGCCGTGGTATACCAGGCAGAACAAAAAATGATTATATCCAGGCAGAGTTATACCGTTTGGATCAATGTAACAGCGAAGCCGCCATTCGCGGCTCGTGATCACGGTAAAATTTTTCTGGCCGTAGGCTGTGGCGGTGTCATCGACGAGCAGCTCCATCTTGGCGGTCGTGCCGGCCAGGCCAGGCGTGCCGGTAGACAGATCGCCGCCGTCCGTGACGGTGGAATCGTACTCATTCAGGTTATTGGCATCGTGAGTGATGTTGAATAGTTCAGCCATCTACATTCTCACAGGCTATTCTGTGTCATCGCCTGCCGGGGCGGTACGCGATACCGCCCCGGCGGTTATCACTTTGCGCTCTTAGCCGCTGGCCTATGCGTTCTCTTTGGCTTAGGCGGTTCAACCTTCACCGGTTCAGGCAGTAGCGCCCAGCAGAACGTACAGCGCAGGCCACGTCCATTATGGTTCCGACCTTCCGTTTCCTCTCCGCAGTTTGGGCACTTCATGCCATGCCTCCTGCTAGTCGGCGTCGAACCACGTACCGGTCTCGCTGGTGGGAACCCAGTACACGGTATCTATGGCAACGATACACAGTTGATCGCCAGCCGTCGTGTTCGTGATGGTATCGCCAGTCGAGTCGGTTATGTGATGGACCTGATCGCCGGTGGGCACTGCGATGGTGATGACCTCGGTGCCTGCTACATAAAAGCAGTAGTTGAGTCCGATCGCGGCGGAGGGCAGGGTGTAGGTGAAGCCTCCAGCAGGTGCCGTAAGGTTGGTACAAACAGATCCAGACTCAGCAGTCGTGAGGGTATAGGCAGCGGTTTTCGATATGACATTGGTGCTACCGAAGATAACACCGGTTATGTCACCAGTTACATCGCCAGTGACGTCGCCAACTACGTTGCCGGTCACGTCGCCTACCACCCCACTACTGGCTGTCAGCACGCCCGCCACAGTCGCATCGTGATCTACGTAGATTCTACGGAAGCTGGTAGGGCCGACGGCTTGCATTTCAATGCCGTTAACGTCAACGTATTCGGGCATGTCGGGCAGCGGATAGCGTATGCCAAAGTAGCCAGCCACGATGATGGCCAGCACGAGCAAGGCATACTTCAGCCATTCCCTGTCTCTGTCGCTCATATTAACCTCCTATTGAGCGGGGAGGGGAAGGCCCCTCCCCGGCTTATGTTAGGTCGCTGTCCCGTCGGCCCAGGTCGTGTTATTCACATAACGTGCCGTGCCTGCGGTGCGGTCGTAGACGCCCACGCCAAACTCAAGATACATCATCAAGTTTTGGAGCGGCACAATGCCCGTGCCCGCGTTCGGGTGCGGCATTGCCAGCGCACGGAGAGCAGACTCGCCCTTGTGCAACCGGAGGCGCAGCGGGTTGCTACGGCTCAGCCGGCCAAAGGTCTTGTAGCCGAAGCCGTAGTATTGCGGGATACCGCGCACCTCGCGCACCATGAAGTGGCTGATGGTGCCGATGTACTCACCCGGCACTCGCGCCCGATCCTGCGTCGCGCCGTAGATAATGAGGTTGTCGGCGGCGGCGGTGAAGTCGGTTAGGGCCTCGACGGTAGCCCGGTCGCTTGGGCCGATGAGAAATTCAAACGGCGGTTCCAGGCCGTGCTCCCGCAACTCATCATAGGCATCGGTGAATACCGCAGCGGTGAACACGCCGCCAGCAATGCCGACGTAGTGCTCGTGATCGCTATCAAAGGCCGTGCCAGCATTTGCTGGTGGAGTGTAGTCTACGGAGGTGCTGGCGGCGGCAGTAGCAAAGCCCGGTGAGTAGCCGCCGGTGCCCAGTTTCAGTGCGGCACCACTGTCATCGCCGCGTTTCAACACCCGGCGCAAGATGCGCTGGCGGCGGATGTCTCGCGCTGCCTTGACACCAGCCGCAATGTCAGCCTCGATCTGTGGCATCCGAGCGTCGCGCAGGTAGTCGTACGTCCAGCCGAACATGTAGTCGCGCTGTTTCAACGGAAGCATGTGGCCTTCCGTCTCCGCGCGCTGCGCGTCAGGCAGTCCATACTCGGTGTGATCTTCCATCGCGTTGCTAGCACCTACCCGATACTCCAGGTCTGGCTGGTCGTCTACCGAGTAAAGTCCGGTCATCCAATCCCCGGCGAACTCAGCGTTAACCCCCGCCAGTGAAGCGTTGAGCATTGATACGACCGTTCCATAGGTCGTGCCGTCTAGCAACTTAAACTCTTCCAGTGCTGTTGCATCCCACCCGGTCAGCATAACCAGGTGAGTCGTATCCCTTCGTCCTGTAGCCATTTCTCATTCCTCCTGGTTAGCTGAAGTCGATGATCTGTGGCCGGACGAACAGAACCGTGGCGCTTTCGGCATAGCCGATGACCAGATCTTTCGTCCCAACCGCAGTGTCATAGGCCCCGGCGGTGTCGCTGCCATAGACCAGTGAGCCGATGGTAGCCCCACTGATGCACTGGATCGGGCCATACATCACCAGGTCTACCCGTTCACCCTCCACTCCACCCTCGACGGCAACGGCAACGGTCAACTGCGCCGCTGTGGTCTGGCAGTGATCCCAGTAGCCGTCACTCTGAAGCGTGACCGGGTGCCCCTTGGTAACCGTGGCCCCCAGTGTCCCCCGTCGGATGATCGCGCCCGTCAAGGGCTTGATATCCGTTCCAATTGTGATTGCAGCCATTTTGTTACCTCCCGTGAATTGCTAGTGCCACCAGCTCGGGATTGAGATATTTCACGTCTATCCCGGAGTTGGCAGCATATTCTATCATCTCATCTTCTGTGGCTTTGCCATGCCCCCCGCCTGTATCGCGGGCGTTGATGTCCTTCGGCAGTTGCGCTGTGCCGAATAGGTGCGGATGAGACTTAGCGAGCGCCTTAATTGCCTCCGGCATTCCGGTCAACTCGTCCTCGTCCATCACCACGCCTGACAGGTCAGATAGCGCGAAAGCGTCCTTCTTGGCTTGCGCGTTGACGAATGAGAGCTTTTGCGTGTCCACTTCATCGTAGAATGATTGGCGCATCCGCGCCGTATCCAGTTCTGCGGTGATCGTATTGTACTTGCTCTCCCAGTCCTGCGCCGCCTGCTGTGCCTTCTCCGCTTCTGACAGTTCGGCCTCTTTGCGCTTCGCCTCCGCCACCTCGTGCGCTTCCAACTGTTTGCGCCGTTTGGCGCTCTCAGCGTTAACACGTTTCAGTGCGGCTTGCGCGGCGGCCAGTTCGGCCTGCAAGGTCTCTAGCGTCGGCTCTCCCGACCGTGCCTGTTCCTGCTGTACCTCCAGCGTCCCGCTGTCGGTGTCTTCTGTGGCCATCCCGGCCGTTCCCGTTTCTGTTCCCTGTACTTCGTCTGCCATCTCGGCATCCCTCCCGTTACTTTGACTTCGGCCTAACCTGGCCTGCTACCCGATAAATACTCTCTGGCGCAACCTCGCCCATCTCCGTATAGAGACGGATTAAGTGTTTTGCTGCCTTGCGTTTCGCATCCGCCGACACGCCTTTCAGCCTGGTGATACCGCGCCCACCAGCGGCGGCGTGCACGGCGTTCTTGTTAATTGGCCCGCCCGGCCTGGACCGGATCGGCAGGTAGCACTTGGCTTTTATCTTGTCTTTGCCTGTGTTCTCATCTATGAGACACACGGCGCAGAACGGGCCAACGTCGAGGGTTGATTCTGGACTACTCCACGGACTGTCCACGAAAGGCATCTCACGTACTCCATAAACGCAAAAAGCGGCGCATCCGGATCGGTGGCCGCTGCCGCTAATCCCAGAGTGTGCCGCTGGTGTTACCCGGTGGCTATTCGATTATTGCTTATGCTTTGGTGGTATACTCCTATCCAGTCCCAGGTATTCCTCAATCGCACCCAGTGCGATGATGAGCGCCTGGCGGATTGACATTAGCAGTGTCCGTAGTCTAGCATCCATTATACCACACCAAGGCTCTTTGTCAAGAGCCGGTGGCATACCCGCCCCGCTGCCTCAGCGCCAATAGTTCCTCGCGCAACTCGATTATCGCCTTTGTGTCATCCTTGCGGCGGTGGGCGGTGGGTATCGTGCCCCTGTCCACCAGCGCGTCCATTATCTCGGCAATGCGCAACCTGGCCGCCCGCCGCTTCTCTTGCTCGCCTGCCGCTTGCTCCAACAGCATTGCCGTCAGGTCGTCGTCAGCCTCATCCATCGGAACCATCCCAACTGATGTGCGGCAATTCCAATGGAATGGAGACCAGTCCTGATAGTCGGCCCAGGCCGGTGGGCCGGTCGTGTGAAACAGCTTGTCCTCTGGCACTATCTGACCGTGTACTCCCAGGCAGCACGCAGTTGTCCGGTCGTCTATGGCGGCTATGGCCTGTTTGCCCCACGCCCGCCCCGTGCCTTGCATCGCCGGTTTCAGTGCGCCAATCAATGCCAGCACTGCCGCCGTCGTGAGCCAGCGTGCGCCCTCCCGCGTCACGGTATCTGGCCTGAGTAGACCCACGGTCGTATCGCTGCCCAAGATGAGTGCCGGATCTGCGCCGACGGCCAGTGTCGCTAGTATGCCACGCTCCTGTTGCTCAATCACACCAACTATGGCATCGGTCATCGTGACGGTGTCCACGTAGGGCATCAGCGGCTCTAGTTCCCACACGTGTGCCTCGATCTCCGCCTGCTTCCATCCTAACTCAACAGCGGCGTCAAGCGTGCTATCTGTCACGGTGCGCACGCTGTCTTTGAGGCCGGCCATCACCTCCCGTGCCTCTAGTGCCATCGTCAATCCGTGCCGTGCCAGCACGTCCCTGAGCGCCCGCCGTGTGTTGCGGTACGCCGCCAGCACAGCGCCGCGTGGGTGTTCGGCTGTGCCGAGTTGGGCGAACAGTTTACCAAGTTCGCGGTTGGTGCGCAGGGCAGCGTTGATGGAGGATCGGCGGTTAGGCATTGTTCTCTATTCCGAATCTGCCAGCCACGGATTGTCCTCCACGACTTGCATCAGGCCATACGCCAATGAATCAACGAGCATCTCTCTCCTACTATCCTTCCTGCGCCCAGCCTGGAACAGTATCAGGTGGACAATCTCGTGCCATACAGTCTGCCGTTTCTGCCCCGCCGCGTTTTCTGCGGCCACTAAAATCTTGGCTTCTACGTGGTTAACCCTCCCCCACAGCGTTTTTCCCTTCCCGGTGCGTAGATTCTCGGCTTCTTCCACACTGTAGACTATCGGCCCAATCTTGACTCGGTTATTCGCTGCTCTTGTCACGGCTTATCTTGCTCCTCCTCTGTCTCCTCCCGTTGCCCGAACATCGCCGCCGCCTGCTTCTGCATATTGAGCCGCGCCTGGTATTCCTCGGTAACCATCATCGCCTCAATGTCCTCTTGCGAGTAGCCAGCTTCAGCCCACAGCATCTCTAGCGGGATATTCAGTTTCTCCCGTTTCAATCCAAGCGTCTCAATATGCTGTTTCTCATCCCTGGTGGCGGCGGGCATCCACTCCACCTCGATCTGTGCATCCTCATTCAATCCGGCATTGGCGGTGTTCGCCAGGCGGCAGGCCATGTACAGCATATCTTCCCAGGAGTTGCCGAAGCGCGTTTGCCGCACCCGCACCTTAGATAACAGCACGTTCTCCTGCTGTTTCAGCGTGCCCTCGGCGGCGACCTGGCGCGTTATCTGGAAGCGGCTAATTGGCGTGTCCGTCACCTGCGCCAGTTTGACAATCCAGCTGTCGAGTGCGGCGATCAGCGGCGCAAGGTCGGTGCCCTCCATCAGCGTGGCAGTAGCGTCTTTCGGTATCTCAATCCAGCAACCCGATGTCAGTTCCAGGTAGTTGCTGCCATCGCTGGCGGGTGGCTTGCCGTCCGTAGTAGCAGAGAAGCCCTGCGCAATGCGGATCGGGAACCCGGCGGCGTCAGCGGCGGCCAGGATGTCAATCGCTGTCTTATTCACTGCGTCCTGTGGCGGGATAGCGTCCCAGATTTCGCTCTTGATGTCGGGATTGCGGAAGTGAATAACGGGTATGCCAAGCGACTGGCCTCGCATATCACGCCACGGTATTGGCCACGCGGTATCGCCATCGTCTTGGTGTGGAACCCAGCCGCTTTCACCCGTCCGCGCCGCCTGCCGGTATTTGCGTATCTGGTCGGGATAGTAGACGGTCATCCGCTGTCGTGTCTCTGGTTTGCCGTTCTCTAGCGTCACCGTCTCCGTCCACCGCTTGGTGGCAAACTCCATCGGCAGTGTAGTCATGTCATTCGGATAGTGCGCTTTGCAGCCAAAGCCGGTGCCATCGCTCAGCGGCTCGGTGTAGCGCGGGTGAGGCGTGAAGCGCGGTTGTAGTTCGTCGTCCAGGTCTACGATGACGAAGTACTCACCATCCCGAACTGCGCCGCGGTGCACGCCATCCTGCTTCTCATCCATCCGGTTGTGCTGCCACCAGTCCCAGGCGGTCTCGGAGAGCGTCTTATCTTGTGAGGTCAGCGCCGCCACGATCAGCCGCTCCCACACTGCGTTGATGACAGTGGTACAATAGTTGATTGCAAAGCGCCCGCTATCGGCAAAGCCTAAGTACTCCTTCTGGCGCTGCGTCAACCGTACGTGCTGGTCGCCGTCGTAGTAGTCGCGCACCAGCACGATGTTCTTTTGCCGTTGCCGCTCCTCTTCTGCCTGCCAGCCTGCGAATGCCAGTTCCGCTAAGTCTGCCATTAGTATATCCTTGCCCGGCGTTTCACCAGGTTGTCTAACTCCATTAGGCCGTAACGCGCAGCATCGTATGCATCATCGCCGCCCAGCCCGTCCTCATCAGCGTCCACTTTCAGCACATCCTCTGGCCGATGCGGGTCATGCTGCATCGCCGGGATGCACTCGATCAACTGGGCACAACGGCTGAATATCTTAAGCCGTGGCAATTGCCCGGCGTCTATGTCTCCCAACAGGTCGAGTATCTGCGCCGCGCCGTTTATCCTGTCCATATTGGCGGCCTCCAGTTTGAGGCCCTGCGCCTCATACTGTTGTGCTATGCTGGTCTCTGAGTTGCCCTTCCGGGCGAACACATCAGCGCCTGCTACAAGCCGCTCCAGCCTGCCGTAGTGAACATCGTTGCGGGCGAACATTGCCTTGATGTCCTGCGCCTGCTGCTTAACCAGTTTGCCTGATTGATAATGCTCATCCACGACATAGGTCATCCCGTCGCCGTCTCTGGCGAACAGGTGTACCACGGTCGGGTGAACGAAACCGTAGTCCATCGCTGCCCACCAGGTCCAGTCGAGCGGTGCGTGAAACGGTTCTATAACGTGTGCCTCGCGCCGCCAGGTTGTAAAGAACTGGCCGGCGGCGATGTCAAAGTCCCCTCTCCGCCACGCCTGATATAGCCAGCCTTTCAGCGTTTCCAGGTATTGAAGATACTCAGGATTGAGAAAAGCGTTATCCTCTGGCAGTGAGAAAAAGAAGCGGGTATCTGTCTCGGCCTTGTTACGCCACGGCTCCACGAACAACTTTTTGAGATAGGCATGCCCAATGCCGCCGGGGTTGAAAGTAACATAGGAACGTGGCCGCCAGTCCGGCTTCGACGTCCTGAGCGAGCCGTCAATCAGCGCGTGCCGTTCCGCCGAGATGAGGTGTGCATCGTCTTTGACAATACCATCATACTCCAACCCGACATATTTCTCAATATCCCGGTCGGTGCGAAAGCCACCGAGCAATATGCGGCTGCCATTCGGCAAGGCCAGCAGCGAGCGAGACGGGATATAATATTTGAGCAATCCTGACAATGCCTTCGTCAGCAAATCTTGAAACGACTCCTGTGCCGATGCTCCGATACTACGCAGGTAAAGCCACTTCAAACCAGGATAGCGAATGCAATCATCAAGCGCAACCTGGCACAATGCCGCATGACTTTTGGCCCCGCCGCGTGCGCCCCCCTGCGCTATCTGCGTTGGCCCGCCCTCGGCGTCGGCCAGCCTCGCCGCCGCGTGAAACTGTAACTGCTTCGGCTGTGCGCAATACTCACCCCGCCGGAAGTTCGCCATCTGGTCCGGCGGGCAGCCCATCTTTGCCGCCGTTGCCAGATACTTGTCCAGTATCGTCATTATATGCCCGCTCTAGTGCTATCTCAAAACGCTGTGGGAGTACCAGCGCCTCGCCGCCGCTGGTCACGTCTAGCGCCTGCTTCTCTACATAACCACGATCCCGGCCAATTGTCCTCAGCGCGAATGCTACGGCCCAATGTTCTCCCGCCAGGATTGCATCGTATAATTTCAATTCAGCAAAGTCTACGACCGCGCCACGGTTAGCGTCAATAGCCTTCTGTACCGACGGGTAACGCTTAGCATAATTATAAATAGTCGTATGGCAACAGCCCAGGCTCTTGGCGGCCAGGTAGACCATGCCTTTATTGGCATTAAGCGCCTGTATTACTTGCGCTGCTGTGAACCTACTGCGATTTGCCATGTGTAAACCAATTCTAACCTTTGGGACAGATCACCAGGGCAACTTCGGCACTGGTTCTAAAAAGCGCGAAGATGTAGAGATGTCCTGGAGAGCTCTATCAGCACGATCCAAAATTGTCGCCACCGCAGCCTCAGAGCGTGCCTTTCCCAGTTTCGCTGCGGTGCGATCAAGAAATGACTGTGCGGCTTGCGAATGTGTGCCGCCTACAATGCCAGTTGGTTGTGCTAAAAGAATACTACGGCCTCTATCTCCCGCAGATTGCCCATATATTGAGCCCATATAATCACGGGAGAACGTAATATCACTGCCACTACCTCCACCGCCGCCGCCTCTACCTGCGCCACCACCGCTCTTAGCCATCTTCCACAATACCTCCCTGCTTTGTATCCATGTGCTCGGAAATCCACACCCAGCCGCGGTCCTGGGCCAATTTCTGGCATGCCTTACCACCACCATAGAGCAAAAACAAAATAGCGTCGGTCTCAGCATGTGTACAGGCCACCTCGTACTCCATCACAGTATATTCAATGCGCTCGCTGTAGCCTCTGGTGGCGTAAGCTTTCCATCCCTTCGGTACACCCAAGAGCACCATATCGCCGAAAGTGGAGAAGTCTATATTCACATCTACGAAGATTCTAACACCTTGCGATTGCCACCACCGCGCAAGCCACCGCTTGCGGTAAATCTGCCACAGCGCCACAGCACGTGGTGTTTGTGGGCCAACTGTAAAGTTCGGCTCAACCACATTGACACACATGGTATTGACTACATCCGACGGGTCTTTCCACAGCGCCTCAAAGCGATAGTCCTCACAATAAAAAACCCAAGTCCCCCCCATCCGCTTCTTGCGCCCAAGCGCACCCCACAACGCGACCGGCAAATCGACGGCTTGTGCCTGCAAATTGGCGTCGAGTAGAGGTATGCCCCATTCATTATCAGACGGCCAGAGTGCGTTGGGCACATCCACCCGCGACAGTTCCACCCCAGGATCAGCCACTGGATCGTCGCCCAGGTCAATGCCCTCTTGCTCTGCCAGTCCCTTTAACAGTGCCTTCACCGCCTCACTCTCCGTCTCTACCGTTTTGAGCAAGGCGTCCAACGCGGACGATTCGGCTTCTGCCAAGGCTGCGATGGGGTCGAGGGTTGCCAGTATCAACCGCTCCTGCTCCTCACTCCAACTGCCAATGAGAACAGGCACTGGCCCATCGTGGCTAATCTCTTGACGCAGGTGGCCGTCAATGAGCCTGCCGGTAGCCTCATTGAAAAGCAGCGCCCCGGCCCAGCCCACCTCGCCGATGACCGCCTCCAGCGCGTCCTTTTGCGCCTTCGGGTGTCGTCGCCAGTTTGCCGGATTGGGCGTCAGTGTTTTCGGGTCAATCCATTCTAAGCGTAATTCACTCATACCCTACCTCTTGGCCGGGCGTCGGGAAAGGAGATAAAACCGACGCCCGGCCACTGGTCGGCGCGATAAGGAGGATAACCCGCGCCTTTTATATCATGATAATCCCTTGTGACGGGACTTTCCCGCATCATTTCTGTGCCCCAGGCACAGGCAAGGCATAGCCATAATCATTCATCAGCATCTCAAGCACCTGATCATTCCACCAATAATCACCAGAAATACGCCAATCATTCCACGCCTGAAAGAAGCAGTGGGCACGATAGCGCGGTAACACCTCTCGGATTGGCCCATTGAACAAGTCGGCAATAAGCCAGCCTAGCTTTTCGAGTAGACCAATACAGAAGATAATGGTATACCCTATCTCATACATTCTTCTTCCTCCACACCCTGACATACTTATGCGTCTCAGGGTGCAGGCACAGGCCCGGCGGCGTCACCAGTACACCCCGGCGTACCAGCACATCCAGCCGATTCCGCGCTGTATTTCGAGGTATCCTGCCGGCTACTTCGGCAAACGCCGTCACCGTGATATCGCCCGGCTGAACCATTGGCACTGTCGACAATTCTACCATCTCACGCAAAAGTTCAGTGTCGTCTGACCAACTTTTGTAGTCATTCGATACACTTTCTGCGCCAATTGCCGGGTCGCGTTCCAGGTCTATCATAGCTCCTCACGAGTGCGCAGGTCAGGAGTGCGGTAGAATGGATGCGTGTTTACCAGCTTGCCGTTCTCGATCTCCAGCGCCACCAGGCCAATTGAAAATGAACTTCTTGACTGCGTCGCTTGTCTGCCATACTCATTCATACCGCAGTAAGACGGTAGCAGGATAATGTCGGACTTCCAGTCGCGCTTGCCTAACACCCACACGGTCTCAGGCCAGAAGTCATGGAAGTGCCCCCGCGTCACCATTTCTGGCGGCTCACGTCCATCGGCGACATCCTTCAACATGATACTTTTGAGATAGTATCTCAGTTGATTGCCGCGTGTCCAAAACCGAATACCGGACGATGGCCCGTGATGTGCGTAGTCTATCGTGAAGCTGTCTACGCTCCCCAGCCCGTGGAAAACCGTTTCAATATCTACGGCTGGACACTGCGCTTTTAGTCGTTCGGTGATTAGAAGCGGGCTGGTCTGGCCGCTAAAAATATGTGACGCAGTTCCACTGGCAATGCGCAGCGTTCGCAGGTTCGGCAGCGCCATGAGCGGCCGAAACGCCTGATATGCTATCTCGAACTGGTCAACGATGCGCGTGCTTACCAAATGAGACGGGTGACCTACCCCCTGCGTCATATCGCCGTTGAAAATGGTAACTATCGGCGCACCGTCGGCCAGTCGTTTGACATTGTCAAGGTCCTCTAAATACGATGTCCACACGAACTCCTGAACTGCCGTTAGATCGGGCGTGAATGCTCTCTTGTTCCCGCGCTCGTCTGTATCATACAGCACGGTCTCAGGATTGAGCAAGCCCAATCTATGCCCGCAGTGCAGGTCGGATAGATTTACTACTATTGTACGCAATGTGTAGGTGTTTCTATCCTAAATACCTGACCTTGTCAAACAGATCGTTGAGCAAGTTAGCACCGCCACCCGCCACCAGCGCCGTGAGTATCTGGCCGATGACAGGATAAACGAAAACACCGGCAAATAGGTTAATGCCGGTAGCGAAAACCAGTGCTGCGCCGATGACCCAGGAGATGTACATGAGCCAGAAGGTATCCCACTTGAACTTGTCGAAGAATGGCTTGACAAGTCCCTCAACCAACCGGTTCGTGACGGTTGCCAGAAACGCTGCCATTGCCAGTAGTCCTGCGTTCACAGACATTTGAGCCTCCTAAGTCTAATTTTAAGTTTACGCAAACATCTAATTTTCGGGAGTCGGCTTCCAACGAGCTAACTCATTTGTCAATTCATCAATCCGCGCCAGGGCCGCCGTCAATGCGCGCTCAGCCTTGAGCCACTTTAGCTCAAGCGCGTCCAGAACCCTCTGTCTTTCTATCTCACGCATCTTTTCTGTTCCCTGTTCCATCGTGTGGCCTCCTAAATTTAGTTTTACGTCGGTACTGTCACTGCCGCCATGTGCACGTCCACCAGCCTGTCCAGACAACTACCGCAAATCCACTTGCGATAGTGGATACTGGTGAGGGGGAAGGGCACAAGATAGGCCCGCTCGCCACAGAGCAAGCAGGCAGGCGTGGGGTCAAACAACTTCAACAGCGGTTCGTGCACGCTGTCGCCGCGCCAAGGGCGCTGCTCTATCTCGTGGGTCGCGCTGTCATCTGCGCTCATAGTGTTATTATACCACAGAACTGCCCCTGGTGTCAAGTCAAATTGCCCCTTGACAAACTGCGGCCTTTGTGGTAAAATATCTCTATTAAGACCCGTGCCCGCGCCAGATACTCTTTGGCCCAAGGGCGGGAGAGACAGAAGGGGTGGGCACAAGTTGACAATGTTAATGGCCTTGGCAAGCCAAATCAGAATCCAGCGGTATAGACGCACCTTATCTCATGCCGTTGACCTGACCCTAATAGAGATTCTGGGGAATTGCCAACGGCCAACGGCAGGAGATAGGGTGTGTTTTCATTTAGGTAGATAGGGATTGTCCGTTTGTGGACAGTCCCATCACAAACGGCTACAACGTATCGCCAGCCGTGCGGGTGATACCATAATAGCAAGACAGTGCCGTAAGACCCAGGCTAGCCGCAAGGCGAAGAGGTTGGTGAGCACGAACGAGCAAGGGGACACTACCAGGATGATCCGCTGCGTGAAAGCGGGAAATCTCCAGGGCATCAACGGGCTGCACTGGCTGGAGACCATGAGGATACAATACCGCGAGTAACTGGATGAAGGCAAACGATCGACCGACTGCCATTTGCCACAGAGTCCACTCTAGCAATAGGGTGGACTCTGCTTCACTCCCTCTCTCTTGCCTTAGCCAGTTTCCTTGACAACGCGCTTCAAATATGGTACAATACGAAAGCCGCACCAGCGCAGAACTGGAGCGGCGACACCACCGCTGATAGGCCAGCGATAGCAAGAGAATTGTAGCACGAAAAGAGTAATGATGCAAGCGGCCTGCTCAGCGGATCGAGTAGGTTTTTTGTTAAGTCGTTCTCATAATGTGACAAATTTGGTCACATTGTAAGAACGAATTAAGGAGATGGCGCTTGACATTGCATAGAATGAAAGGAGACCAATGAACCAAGCAGAACTGAAAGCACGCATCATAGCACTAGAGCAACAGGCCGCCACGCAAGCCGAGCGCATTGAGCGGCTGGAGACGGCCATTCTCGACTTCCGTAGCCGGACCGGGGCACTAGAGGCATCACTAATAGCAGCAGTAAACGCAAGCGCGGCCTGTAGTCTTCTATCTGCAATACTGACGCGCAAAACAGGAGGGGAATGAAACTCACTGACCAAATCATCGCCGCCGCCCGCCAAGTTGACACCATCGCCGGTGGGATGGAGGCTATCGTGCTCGCCCTCACTTCCCGCGCCGCCGCGTGGATTGCCTGCGTGCCGACCATCCTGCTCACTGCCAGGTCGTGTGAGGTGATATTCAGCCTCACGCCGATGGAGGCGCTGGCGTCAGCCGTGGCGCTGGAGTTGGTCGGCCAGAGTGCCGTCAAGACGTGGCTGGCGGCAAGGGAATGGAATCGCACCAAGCGTGAGAGCGATGCGCCCGCCAATGCGCGGCTGGCCCTGGTGCTCACCGTCGGCTATTTTGCGATCGACTTTGTGCTGATTGCCATTCTGCAAGTGCCGAAAGCGCGGGTGGAACCAATCTACTACGCGGCGCTACTGTTTCCGCTGGCGCAGATAATCAGCACCGTCACAACCGCTGAGCGTGCGGCGCAGTTCGGACGTGAGGCGGTAGCAGAAGAAAAGGCGGCAAAGCGACGGGCGGTAAGGGCGGAACGCAAACCGGCACAAAGGAAAAAGGTTCCGGTTCCGGCAATTTCCGCTTCCGGCAACGACACGGCAGAACGGGCCGCCGCAATACTAGCAATCCGGCCCGACATTTCCGGTAGCGAATTGGGGCGGCAATTGGGGAAGTCTGAGCGGATGGGGCGCGTACTAAAAGCGGAACTTGCGCCGGTCATTTCCGGCAATGGAGGCAACCAAGATGGATGAGAAGAATCCGATTGTAGAGCAACTGGGAGACGCGCTGTACCAGTACCCGCCGGGGATTCAAATATTGCTCAGGCAGGCAGGTGAACACCTGGCAATACTGGCGCGGATGGCACTCGACTATCGAGCGTGGGCAGAAGCACAGGATGAACCGCCACCGCTAATAGCGCTGGATGCAATGCTAGCACTCACAGAGTAGGCAATGTTCAAACCAGGTGGAGAAGCCATCGAGATCGAGCGCGGCGAACGTCAACAGATCCAGGTTGACGAAAAGCGTACCGCTGGCCGTGTACTCGACGTCGGCGTACCGGTCGCACAGGCGCGGTGGGTGTCCATCGCGCTCACGGCACTGGTGGCGTCGTGCATCTGGCTGATCGTGGCCTGGGGACCTACGGTGTTTGCCGGTGTCGTGTTCGTGTTCGGCACTACCACCTTTATCTGGTTCCTGCTTCAGGCTAGCCGCTGGGAGTATGGCGTCACCATCCTGGAGATAGCCAACGGCACGCTGCTGACGCTGGGCTGTGCAGGCGTCGGCTGGTCTCTGTGGAAAGTCGCATCACGCCTCGTGCCGACAATGGCACTACCCGACTGGCTGGCGTGGCTGCCGCTGGTATCGCGGTGGGCATCGCTGCTATCCGTCGTGTTCTCGTTATCGCTGTTCGTCCACCTGGAGTTAGCGTTCATCCAGGAACTGGCGCAGCGTTCACCGTTCCAGGAAAAGGCAGTTTGGGGCGCTGTCGGCAAGGCGTTGGAGACGTGGCTTCAACGGCCACGCGATGGCTACCGCGAACCGATTATAGTCCGTGGTGGCAATGGCAATCAACAGCGGCCGCCGCTGAGCGAGCGGATAGCGCAGGCGGAGACCGGTGACGACGTGACGCCAGAGGTGCGCGAGGCTGCCGACCTGGCCGAGTTCGTCGTGATCGGCCACAAGGAACTGGGCTTCTCGCGGCGGGCATGGCGCAATGTGGAATTGTCCTCCGGTACGGTCGTCACCGAAAACCAGGCGCGGGCGTGGACGAGGATGCTCAAAGATGCCAGATTGGCCGTGACGCGCAATAATGAGACCGTGCTGGCCGTGTCGGTGCGTGAGGCACTGGCGGCTATCGCAGCGCCGAATTGAGGCGGGATGGGTGGGATGGGATGGGATGGGGCGGGTGGGCGTAATGGGATAGAGACACACCCACGCCGGAGTGGGGTAGGGGGAGGCTAATGATGGCTGAAAATGCCTGGCAGAAACGGCGCAGACTAAGCGGTTGGTCTGGTGGCTATATTGAGTGGGTGGAGAGCCATACGGCTTTTTTGTCAGTTGTCTTTTCATGGATGCTTCCGCATGCATTGGAGCGTGCCAGGTATTGGAGTTTTTTTGGTTATCGTGTACTCGTTGGTGGCCCCGCAGTTTTGCTCAATCCAGGTTTTTTTGGCGGCTTTGCAGAGGAGGGTAGTAATATTCCTGGTATTTTGCAACGTCATAATTCTAGTGCTACCCGTAGCACGATAGGATGTATCCGTCAGTGTCCATTCTGTGCTGTATGGCGTACCGAGGGTGAACTGCAAGAACTACCAGATGAGAAGTGGCCTATTTTGCCATTAGAATGTAGCAATAATATTCTTGCATCGAGTATTGATTTCTTTGACCATGTTATTGACCGTTATCTATCCAGTTCTGTCGTTGGCATTGATTTCAATCAGGGCCTGGATGCACGACTTCTCACAGAACATCATGCAGGACAATTGGCAGAGCTACACCGTGTTGGTAAACTGGCACGGATTCGGCTGGCATGGGATGATCTTGAGACAGAATCACGGTTCAGGAAAGCGCACAGCGCCTTGGTCAGTGCTGGCATTCCAAAGAGCAAGATTTCAGTTTATGTATTGATCGGATATCAAGATACGCTACAGGACGCACTCTACCGCCTGTCGGAGATATGGGCACTGAAATCATGGCCTAATCCGATGCGCTACCAGCCATTAAACGCACGAAAGAAGAATGAGTATGTAAGTCCAAATTGGACAGAGGGGGAATTGAAGCGTTATGTTAAGTACTGGTCTAATCTCCGCTGGCTATCTGGAGTGCCATTTGGTGAGTATAGATTATCACAACGAAGCTCAGGCCAATATTGTAATCCCGCCACCGCCTGAATAGAATCTATACAGCACGCAATGAGGCCCGGCGCTGTGAGGCGTTGGGCCTTTTTGCGAAAGGGCTTCACCAAGTCTTCACCAAGTCTTCACCAAGTCTTCACTTTTCTTTTATAATAACGTGGTATAATATTAGTAGATTAAGAAACAAGGCACACTAACAACCGAAACTCCCAAAGGTGCGAACGAAAACAGGAGTAGGTCGCAGAGACCGAAAAGTAACTGGAGAGCCAGAGGGGGAGACGGAAGATAGCCCAAGCGCCGGAGGAGGCGGGTGGGCAGGGTCGGTGGGAAATTGGCCCGGTTATGAAGAGCGCAATCGCGAAACCCTGAAAGGAGCAATAAAATGTTCAAAGGCACAGTGGTTATTAAGGAAAACGCGAGGGGCTGCATGGGAGCAGGGTTGACAAGGTTCACGGCCACCTGGCCCAGCGGCAAGGAATTTGTGAAGTACGTTGACGCGGGCGACGCAGTCAACGAGCGTATCCGGCAGGAACGGTTCGCAGAGAAACGCGGATACGAAGTCGAGTGGGATGAGGAAGGCACAATCATCGGATACTAAATCCCCCAGGGGGCGCGACCTGGACAAAACGCGCAGGGTCGCTGGCAATTGGGGCTGGCTATGAAGAGAGCATCTACTCGAAACCCTAAAGGAGAGAGCAATGTTAAGGCAACTGACACACGAGGAAATCGAGGGAATAGCAGAATTTGGCGCAGTGATTTCCAGGTATTGCCGAAATGCCTGGACGGGCGAGCAGACCAGGGTCTCGGTAGGATGTGAAAGGCTCGGACATCCCTGGCACAAGGCAGGCAAGCAGGTACTCGACTTTCTGCTATTGATCGAGTGGGAACACGTAGCAGACCTCGATCAGATACGGTTAGGAATTCCAGGCCAGCATGCCTGGAGAAAAGCAGATTGGGAGCGGGCAATCTGCTTCCGTATAGAGCACGGGCGAGAGGCCCGGTTCACCAGTTAGCGCGTCTGGCGAAAACGCGCAGGCAGCGGGCATCGGCCCCTGCTGGCCCCTAGCGGGTTGCAGAAACGAAGGTTCAACTCCTTCGAGGGGGCCAGGAGTGGCCGACGGTAAACTAATCAGCCAGCGCGGCCCCGTGCGACCGCGCTGGCGCAGAAATAGAGGAGGAGACGATGTGGGGGAAAATCAATATCATCGACCGCGAACACACAGGGGAATACTTTCAAACCGAGCAGGGCGAGTTAGGCGAGGCCGTCTACCAGCACGGCTGGGGCGGCGTTGACTTACTATTTGAAACTGGTGACGTGGCAACGTGCGCCCTGGGCGACCTGGTACGAGTAGGGATGCCAACCAACGCGGCGCGCTTTGAGCGGTTCGAATTCAACGAGGCCGGACAGGTTAAAACTGAGTAGGTACTATCCCGCCGCCTGGGTCGCAGGTGGCGGCAAGCAAACAAAAGGAGAGTGAAATGCCTGAGGAAATCACGGTCAAAAACTATCGCAGGAGCCGCAAGTTTGGTTGGGGTTGGAGCACAACCCCAATCGGAGAGGATGCCTATAGTATTGAGCGTCCAAGTATCCCGGATTATGAGGGAACGCTGAACCAACTGGATGAGGCTATCAGCAATGACAAAGCCTTCCAAGGCATGGGAGGTGCATTTTTCAATACAGCCTGGTTCTACGACAGGCGGCGCATCACCCACACCTGGCAATTTGGCATCACGGGCGGATTAGAAGATCACCCCTTGAAAACTGGCTATCTCTGGGTTAGAGGATTTAACCCAGATGCAGGCCAAGGTGACATCAAAATCAAGGTTGAGTAGCCCACCCCCGTCCCGCGCTATCGACGCGCGGCAGCCTCCCCGACGGCAGCCCGCTCGGTGACCAGCACTGAGTACGCAAGAGCGACCGGGGAGGCTGGGG
>Ga0180007_10002265_pt1 | contig 23363 bp, 7 predicted proteins | sample MM_PC_MetaG_FD_121122 | JGI IMG/M metagenome (GOLD analysis project Ga0180007, IMG submission 121122) | Groundwater microbial communities from the Aspo Hard Rock Laboratory (HRL) deep subsurface site, Sweden - MM_PC_MetaG | ecosystem: Environmental > Aquatic > Deep subsurface > Groundwater... | reverse complement strand
TGTTCAGAGATTCACAGATTAGGTAGAAAAATAGAGGGAGTTGAAAACAATCTTATTATTCTTGAAGATTGCCAAATTATCCTTAAACCGTATTGTAATTTCATTCGAGGTGCTGATTCATATTTATCAGAGCAATTTACACAAGCAATTGATTATTGGGAAAATATACCGGATGCTGAAATCAAACTTAAATCGCTTTCATGTTTTTGGATAGGCTATGTTTGTAATAATCTTGGTGGTTCTGGTTTTGATCGTGCCATAATAAATTTTAAAAAAGCTCAAGATTTGGCTATAGATTCGAGAAGATATGAACTTTCAAGAATCCAATTGGAAACAAGATTTTTTAATAATGAAGACCCAAAGCAAATAATTAATGAATTTAAAAAACTTTTAACTTTCATTGACAACGACCCAAGCGAGGAATCAACCTTAACATTATCTGCGAGAAAGACGAAAATTCAAACTACACTTGGCAATATTTACTATCAGCTTGCAAATCAGACAACGGAGGATAAAGAAAAAAAAGACTACTACATTGAATCAAAAGATATTTTTAAGGACCTTCTGAGTTTGAATGAAGACGGAGAGGTGTTAAATCAACTTGATTCTATTGATAGCATAAAGAAAGATAAATCAAAATGGATAATCTTTGGTTATGCATAGTCTCTTTATCAAATCGGTGAAAAAAAGGATCTTGCCAAAGAAATCTTCGAAAAAATAATTTACTACCTTGCAGAAAACGAATTCCTGAACAGAGAAGAAAAGAGAACCAAAGTGTTGGCTAAAATAACACAACTAATCTGTGCAATCAGAGCAGAAGAGGATAACATTATCATAAGAAATACAAAATCGCAGGTTGATTCTGCATTAAGTGGCGTTGACACAAGACTTACTGTTTATAGTCAACTTCAAAGACGAAATGTTGACAGAGACACGTTTAGAAAAGACCTTGACAAACTATTGCCCATCACCCAACATGGTGAGGGATAGGGAGCAGCAACCATTAAAATAAACTGCCAGTAGCGGCAGATAACATTGATTAAACAATTCGTTACATTCAAGAGGTGCCATCATGGAGAAATTATCAGTGAAAAAAGGAACATTCCCTATGGATATAATGCAGGATATAGAGAAAATAGAGTCAATTTTGCTCAAGCTTGGGGCAGCAAAGATTATCTTATATGGTTCCTTAGCAAGGGGCGATTATAAGGCTGATTCAGATATAGATATATGCTATGAAGGGATTCCTGATGAAAGTTATTTTCGTGCCGTGGCTGAATGTCTTATGGAAACTCAAAGACGAGTAAGTGTACTTGACCTTAAAAGTATTAGAGGATATCTCAAACAAAGAATTTTAAAGGAAGGGAAATTACTTTATGAACATAAATGAACTAAGGAATGAGATAAACTTTGGATTAGAAAATTTAGAGAGCATTTATCAAAGCATATCAAAGTTTTCTCAACAAGAAATTGAGGAAAGAGTAAAGGTTTCAGCCTTAACTTATGAATGTTTAGGATATTATAATGCAATTGAACACTTAATCATTAGAGTATTAAAGCATTCAAAGACTGAAATTTCATCTGGGCCATTTTCACATAGAGATATCTTGAAGGCATTTATTTCCTTATTGAGCGAAAGAGGCATTAAAGAGGATGAGGGTACAATTAAAGTCATAGAGAATCTTATGGCATTTCGCCACATAGCTACGAAAATATATGGTTTTTTGATAGATTGGAATAAACTAAAGTTCATTATCAATGAGATAGAGATCAATCATAATAAAATCAAAGGAATCTTTGCTGAGGTTTTAAGGAGTATAAATGAAGATGATGAAACAGGGTGTGATAATCATCAACTGTGCCAGGGGTGGGATAGTAGATGAGGAGGCTCTGCACAAGGGCTTAGTTTCAGGTAAGGTAGGGCAGCAGCCTTAGATGTCTTTGAGAAGGAGCCTCCCTTTGATTCGCCCCTGCTTAGCGATGAAAAGTGCATCTTTGTTCCACACCTTGGGGCATCAACCAAAGAGGCTCAAAAGAGCGTAGGCATAGAGATAGCCAATCAGATGAAGGAGGCTTTAACCACAGGTGTGATGAGGAATACCGTCAACCTTCCCTATATAGACCCGGAAACAATGAAGACTCTCTCCCCCTTCATCAAGCTATCAGAGGCTCTTGGAAAATTATCTGCTCAACTTTGTGATGGCAAGGTTACTTCTATAGGTATAGAGTATTCTTGAGAATTAGTTGGTCGTGACCTTTCCTTGCTCTCGACAACGATTGTTCGCTCCATCCTTTCCATCTTTCTTCCTGATGAGACTGTCAACTATGTGAATGCCATATCCTTTGCTAAGGATATGGGCATAGAGCTTTCTTTCTCAGAAAAGCAGGCAAGGTCAGACTATACCTCTTTAATCTCAGTCACCATTCAAGGTAAGGAGAAGAGGATAGTAGCTGGAACAGTCTTTTCAGAAACAAACCCTCGTATTGTCCAGATAGACAACTTTAATCTTGAGCTTATCGGCGAAGGAAACCTCCTTATTCTGAGTCAGACAGACCAGCCAGGGATAATCGGAAAAATAGGCACTATGTTAGGCTCAAAGGAGATAAACATCGCCTCCCTGCAATTAGCCCGAACAGAAAAGGGTGGAAACGCCCTCTCTGTCTGGAGCATAGATTCTGCTGTTAGCAAGGCTATTTTACAAGAGATACGAGCAATGCAGGAGATACGATCTGCAAAGGCTGTGAGGTTGTAAGTAAAGAAATTGTGATCAAGCCTCTAAAAGAGAACTGGAAAAAGAATTGATATGAAAACAAAAATCAGAGCACAAAGATCGGATATAGCTCGAGGAGTAAAGGAAGAGGTTGAGAATATCGTAAGCCAGGTAATTGAGAAGTATAAACCCATAAAGATAATCCTTTTCGGTTCGGCAGCCAAAGGAGAGTTTGATAACGACAGCGATGTCGATCTTTTGGTTATTAAAGAGGATACCCCTTATCTTGGCAGGGAGCGGGCAAGAGAGCTTAGAAGATTGATCAAGAAGAATTTGCCTGTTGATTTTCTTGTCTATCGTCCGGAGGAGTTTAATGAAAGGGCTCGACTGGGCGATCCTTTTATCAGAACTATTTTAAGGGAAGGTGAAATTCTCTATGATAGATAAGAAGATTGTCAAAGATATGGTTGAGTAAGGCACAGGAAGATATTGGTTTTGCCTCAAGGAATTTAGCGGATAAAGATAATGCCTTTTATGCCCAGATATGTTTTCATTTTCAACAGGGAGCAGAAAAATACCTATAGATATTTCGTGTAGAGAATAAAAGGGTTCTTCTCCAAATTTAGTAGCAAGAGGTAATTCTCTCTTATAGTGCTCTTTTAAGTTCTTTTAATAAGTTTTCAAAGAGCTATTCTAAAGGATAACTACACTTTTTGCCAGAAGAACCAAATTATTTAAAGAAGGAGAAAATTTGTAATGTCAGGGGAATCGGAAAAAATCATGAGTGGCACTACAAAACAACTTAGCAATCCTTTTTCGACTGGGGGCGGTGGCGTGCATTTCGAGACACATGTTCAGGCTTCGTTCGTCGTGCTCATGCTTACTGGCGGATTTGCACCTTGTATGCCTTGCTGGCCCATCCGCAAGATAAAGCTGCAAGGTAAATTTGCAGGGTATGATACAGATGATATGATCGTTTTTATTGAAAAGGCAGGCAGTGACCAGAAATGCAAGATTTTAAGTCAAATTAAGCATTCTATCAGCATCACTGAAAATGACAAGGTTTTCGGCGAGGTTATTCAGTCCGCATGGAACGACTTTAACAATACCAGTCTATTTTCCAGAGGCAAAGATGCCATTGCTCTTATCACCGGCCCATTAAGCGCGATGGATGTCAACGATGTACGTACCATTCTTGAATGGTCAAGGGACTCGGAAAACGCTGACGAATTTATCAGAAAAGTAGGACTGACTTATTTCAGCAGCCAGGGAAAACAAAACAAGTTGCAAGCCTTCAAAACAAATCTGAAAAACGCCAATAATGGCAATCCTGTTTCAGATGAAATTCTTTTTGAATTCCTGAAACATTTTCACTTTCTTGGCTATGACTTGGATATCAAGACCGGAGTGACTTTATCGCTACTTCACTCTCTGATTGGTCAATATTCACAGGAGAATGCTTCGTCTTTGTGGGCTCAAATCGTCGATGAGGTGCAATCTGCAAATAAGAATGCAGGCACTATTTCACCCAAGAGCCTTCCCGATGATTTACAAACTGCTTTCGCGCAGCGGGTATATGCGGTCATCCCCAACGAGTTATTAACAAGTCAGTTACCGTCAGCCAAACCAGATTGGAATCAGCTCGCATACGCTTCTGAGTTGGTGGTTGCTAACCTTCTCGGCTCATGGGATGAGAAAAACGAAGCCGATCAAAAAGTCATTTGTCAACTCTCTAATGAGGATTTTGGTTCTTGGATTTCCAAAATCAGGGAGATTCTACAACAGCCAGAAAGCCCGCTATCACTAAAAAATGGAAGATGGCGTGTTACCGAGCGGAAGGCTTTGTGGAAGGCATTAGGTACAAGGCTTTTTGATGACAATTTGGACAACCTTAAGCAGTGCGCTGTCAGCGTCCTAACTGAACATGATCCCCAGTTTGATTTACCTTCCAAAGAACGATATGCCGCCAGCATTCATGGAAAGGTATTGAAGCATTCATCGGAACTGCGCAAGGGCATGGCTGAAAGTCTGGCGATTCTTGGCAGTCAGCCAGATGATTTGACCAACTGTTCAAAAAATAAGCCGAAGACTATTGCCGTTCTATCTGTACGCGAAATCTTTGAGAATGCAGACTGGGTGTTGTGTGGCAGCTTGGATTATCTGCTCACAGTATTGGCCGAAGCAGCTCCTGATGAGTTTTTGAATGCGGTTGAAAATGCGTTGCAAGAAACTCCATGCCCGTTTGACGAGCTTTTCTCACAGGAAGGCAATGGAATCACTGGTAGAAATTACCTCTCTGGTTTACTCTGGGCACTGGAAACGCTTGCCTGGGATGAGGAATTCTTAGTCCGAGTGTGTGTAATTCTTGGTGAGCTTGCCGCACATGACCCTGGCGGGAATTGGGCTAACCGACCGGCCAATTCACTCACAACGATTTTGCTTCCGTGGCTTCCGCAAACCACAGCATCTATCGATAAACGCAAGGTTGCGTTGCAAACTCTTCAAAATGAGTTTCCTGTGATTGCATGGAAACTTTTGCTCAGCTTGCTGCCAAATCAACATCAGACATCCTCCGGTACTCATAAGCCTTCATGGCGTAATACTATTCCCGATGATTGGGAAAAGGGTGTCACCCAGCAGGAGTATTGGGAGCAAGTTTTCTTTTGCGCTGAACTGGCGGTTTCAATGGCAAGCCGTGACATGAAAAAGCTCAATGAGCTTATTGGACACCTCGACAACTTGCCTGAGCCTTCTTTCGACAAAATGTTAGAATACCTATCATCAGAAGATGTTTGCAATAAACCAGAAGACGAACGCCTGTCGCTTTGGACTGGACTAACTGAGTTTGCTTCGAAGCATAGACGCTTTTCCGATACAAAATGGGCTTTGAGCAGCGAGATCATTTATAAGATTGAGAGTATCGCTGTGAAACTCGCTCCCACCAATCCATTAAACCTTTATCGCAGATTGTTTAGCGACCGTGACTTCGATCTCTACGAAGAAAACGGAAACTGGGAAGAACAGCGACTGAAGCTTGAGGAGCGCCGTCAGCAGGCAATAGAAGATATCCTGGTTTATGGCGAAATGGATGCGGTGATTCGGTTTGCCGAATCTGTTGAGTCACCATCGAATGTAGGCCATTCCCTCGGCTTAATCGCCGAAGTGGAAACTGATGCAGCCATACTTCCCGCACTTTTGGAAACTGAGAACAAGAAACTCGCACAATTCGCAAGCGGCTATGTTGGGAGTCGACAAAACCGCCTTAGTTGGGCATGGGTTGATGGATTAGATAAATCAGGCTGGTCAGGTTCGCAAGTCGCTCGGTTTCTAAGCTACCTGCCCTTTACAGAGGAAACCTGGAGCCGATCGACGGCATGGCTTGGCGAGTCCGATGGGGAATACTGGAAACGAACGACTGCAAATCCATATCAAGCAAATTGTGACCTTGGAGCGGCCATAGATAAACTAATTGGATACGGAAGACCTCATGCCGCCATCAATTGCCTATATAGAATGCTCGATGACAAACAGCCGTTGGATAAGTCTCGAAGCGTGAAGGCTCTTCTTGCTGCGGTATCTTCCGCAGAACCTTCCTACGCGATGGACACATATCACATCGTTAAGATCATAAAAGGTCTACAAGATGACCCAAGCACCGCTCCCGATGATCTTTTCCGGGTGGAGTTGGCCTATTTGCTTTTACTGGATCGACATCATCGCGCTTCTCCGCGGCTGTTAGAAAATAGACTCGCTTCAGACCCGGCCTTTTTCTGTGAAGTGATACGCCTTATTTATCGTTCAAAGAAAGAAGATAAATCAGAGGAACCCAGTGAACAAGATAAATCCATTGCTACAAACGCATGGAGACTCCTCCGTGAATGGCGAACACCGCCAGGCACTCAGCCTGATGGTTCATTTTCGCGGGAGCAATTCACACAGTGGCTTGAACAAACCAAAGAGACGTGTGCTGAATCCGGGCATCTTGATGTAGCCCTTACATATATAGGACAGGTCATCATCCACTGTCTGCCTGATCCTGACGGGTTGTGGATTCATCGCGCCGCTGCGGAGGCACTAAACGACAAAAATGCCGAAAAAATGAGAGACGGCTTCCGTATTGCAATCTTTAATTCTAGGGGCGTGCATTGTGTTGACCCAACAGGCAAGCCAGAACGAGAGCTTGCCGAACACTACAGACATAAGGCTGAGGATATTGAAAACGCAGGATATCATCGATTTTCAATTACTCTTAAAAGTCTTGCAGAGTCTTATGATAGAGAAGCAGAAAAAATCATTGATGAGCATAAGTTACGGTAGAAATAGGGACAGTAACCATTAAAAATAAACTGCCAGTAGCGGCAGATAACATGGTATTTGTAGGAATCTTTGTTTTGTCCAAATTTTGCTTCGCAAAATTTCTTTTACATCAATCTCGTTATCTGCAATTGCAAGTTTGGAGAAAGAATTGAAAAAGGAGACAGATAGTTGATGGAATTTAGAAAAAAATAAAAAATAGTTTACTTAATCCCTCTAATATCAAGCAGTTATAGATAAAATATTTTCTCTTCTGTTTACTTTCCCTTGCAAAATATTATATCAAGTCTCATATTTTGTTGCTTTGTTAAGGAAAATAATCTGTCCCTTTTTTTCTTTCCTAAAAACCAATAGAAAGGGAGACCCTGTGGTTATACTTATCGCCAGCAAAGCCTATATCCTTATCAAAGGCGGTGAATGTGTCAGGACTGAAGGCATAGTGGAGACCAAGATTAGCGGAAGATATAGGAAGGTTCAGGGAGCATCCTGCTGTTGGGTCCTTTGAGTTTAGGCCTGCTCTTATGGCAAATCTTTCACCTATCAGGTATTCTGCACCAAGGTGTGCCTTTACATTATCTCGCTCTTCTATCTTTTCAATATCTGCACAAAGGTTTAGCTTTTTGTCTAAGAGCTTGACGCATAAACCTGCTCTTATGTCTACGGGGAGCTTATCGCTATGGCCTGTATCCCATTTAAGGTATGAGCCTATATCTTGAATGATAAGACCTATATAAACATTGTTGGCTGGATTGGTCAAAACTGCGGCATCCAATCCCCAGCCCTCTCCACTCTTCTTTCCAGCACTTGGGTCCATTGACTGATACAGAACCTTCAGGTTGCCTCCATAGCTTACCTTCTTGAAACTCTTGGCATAGGAAACAAGAAGGGTGTTCTCTGAGTCTGTAAATTCTCCTAAGTATTTACGGTTTATATCTCGTTCCTCTATCTTGTCCACACCAAAGTTGATAATAGATAGAGCTATGGCTGAATCTTTTGATAATGGCTTGGCATAGTTCAGGAAGTTATACTTTCTGTCTAAGGAAAGAACTGAATACATCAAGCTCACCTCAGGTTTTTCAAGCTGAATCAAGCCTGCTGGGTTCCAGTATGCGGCTGTTCCATCATCAGCCAGACCAACAAAAGCACCACCCATCCCAAAAGCCCTTGCTCCCAAACCCATTCTCAGGTAAACCGCTGCATCCCCAGCATAATCTCCTGAATAAGCAAGGGAAGCTACCAATAAAACCACAAAAGACATTATTCTCTTCATTTTTATCACCTCTGTCAAAATAGCTATAAGCTGTAAGCAAATATACAGAAAAATAAAATAAATCTTGCCACAGATACACTTTAGATTAACACTTATTCTTTTGACACAGATTAACACTGATTTTCACTGATAAAATTTAAAAATTATCTGTGACCATCTGTGTAAATCAGTGTCTAAATATCTTTTCAGTGTTCATCTGTGGCTAAATATTTCCGAAAAGATTTTGAGTAATTACTTCTTTGTGTCTTTGTGTGATTATTTATGTAAGATACTATAAAGCTTCTTCATCTTATCACGGCAATCTTTATTATCCTGGCTACCTTCTTATCACCTAAGTCAATAACGCATCTGGCAAAGTAAACACCATTAGCCACCTGCCTGCCATTACCATTTCTGCCATCCCAGAAATATTCTACAGAGGTTGAATCTTGACTACAAGGACCCTTTTCCTGAAGGTCTTCTACCACAAGGTCACCGGCAACATCGTAAATTGATATTTCTACAGCAGTTGGTGTGCCTCCAGAGAATTCTACCCGTATCGTTGTATTCCCATCATAAGTTGGATTGGGATAGTTGTAGCAGGCTGCAATTGTAATCGGCTGTTGTGGTTTAACAATCGTTGGCAGTGTTGGAGCAGGTGATCCTGTCACTATAAATGTCTGCTCAGATGTAACGACCCTGAAGCCTTTGGTATCCTTTACCTCAAACCAATAGGTATAATCCCCTGATACAGTCAACTTAATACCTATTGCCTTGTAGGTCGGTGGACCTCCTACCATTAGGAATGGACTGCCATGAACAGATACGCCGTCTTTCTTGAGAAATACCCTTGGATAGCCTGCGGCTGGCAATGGTGAATCACCATCTTGATATTTCACCTCAAAGGTAAAGGCTGTATCTACTGGACCAGTAACAGTTCCATCAGACAAGACTGGTGCATCAGTTACAATTGGACCACCTGTCCATGATGTTGCAGCCGAGAGTGCAGAACCATAAGAAGGAAGATCTACAACACTGAACTGATGAGAGTAATCACCTGTTCCTGTTCCTGTAAAATCAATTGGACCAAAGGTGTATACCCTTCCCTGTGCTGGAGTTTGAGTATCACAACCAGTTACTGAGTATGTCCCTATTATCGTCCCACCGCTTTTTATAACTACAGTCGGATAACTCGCGGCTGGTTCATCATTATTGGCATCAGTATATTTCACGCTGAAGATATATCCTGTTCCTATTGTGCCTACATAAGGCGTTACAGTGCCAAGTGTAAGCTGAGGAGCAATATTGGACCCACTAGTCATCATTGGACCTGTGCCTGTCGCTATATTTCCTGATAGCTGATAAGAGTCCTTTGCTTCAAACCAATAGGAGTAAGCATTAGATGCTGTGCTAAGGCTCAAAGAGTATGAATAGAATCTACCTGTAGTATAAGGATTTGAATCTGCCTGGCTCATTGAGTATGCACCTATCTGGTTTCCACCTATGGCAATATGAACCTTTGGATAGTTAGTGTATGGAGCATTGCCCTCTACATCACTATATTTAATCTTAAAAGTAAAGTTTCCTCCTGCAGCACCTGAGGCTGGGGTTATAGTTCCTGAAGATAATACTGGAGCATTATTCACCACCGGACCTGTCCTGGATAGAGCCGTAGCCACACCATTAGATGTATCGGTAGCATAGAAGGTGTAGCTGTAATCAGTTCCAATTTCTGTAAGTGTGCAGGTTGCCTCATAGACAATGCCCTTTGCAGCTTCAGAAAGCGTCCCTTCTACAATCTTTGTCATCGCAGCATTATGTACTATAGCGGTTGACTTCTTGATTATCAAGCTCACAGCTTGTGGTGGATTGTTATTCTGGTCAGTATATTTTACCCTGAAGGCATAGACAGTATTGGATGTTCCGTTGTCAGGGTCAACACCATCAGTATTGAATGGACCTGTTCCTTGATAGCTCAGGGTTGGAACAAGGTTTGAACCACTAACCACAGGACCTGTCATAGTTGTTCCTACACCTTGAACATTCTGAGTGTTGTAAGCAGTGAACCAGTATGTGTAAGTTGCGGCAACAGTGAGATTGATGCTCTTATAGTATATCTTGCCATTTACATAGTCTGTGCTTCCATCGTAAGCTGTCATCTCGCTGATAATAACCTCCTTTCCACCTATGGCAATATGAATCTGGGGATTGCCAGCATATGGGGCATAGCTTGTTACCGGGCTTATATATTTTATCTCATAGCGATAATTTCCTGTGCTGCCTGACGGAGGATTGACGCCTTTATCAGTAAAATTAGTATTTCCACTCCAGGTGAGTATTGGAGCTTCAGTTATCCTTGGTGAGTTTCTAAATGTAAGTGGTTCTCCAGTTGCATCCCTGCCCTGCGTATCCACAGCAATAAATTTATACTTATAGTCTATAGAGGTCGCACCCATAGGCATTATCACGATATAATCTTTACCATTAGAATAGGTGGTATCCTCTGTATCTACCTGGTCCATACTGAATTGACCAAGTATTTGTGTACTATTCTTCCATATCTCCACCTTTGGATAGCCTGTGGTTGGTGGGTCGTTATCTGCATCTGTGTATTTGACCATAAAGGTGAATGGTGTCGAGACTGTGCCAGCATAAGGCTCCAAACCATCAGCATATCCCTCTACATCTGTCCAGGAGAGCACAGGTGCATTTCCACCCCCAGCACTCACAGTTGGACCTGATTTTGATGCAGTAGGCGAACCAATAGCAATAGCTCCATCTATATCCTGGGCACTGAAGTAGTAACAGTAGTTTCCAGCCTGACTGAATAAGCGAGAGTATGTGTATGTAGCCACTATGGAGCTTGTTCCACCAAGAGAGATTGTATCATACGCCGCACCATTACTGGTAATATAGAGCTTCATATCAGAAGCAGGCTTTGTATGCTTGTATAGCACACGATAGACAAAGGTGGTAGCAATACTTCCTGTCTCAGGATTCAGGCCATCGGTTTCATAATTAGTCTCACCTGTCCAGAGAAGTTGTGGAGGCTCAAGAACCTCTGGCAAGCCTGTATAACTGAGTGGTGTAGAAGAACTTCCCTTAATATCAGTGGCAAGAAATCTATGAGAGTATGTGCCTTTATCACTTAATGTAACCGAACCGATAAACTTCACACCTGCCGCATAACCTGTTCCTTGTGGAACAAGCTGATAGGTTGAGGTAGCACCTGTAGGATGGGTCAACTCTAAGGTTACAGAACCCTGGTCATTATTTGCATCCTTATAGAGAACCTCAAAGTTGAAGGTTGTGCCTGGCGCTCCCTTATCTGAATTAACCCCATCCGTTCCATAGCCTGTAGCACCTGTCCATTCCAAGGTTGGAGCAAGGTTTGGACCTGTAACTGTAAATGTTCCTGCAGGGATATTGGTTGGTGTGCCTATTGCCTGAACAGTATTCGTATTGTAAGCCTCAAAATAGTAGTTGTAATCTGTGCTGGCTGTGGCAAAGGTGGCAGAATAGGAGTAAGTGCCATTAACAGGAGTACCACTACTGAGGGTCATAGAGTAGCTACCCAAAGCCTGGCCATTAATGCGGATATAGACCTTTGGATAATTAGTAGCTGGAGCAAAACCTCCTGCATCATAGTAGCTAACCCTGAAGGTAAATGTCCCACCTGTAGCACCTGAACTTGGGTCTATACCATCACTCGTATAATTTGGCTCTCCTGTCCAAGTAAGCTGTGGTGCAGCCACACCTGTCACCTGTGGACCTGAGCCAGATACAGGTGTAGCAGGAACACCCCATTTATCATAGGCAAGGATCTTATAGGTGTATGCCCCTGCTGTACTTATGGTTGTAGAACCTTGATAGGTAGCACCTTGAGATATTTGTCCATACCAGTAGGATAGAGCAAGCTCTTGTTTCAGAACTCCACTCAAATAGAGAAGGACCCTTGGATACCCAGAATATGGTGTATCACCCTGATAGTCCTTATACTGAATCTGGAAGCTGAACCAGGTGCTGCCTGCCTGACCTGAGGTAGGCGTAAGGACAGGATACAGAAGAATTGGTGCACCTGAGACACCGTATGTAGTTGTCGCAGTCTTTCCTGTAGAATCTGTTGCCTTGACTGTCATTGTAGATGGATTAGTAAAGGATGGAAGTGTAAGCACAGCTGTAAATGTCCCTTGCTCACTTATGGTAATCGGCATTGCAGGAAGATATGCAGTTGGAACCTTTGTGCCAAAGAGTATAGATGCGACTGTGCTTGAGGCAGTGAACCCTGCACCTGTAATGGTGCTTGTTTTTCCAGCCACACTTGTGCCACCCCAGGGAAGCAAGGTGATAGCTGGTGTCACAACAAATCTGTCAATAAAGTTGTTGATTGAAACAGGCCCTTCAGTAATTATCTGAATATCATGGCTGCCATAAGGCAGAGCAGGCAGAGCAACGGTTATGCTGAATGTTCCTTCAGAATTTACTGTAATTGTAGAATGCACGCACCTTGCCCAATCTGCAAAGCCATCGCCAACCTTAATGGAGTCTGATGGAATTATCGCACCTGGTGTAAACCCTGTTCCAGAAATAGTGATTATGGTAGCAACTGAGCCTGTGCCTGATGTTGGGCTGATCCAAATGGCTGTCAAAGAGAAGCTGGTTGTGTCATATACCCCAGATGTTTTACCTGTAGCCGTTATAATAATATTGCCTGAAAACTGGTCGTTGACAGTAAATGTTGCTGAGAATGTTCCTATCCCACTGCTTATGGTGTTTGTAATTGTAGATGTTGTTCCAAATCCAATCTCCACTGTCTCTGCGTTTCCATAGCCTACACCATGAACTGTAACAATTTGACCCGCACTTCCATAGTATGGTGAGAGGAGAATGATGCCTGGGCCTATTTCAAATAGACTTGTGGCTTGCTCTGTGGAATCCCTTGCTGTAATTACCGTTGCACCCTGTGGCTGGGTGTCAACTGTAAATGTAGCCGTGAAGTTTCCGTCATTATCTGTTGTGGCTGTCGTAATAGTCAGATGGATTCCAAAGTCAACATAGACAACCTCTCCATCGTTGAAGCCTGAACCCTTGACCGTAACATCTGTGCCAATAACGCCCTTATTCGGATTAACCTCAGTAACTACACCCTTGATGTAGAAGGAGGTTGTGGCAAAGACGTCAGTATTATTTTCTGCTGTGACTACGGTTGTTCCTGCTGGTTGTGAATTCACAGTGAAATTGCCATCAAAGGAGCCATCTGGCTGAACAGATATTCCAGTAGCAATACTCTGCTTTGTGCCAAAGTGTATGGCAACAACACCGCTAAAGCCACAGCCTACAACCTGAATAGACTTTCCTGGCTGGCCAGCAGTTGGATTGATGGAGAGAATGCTTGGTGTAATGCAGAATACACCTGTACCTCTCTCACCCGAAACCAGACCTGAGGTTGTTATCACCGTGGAACCTGCAAGCTGGGTGTTAACAATGAATGTAGCGCAGAATGTTCCGAAGGTATTTGCTTGTGTGGTCGTAATAGTATTCATTGTCCCAAAATCTACTCTAATTGCTTCATTACCAAAGCCTGTTCCCCAGACAGTAACAACAGTTCCCACACCACCCTTTTCAGGAAGCACTGAGATTATTCTACCCCTTATTTGGAATATGGTCGTGGCACAATTTCCTGAAATTCCTGTAGCTGTGATTACTGTTGTCTGTGCCATCTGGGTGCTGACAGTAAATATGCTTGAGAATGTGCCATTCTGATTTGGTGTGGCTGTGGTGATGGTCAAATCTATGCCAAAGTCTATTCTTATTATCTCGCCATCAGCAAAACCTGCACCCCAGACTGTTACAGATGTCCCAACCACACCTTCAGTAGGTTGTAAGCCTGTAATTATTCCTTTGATGCAAAACTCAGTTGTATCATAGTTGCCATAGACTCCACCTGTTGCTGTAATAACCTTCGTGCAGGAAACCTGGGTATCCACAATAAATGTTGCTGAGAATGTTCCATTTATATTGGAGGTAGCTGTTGTTATGGTTAAATGCGTGCCAAAGTCTATGGCTACAAGGCTATTGCTTCCATAGCCGCAGCCCTCAACTGTAACAACTGCCCCAACTACATCTGTCTCTGGATATAGCTTAATAATATCTGGTCTGATGACAAAACCTATTGTTGCCTTCTCTGTTGTAGTGATACCAATGCCTGTAATCTCTGTTACTGCTAATTGTGGCTGGGTTGAAACTATGAATGTTGTGCAGAATGTTCCACTCTCATTTGCCAGAGTTGTGGTTATGGTTAAATGCGTGCCAAAGTCAATTCTCACCACCTCTTCACCAAAGCCAATTCCAGATACGGTGACAACAGTTCCTACCTTTCCATCTGTCGGATTGACAGAGATTATAGTTGGATGAATCCAGAAAGAGGTGGTATCCTGACCAGCATAAAGGAGACCTGTGGCTGTAATAATGCGGGTTTGAGCCTTCTGAGTATCAACTACAAATGTTACTGAGAATGTTCCGTTCAGGTTAGGTGTAGCTATGGTTATGGTATAGTGTGTGCCAAAGTCTATCTGGACTGTCTCACCCTCACCAAAGCCTACACCCTCTACAGTTACCGTGTTTCCAATAAATCCTTTTGTGGGCTTGAGAGAGATAAGTTTTCCGGTGATGTAGTAGGTGTCTGTGTCATACGAGCCTATGCTGGTAATAACCTGTGTTCCTCCCTTCTGGGTTGAGACGATAAATGTTGTGCAGAAGGTGCCATTTGGACCAGCTTGCGTTGTGGTTATTGTTTCGTGTGTGCCAAAGTGGATGACAACATTTCCAAGATAGTTATATCCGCTGCCTTGAACGGTGACAACACTTCCAACTCTACCTGTCTTTGGTAGGACAGAGATAATATCAGGCGTTATGGCAAAACTTACATCTGTTGCCATTTGATAAGATACGCTACCATAAGATGCAGTGATCGTCCTTGAGCCCTCTGGCTGGGTGTCAACAATAAATGTGGCAGAGAATGTTCCATTTGTACTTGTAGTGGTTGTGGTAATTGTCTGAGAACTGCCAAAGTCTATTCTCACCTGACCAGCATATCCTGTGCCCTGGACAGTGACTACAGAACCAACCTTTCCAGAAGTAGGCAGCACAGAGATAATGTTTGCAGAGATAACAAATATTGTCTTCTCCTCTTGGTATGAACCGATAGAGTTTACTGTTACTACTGTGGTTCCACCTGCTTGAGTATCAACAATGAATGTTACACTAAATGCTCCAGCTGCTGTCATTGTTGTTGTTATCGTCTTATGAGTGCCAAAGGAGATGTGAATCTCTTCTATGGGATTAAACCCTGTCCCTTTAACTATAACCTCTGTGCCAACTATACCTGACAGGGGTGAGATTGATGAGATTTCTGCCTTTATTACAAAGACTGTAGTCGCAATCTGAGAAGAGCCAAGTCCCTGAGCGGTTATGACCGTTGAACCTATTGACTGTGGGCTGGTGGTAAATGTCGTGGAAAATGTTCCATTAGCTGATGCTATCGTGGTAGCTATTGTCACTGATGTACCAAAGTCTATCCTTATCATCTCACCCTGCCTGTATCCTGTGCCTGAAATGGTGACTGGTCTTCCTGCTGGCTCTGACATAGGTATAAGCTCTGTTATCTTGGCTACTATGGTAAACAGGGTTGTAGAAAGATGGCATGCTGAATCTGTTACGCTGACAACTTTTGATCCCTCTGGTTGCGTATTCACCTTGAATGTCACAGAGAAGGTTCCGTTTGTAGAGGTAATAGTCGTAGTAATAGTCTGGCTTGTGCCAAAACAAACAGTAACCAGAGATAGCCCATCAAAGCCTGTTCCCTCAATAGTAACATCCGTCCCCACTGTATCTGTAGCTGGAGAGATTCTGGTGATATGATAGAGAATTGTAGCCTCTCCTGAGCCTGTGTTTCCTGTCTGGTCAATAGCTGTAATAGCCTTTGGACCCTGAACCTGCGTGCTAATAACAAATGTCACCGAGAATGTTCCGTTTGGTTCTACTATTGTAGTGGCAATAGTTAAGTGCGTTCCAAAAGAGATACTCAATACATCAGTTGCCTTAAAGCCTTTGCCCTGGACAGTAATTACCTCTCCAACGAATCCAGATTGTGGTGTGATGAGGGTGATACCTCCGGTTATTCTGAATTCTGTCGTGTCAAGTTCGCCTGTTGCACATCCTGTTGCTGTGATTGTTGTGGAGCCTGCAGTCTGGGCAGTTACAAGGAAGGTAATAGAGAATGTTCCATTTATATTGGCTTGAGCAGTGGTTATGGTCTTGTGTGTGCCAAAGTCTATTCTGACAACTTCATTGCCAAAGCCTGTAGCAATAAGGGTGATGGCCTGTCCGACTCCACCCTCTGCTGGCATAACACTTGTTATCTCTGGAATAATATAGTAGGTATCTGTGTCAAGTGAGCCTACTGCTGTGATAATCTGGGTCTGGGCTATCTGGGTGCTGACTATAAAGGTTACTGAGAATGTTCCGTTTATGCCTGCTATTGTTGTGGTTATAGTCTGATGCGTGCCAAAAGAGATCGTGACCGTTTCATACTGCGTGTATCCCACACCCTCTACGGTGACGATTGAGCCGACATAACCCCTCTTTGGTGAGACCTTAGTTATCTCACTCAGAATTTCAAACTCTACCTCATAATAATTTTCGTTCTCATCTATAGCCGTGACAACAGTTATTCCTGCGGGTTGTGTGTCTACCTTGAAGGTTACTGAGAATGTTCCGTTTGTAGAAGATGTTGTGGTCGCAATAGTCTGATGTGTGCCAAAGTTTATTGTGACTGTCTGGCTGGCAGTATATCCTGTTCCCTCTATTGTCACTGTAGTTCCAACCACACCAGATTGAGGCTCTAAAACTGTAATTATTGGGGCTATCGTAAATAAAGTGGTATCAAGCTCTCCTGAATCTTGTCCAAAGACAGTAATTGTAGTATTGCCCTGTTCTTGGGTATCAATAGTGAATGTTACTGAGAATGTTCCATTCTCTGTTGCTGTAGTTGTAGTAATTGTATAATGCGTGCCAAAGTCTATGGTCAAGGTCTCTGAGCCATAACCCCTTCCTTGAACAGTCACAACATCGCCAACATATCCATACCCCTCAGAAAGCAGGGTTATCTTGCCCTGGATTTGGAATATGGTCGTTGCCTTTTCGCCAGTTGATAAGCCTGTGGCTGTAATAAACCTGGTATTTGCTATCTGAGTGTCAACAATGAATGTTATGGAGAAGGTTCCGTTCTCATTAGCCTGGGCCGTGGTTATGGTCTGGTGTGTGCCAAAGTCTATCCGAACTGACTCAGAGCCAAAGCCTGTAGCAGTAAGGGTGATTACCTGAGAGACTGGACCCTCAGTTGGGGTAAGTGCGGTTATCTCCGGGATGACATAATAGACATCTGTAGCCAGAGAACCTATGGCGGTAATGATATGAGTCTGAGCCCTCTGTGCAGAGACAATAAAGGTTACAGAGAAAGTTCCGTTTGAGCTGGCTTGAGTTGTGGTAATAGATAGGTGCGTTCCAAAGTGGATAACAATCAACCCTTCTTTAGTTACTCCATCACCCGTAAGGATAACCATACTGCCTACCCTTCCAATCTGCGGTTTAACCTGCTTTATCTCACTTAAGATTTCAAAGGTGGTAGTATCTAAGTTACCAGCTTCGTCTGAGGCTGTGATTACCGTAGAGCCAGCAGGTTGTGTATTTACATAGAATGTGGCTGAGAAGGTTCCGTAATCCCCTATCATTGTTGTGGCTATGGTAGCACAGGTGCCAAAGTCTATCCTGATAACCTGCTGTTTCTTATAACCCCTTCCTTCTACTGTAATAATCTTTCCAACTACATCCTTTGTCGGGTTGAGCAAGATTATCTCCTGGAATATTTCATAGGTTGTGGTGTCAGACTCCCCTGAGATTATGCCCTTAGTCGTAATTACAGTTGGTCCCCTCTGCTGGGTATCAATCGTAAATGTAGTTGAGAATGTGCCGTTTATTCCTGCTATAGCTGTGGTTATGGTCTGGTGCGTGCCAAAGTCTATTTGAACACACTCTGTGCCAAAGCCTGTGCCTTCTATCGTCACTACCTGCCCAATATAACCTGTGATAGGAGCAAAGACTGTAATCTGACCTTTTATCACAAAGGTTGTGGTATCAAAGGAACCCCAGCTTGTAACAACCTTTGTGCCTGAGGTCTGGGTGCTAACGATAAATGTGGTTGAAAATGTGCCGTTGGTTGTTGCTGTGGTTGTTGTGATTGTGTAATGTGTTCCAAAATCTATAGTAACAACACCTGATTGGCTATAACCCCTACCTTCAACAGTGACTACTTCTCCCACAAATCCGCCTTGCGGTGTGATTAAGGTAATGTCTGGAAGTATCTGGAATATAGCAGATACTGATACTTGATACCAGGCTGGACCATCTGAAGCGGTGATTGTTCTTGTGTCCTCTGGCTGGGTGTCAACTATAAATGTAACTAAGAAGGTTCCGTGCTCTGGACTTGCTATTACGGTGGTGATGCTATAATGTGTGCCAAAGTCTATAGCCACAACTGTGCCTGAACCAAAACCATCACCTGCGACTGTTACTATCTGCCCAACATTTCCAGAGATAGGTGAGATTAGGGTGATATTTGACATAATGTAAAATGCCGCAGTTCCAATACCAATACCAGTGTCTTTTGCTGTAATTACTGTTGTTCCACCTGGCTGGGTATCTACTGCAAAGGTTACTCCACCGAACATACCGTCCCCGTCTGCTATAGTAGTTGTAATAGTACAATGCGTTCCAAAGTGAATACTAACAACTTGACCACCTGCAAATCCATTCCCGCCCACAGTAACAACACAACCTACAGGACCAGATGTTGGAACAATACCTATGCCTGCGATAATAATAAAGGAGTCCGTTCCCCATTGTTGAGATATAAGACCTTTCGCTGTAATCACAATATTTGTCTCTGACTGGGCATTAGTGCTGAAGTTTGCCAGGAAGGTTCCATCAGGATTTCCTGTCGTGGTAGTTATGGTAGTAGTTGCTCCAAAGCTTATTCTGATAAGCTCACCTGCTCCAAAGCCATTTCCAAATAGAGATACGCCTGTTCCATTTGGACCCTGGTCAGGATTACACCAGAGTAACCTGCCAAGAATGGTGATGGTTCCATAGTCTGAGGTATTTGTATTTACAGAGACCGCTGTAATTCTGGTAGAACCGTATGGTTGAGTATTAATGATAAAGGTTACCGAGAATGTTCCGTTTTCAGAGCTTAGAGTTGTGGTTATAGTCTGCTTTGTGCCAAAGTGTATGGCAACAATGTCAAACTTGCCATAGCCTGTGCCTGTTATAGTCGTTGTTGTGCCAACCCATCCAGCAGAGGGTGCAACTAAGGTAACCTTAGCTATTATCTTGAACTCAGAAAGGCTGTATGCAGAGATAACATCTGTAGCTGTAATTGTTGTCGAGCCTGCGCCTTGAGTATTGACCATAAATGTGGCTGAGAAGGTTCCGTTTGTGCTGGCTGTAGTTGTAGTAATTGTAGCTTGTGTTCCAAAGCCAATATGCACCTCTTGATTAGCAGAGTAACCTGTTCCATGAACTGTAACTATATCTCCAACCTGACCGGATAGCAAATTCACCAAGGTTATTCTCACCTTGATACAGAAAGTGCTTGTATCTAACTCAGCCGAGGCAATACCAGTAGCGGTAACAACCTGCGTGCCTATATTTTGAGTGCTTACTCTAAATGTTGTTGAGAATGTTCCGTTTCCTGAAGTTAGAGTTGTGGTAATTGTCTTGTGTGTGCCAAAGTCTATTCTGATAGGCTCAACATTACCATACCCTGTTCCCTCAATAGTCACCACATCCCCTACATTGCCCTCTTGTAGTGTAAATAGAATAAGCTGTGCATCAAGGTAGAAATTGTTTGTATTCCCAACCTCACCTGAAATAGAGCCTTTAGCTGTAATTTGCTTTGTTGAATAAACTTGAGTATTGACCACAAAGGTTACTGAGAAGGTTCCGTTTGTGTTTGTCATTGTGGTTGTTATGGTTATCTGAGTTCCAAAGTCTATCCGTATCTCCTCTACTCCACCAAATCCTGTTCCCTGCACTGTCAAAGTATCTCCCACAAAGGCTGTGGTCGGGGTAATCAGGGTAATTCTGGCATCAAGATAGAAGTTGTTGGTAATGCCTTTCTCTGTTGAGGAAAGACCTGTGGCTGTAATCTGCTTTGCTCCATAAGGCTGATAATTTGTTACAAAAGTGGTTGAAAATGTGCCGTTTGTGCTTGTAAGGGTTATAGTTATGGTCTCCTTTGTGCCAAAGTCTATCTGGACAGTCTCAGAGCCAAACCCTGTTCCCTCTACAGTCACAATATCACCAACAAAGGCTATAGCTGGGGTGATAAGTGTAATTCTGGCATCAAGATAGAAATTCAGAGTTAAGTCTTGGTTTCCAGATGTATTGTCTATAGCTGTGACTGCCTTTGTCCCATAAGGTTGGAAATTGACAATGAAGGTAGCTGAGAATGTGCCGTTTGGACCTGCTGTGGTTGTTGTAATTGTCTGCTGTGTGCCAAAGTCTATCCTCACCTCTCCATAATTAGTATACCCTGCACCCTTAACCGTCACCACATCTCCGACAAAGGCTGTTGTTGGTGAGAGATGGGTGATCATCACCTTGATGACAAAGGTTGTTGTGGCAAATTCTGCTCCACTTGTTGCTGTGATTACCCTTGAGCCTTCAGGCTGCTGATCTATTGCAAATGTAGCTGAGAATGTTCCGTGCTCAGAGGATGTGGTTGTGGCTATGGTCTTGTGTGTGCCAAAGTCTATCCTGACTAAGCTACCCTCTGTCCCAAAGCCTGTACCTTCAACTGTGACAATGGTAGAAAGAGCACCTGCACTCGGATTTAGGATAATTATCCTGGCATCAAGGTAAATAGCATTAGTCTGATAAGAGGGTGTGGCTGAGCCTGTGGCTGTAATCGCCTTTGTGCCGTAGCTCTGGGTATTGGCTAAGAATGTTACTGAGAATGTTCCATTGGTTCCAGATGTAATTGTAGTGATTGTCTGCTGTGTGCCAAAACTTATAGCCACCACTTCTTGCCAGCCATAGCCTGTGCCTTCAACTGTTACTATCTCTCCGACAAAAACTATTGCTGGTGAAACCTTAGTTATCCTGTTCAAAATAGTAAAGGTTGTGGTATCAAATAGATCATCCTGTGCTGTTATGACAACGCTTCCATAGGGTTGAGGATTGACAGCAAATGTTACAGAGAATGTTCCGTTTCCGCTAACTGTAGCTGTTGTTATGGTCTGCTGTGTACCAAAGTGTATAGCCACAGTATCAACCTTATACCCTGTTCCTGTCAGGGTTATCGGCTCATCAACATAATTCTGCTCTGGTGCAATCAGGGTAATATCAGGAATAATAATGAATACCGTAGTATCTGCTTCATACGATTGATTTCCATAAGAACAGGTTATGGTAGTTGAGCCTTGAGGCTGGGTGTCTATCTTAAATGTAGCTGAGAATGTTCCAGAATCAGATGCCAGGGTTGTGGTGATTGTCTGATGACATCCAAAGTCTATCTGGACAAGACCATTAAAGCCTCTTCCTGTGACTGTAACTTCGCTCCCAACCTTACCAGATGTAGGTATGAGAATAGTAATATCAGATGTTATTCTGAAGGTTTCCGTAGCAAAGTTATTGATAAAATCTGTTGCTGTGACAACCTTTACCCCTCCTGTCTGAGTTGAGACAGGAAATGTGGCTGAGAAGGTTCCGTTTATATCTGTCTGGGCAGTGGTTATAGTAAGGCTTGCACCAAAATCTATTCTAACAACTGTTTCTGAACCAAATCCCGTACCTCTGACCTCAACCACAGCCTCACCTGAACCAGATGATGGAGAGAGGGTAATCCTTGGAAGTATTCTAAATCCGAGAGACCTACTCTGAATACTGTCTCTGGCTGTAATGAGTTTTGTCCCTGCAAACTGGGTATCAATGGCAAATGTGATAGAAAATGTTCCAGATTCACTCGCTTCAGTTGTAGTGATAGTCTGATGCGTGCCAAAGTCTATAGCCACCAAGCCATAATTAACAAACCCTGTTCCCTCTACTATAACTTCATCTCCTACATAGCCACTGGTTGGAGAGATAGTCATATAGCCTACAATGACAAATGTTGTCGTGGGTAGCTCGTCTGTATTTGTAGCGGTAATCACCTTTGTCCCTGCAGATTGGGTATTTATGACAAATGTGGCTGAGAAGGTGCCGTTTCCTGAAACTTCTGCTGTGGTTATTGTCTCTGTTGTTCCAAAAGAGATACCTACCTCGTAACCTTCATTATAACCATTACCCATAATAGTTACTGTATCTCCCACAATACCAGACAGAGGCGTAAGATAGATTATCCTTGGCAGAATCTTAAACTCAGTAGTATCAATGTTTGCTTGCGATATATCCTGTGCTGTCACAACCCTTGTGCCATAAAATTGGGTGGAGACAATAAATGTAGCTGAGAATGTTCCATTGGTATTAGCCATTATAGTAGTTATGGATACATGGCTGCCAAAGTCTATTCTGACTATGCCAGCAACATATCCCCTTCCAATCACAGTAACAGGTGTGCCAACAACGCCTGATTCTGGGCTAATGAGAATTATATCTCCCTGAATCCTGAAAATTGAGGTGGCAAAATTGGCATTATTGTCTATTGCCTTGACTGTTGTATTTGTTCCTGGCTGAGTATCTGTAACAAAGGTTACAGAGAAGGTTCCATTCAGGCTTGTCGTAATTGTGGTGATGGTATTCTGGGTGCCGAACTTAACAGCGATTGTTCCATATTCATTATAGCCTGTGCCTTCCACTGTTACCTCTGTGCCAACACATCCTATATCTGGAGTAAGGGTGATTATCCTTGGCATAATAACAAAGGCTGTTGTGTCAAAGAGGGTTCCAGTCACTGTTACTATCTTTGTTCCAACAGTCTGGGTATCTATCACAAATGTTACCGAGAATGTGCCATTGATATTTGTATTTAC
>Ga0180007_10002264_pt1 | contig 23364 bp, 28 predicted proteins | sample MM_PC_MetaG_FD_121122 | JGI IMG/M metagenome (GOLD analysis project Ga0180007, IMG submission 121122) | Groundwater microbial communities from the Aspo Hard Rock Laboratory (HRL) deep subsurface site, Sweden - MM_PC_MetaG | ecosystem: Environmental > Aquatic > Deep subsurface > Groundwater... | reverse complement strand
GGAGAGGTTTAGGGGGAAAGGTTTATCCGGCAAGGTTGATCCCTCCTTCGCTAACGCTCAGGTAAATACCCCGCAGATGCGGGGTTTCCGGAAAGGGATCAACCTTAAATATGCTCGTCAGATTAGATATAAGTATGGATTAGGGAAAAATTATATTTTGTTTTTGGGGACGATACAGCCGAGGAAGAACTTGGTGAGGTTGGTAGAGGCGTTTTCAAGGATAACGACTGAAGGTTCCGAACTAGCCCTTCGGGATCGTCTCTCGATAAACTCGAGACTGGAAGTTCGGAACCAAACAAGAACGGACCTTATTATAGCTGGTAAAAAAGGCTGGATGACCGAGGAGATTTATGAGGCACCAAAAAAGTATGGGGTGCAAGATAGAGTTAAGTTTATTGGCAGAGTAGCAGAAGCAGATATTGTGGCGGTTTACAAGATGGCCAGTTTGTTTGTTTGGCCCAGTTTAATGGAGGGGTTTGGTTTGCCGATTTTAGAAGCTTTTGCTTCGGGGGTGCCGGTGATTGCCTCGAAAAGGGGAGCGTTACCGGAGGTGGTTGGAGAGGCGGGATTACTGATTGATCCGGAAAATGTCGAGGAGTTGGCAAAAGCGATTGACTTGGTTTTTAAAAGCAAGGAATTAAGGCAAGGTTTGGTAGAAAAAGGCTATAAACAGGTGAAAAAATTTAGTTGGGATAAGGCGGCAAAGGAGACTTTGGATTTACTAATCAAGGTAAAAATGCTAAAATAGGGAAATGGCGAAATTAAGATCGATAAATCCAAGTAATGGCAAAGAATTAGGATCGGTAAACATTGTTACTAAAATTAAGGTGGAAGAGACAGCAGATAGAGCTCAAAAAGCATTTAAAAGTTGGAGAGAAGTACCCTTGGCTAAAAAAGAAAAGACAATGCTTAAATTAGCTGAGTTACTCAAGAAGAACTCAAAAAGATTAGGTGAGTTAATTACTAAAGAAATGGGAAAACCGCTTAAAGAGGCGGTTGAGGAAGTGGCTTTTGACGAGGAATTAGTCAAGTATTTTGCTAAAGAGGGGGTTGATGTTTTAAGAGACGAAGTGATTGACACCAAGATAACAAAGACAGAGTTAAATAAAATAAACAAGTTAAAAATTCAGGATGCAGTTGATTATTTGATTAAGAAGAATATAAAGGTTTGTAGTGTGATACGGTATGATCCAGTTGGAGTGGTGGCATCAATTAAGCCTTGGAATTTTCCGGTTGATTCGGCTTTATTGTCAGTGGTGCCGGCTTTAATGGCGGGTAACTGTGTAATTTTAAAGCCTTCCGAGAATGTGCCGTTAGTAAGTAATGAGTTAGCCAAGTTGATTTGGCAGGCGGGAGTACCCAAGGAGGTGTTCCAGATTATTCACGGTCGAGCTCAGGTGGGATCGATGCTGGTTGATAGTAATATCAACATGGTGAGTTTTACCGGCTCAACAGAGGTGGGTAGAGATATTGCCGAGAGATGTTCCAAGAGATTTGTGAAGTACTCTTTAGAGATGGGTGGAAGTTCACCGGCTATAGTTTGTTCTGACGCTGATCTAGACTTGGCTGTAAATGGGATTTTATGGGGAAGATTTAATAATTGTGGTCAAGTTTGCAATGCAATAAAGCGAGTTTTTGTGGTGAGTAGTGTAGCTCAAGCGTTTACGGATAAACTGGCTAAGAGAATGGAAGAGTTGGTAGTGGGTGATCCGATGGAAAAAGATATTAATGTTGGTCCTTTGGCAAGCGAGAAGCAGTTAAAAAAACTACAAGATCAAGTGACTCGTGGAGTGATTCAGGGGGGGAGAATTATTGTTGGAGGGAGAAGAATGCGCGAGGAAGAGTTTGCTAATGGCTACTATCACGAGCCGACTTTAATGATAAATATTAATACCAAAAATCCGGTGATGCACGAAGAAGTGTTTGGACCGGTATTGCCGGTGTGTACGGTTGATACTTTTGAAAAAGCGATTAAGTATGCTAATCAAAGCAAGTATGGTTTAACTGCCAGTGTGTTTACCAAGTCAAAAATAAACGCCAAAAAAGCAATTAAAGAACTTGAGGCCGGTTCGATTTATGTCAATGATGTCAGTGTTATTCCATTGGAAGCTCCATGGTGCGGAGTTAAAGATAGTGGGGTGGGAGTAGGTGGTGGCAAGCATGGAATTTGGGAGTATGTTCACAAAAAACATGTTCATGTAAATTTAGACAACATTAAAACTCGTGATGGTTGGTTTTAGTTTTTAGGTAGGCTTAGCAGTGATAAAGATAGAGTGATAGTTAGAAAATAGAAAAAGTATTTCTTTGGGTTATCTTAGTTGTTTGATATAGTTCTACATGAAGGTTCGTAACCTTCATGTAGAAATGGTGGGTAGTTGAGATAGTCAGTGAAAAGTTAAGATTAACAGATTAAAGTTTGAATATAAAAAGTGTGCAATATTGGCAATATATAAGCGTGTTTAGCTGAAATGGGTTGGATTTTTCTGTGGAAAGTGATTTTCGGTTTGGTATTTATTCGGTAAATGAAAAGTAGTACAATTTTAGTTATTTAGGATGGTTATTTTTGGCTAAATTTGATACAATAATTAAAGAAGATTTGATGGAAAATAGTCATTCTTCTTGAGGAAAATGATTAAAAAGGACCGATGTATCAAGACAGTAATGGGTTTAAAGATTGATTGCATTCCAATGGAGCGAGTGCTAAGAAAAGTAGAGGGGTGGATTAGGGGTAGTTGGAAACGTTATATAGTGACTCCAAACCCGGAAATGGTGATGGAAGTTCAAAGTGATGCTAAATTTAAAGATATTTTAAACAAGGCTGACTTAAGAATTCCCGATGGAGTTGGTTTGGTTTGGGCGCTAAATAGAAAATTTCGCTCCGGAGCGGAATGTGAAAGAGTGGCGGGGGCGGAGGTGATGAAGGAACTTTGTAAGTTGGCGAGCAAAAAAAAGTGGCGGGTATATTTATTGGGCGGACAAAAATTAGTGGCCAAAAAAGCGGCTGAGAAATTGAGGAATAAGTATGATGGTTTAGAGATTAAAGGTTTGATGGGTTTAGAAAATGTCGGTAGGGCGAGTAAGCAAGAAAACGATGAAGTGATAGCTGAAATTAATAAGTATCAACCGGATTTGTTGTTTGTAGGTTTTGGTCACAATAAACAAGAAAGGTGGATAGCTGAAAATTTAGCAAAATTAAAGGTAAAAGTGGCTATGGGCGTGGGTGGTAGCTTTGATTATGTAATAAAGCCGTGGTTAAAGGCGCCAAAAGTAGTCCAAAAGATGGGTTTGGAATGGTTATGGAGATTAATTATGCAACCTTGGAGGCTAAAGAGGCAGTTGAAGTTGGTTAGATTTGTTTTTTTGGTGTTAAAATCTTTGAAAACTGATAGAATATAGATATGAAGAAGAAACTGCCAAAAAAACTTTATTCATATTTTTGGGAAGTAGACTCTGGTGAGATTAGACTGGAAAAGGATCGAGATTATATAGTGAAAAGGTTGATTGATTATGGCAAGACTTCAGACATTAAGTGGTTAATGAAGACCTATGGTCCGAATAGTATAAAATATATATTAACTAAGTATCGGGGCATTTTCAGAAGGACAGCGATGCTCTGGGCTAATGTGCTGGACATTAATCCAGCAGAAATTAAATGTTTACAAACACCTTATCATCGGATACCTTTCGGGGTATAAAACTTTTAGGACAAAGCAAACTAGTTGATTTTGCTTATTTGGCGGGCGGAACAGCGGTGGCTTTGCGTTTAGGCCATCGGCAATCGGTGGACTTGGATTTTTTCACGAAACATCAATTTAGTGAAGAGGCGATTTTGGCTGACCTTGGAAAAACGGGAGAGTTTATTAAAGATCAAGTAGCTTGGCAGACAATAATGGGTAGTTTTTGTAAAGTAAAGTTTAGTTTGTTTTTTTATGAATATAAAATATTGAGTGAAGCAGATGACTTTTTGGGGGTCAAGATTGCTGGTTTAGAAGATTTAGCACCCATGAAACTGCATGCGATTGAAGATAGGGGCTCTAAACGCGATTTTGTGGACTTGTTTTGGATTTGCAAGGAGATAGAATTAGTAAAGATTTTTGATCTTTACCAGCAAAAATATGGAAACCTTGAGGATCGAAAGTATCACATATTGAGAAGTTTAAATTATTTTGAAGATGCTGAGAGTGATACGGTTAAGTTGCAATTAAAAAAACCGGTAGATTGGGAAGAGGTAAAAGAGTTCTTTGTCAAAGAAGTAAAGCAGTTGGCGAAAGAGTGGGGATTTAACGGTTAAATATTATTTATCTTGAATTCCCAGGAGCCAGAGGACGGCTTCTTTTTTGTAGCGACGGTCACCTCTCGAATTGATTCGAATGGCTGGTAATTTGCCACGCTTACCCCATCTTTTGATAGTAAGAGGGGAAACTCTAAGTAGCTCAGCCACTTCACGAACAGTGAGTAAGTCCGGCAGGTTATCTAGAGATAATTTTGGTTTTTGAGAGGCAGTTTGAGTTTGAGAGTTTTGGTTTGATACTGTTTGATCCAACATATTTTGTTCAAAGGCAGTCTAATTATTATTTAACTAGCGTTAATATATCAAAATAATATGTAGTCTGTCAAGGAATGGGTGTAAAAAAACACCTCCGAGGTGCACCCCGCCAGAGGCGGGCAGGCGCAGGTGCAACCTCACCTCGGAGGTGTATACATTATTTGAGTTCAACTTGGGCGCCGGCGGCTTCAAGTTTTTTCTTGGCTTCTTCGGCCACTTCTGTTTTAAAGGTACCGATTTCTTTAGGAGCGGCTTCGGCTAGGTCTTTGGCTTCTTTTAGTCCAAGATCTTGGTTGATCTCTCTTAGGGCTTTAATAACGCCAATTTTGTTGGCACCAGCGTCGGTTAAGACAACTTGGTATTCAGACTTTTCCTCTTTTTCTTCAGTGGCTTCGCCAGCCACAGGAGCGGCAGCGGCTACGGGAGCGGCGGCGGAAACGCCAAATTTATCTTCCAAAGCTTTAACTAATTCAGATAGTTCCAAAACTGTGAGTTTCTCGACTTGGTCAATTATAGATTGTAACACTGAGGGCACTGATTTTTTTGACACTGAAGGCACTGATTTTTTCTGTGAACTCTGAGTTTTCTGTTTTTCAGTGTTGCTTTTTTTGTCAGTCATAGATTACTCACCACCTTTCTTGGTTTGTCGTCCAGAGGACGATCGGCCTTTGGCCGAAATCGCTTTTAGGGCGAAGACTAAGTTACGTAGATTTCCGGAGAGGACATTAACAAAGCCGGTTAAGGGGGCTTTGATAGTGCCAACGGTTAGAGCCAGTAGTTCAATTTTTGTAGGTAGTTTAGCTAGGGCTTCGACTTGTTCTTTGGTTAAAGCATCTTTGTTTAAGAAGCCGGCTTTGATTTCAGGTAAGCCGTTATTTTTGGCAAACTCGGCTAAAGCCTTGATAGGGGCAATTTCGTCTTGATAGGAAAGGAGAGTGATAGTCGGGCCTTGGAGAATTTCTTTAAAATCGTGGGGTAAGTCCAGTTTTTCTTGTTTAAGCGAAATATTTAGAAGGGAGTTTTTGGCAACAATCAGTTCTCCTCCCGCTTCTTTTACTTTTCTTCTCAAGAGTTGTTGAAGGTTAACGTTTAGGCCACTGCAGTTGGCTAAAACGATAGATTTAGCTTTGGAGATCTTTTCGATTAATAGTTTTACTTGTTGAATGTTTTTTTGTGATGGCATTTGACTCCTCGGTAGGGTTTATTAATTACCTACTGTCTTTGGACAAAGGTGATTATATAATAAATCTATGATGAATGTCAAAAGTCTCGGCCAGAGGCCGATCAGCCTTGGGTTGAAAGTTGTAGATAAAAAAGCGGGTTGGACCAGTCATGACGTGGTGGCTAAAATTAGAGGGGGGTTAAGAAGAAAGTATGGCAAAAAAATTAAAGTTGGGCATGGGGGTACTTTGGATCCGTTTGCAACCGGAGTCTTGTTGATTTTGATAGGTGAGGCAACCCGTAAATTTGAAGAGATTAAAAATTGGGATAAAGAGTATGTATTGGAGATTGAGCTTGGGGTAGAAACTGATACGGGAGATAGTACGGGAGTGGTGGTGCGGGAAGAGAAGGTGGGCAAGATTGATAAGGCTAGTGTAGAGAAAGTTTTAAAAAGTTTTGTGGGGGAGTTTGAGCAGGAGATTCCTAAGTTTTCGGCCAAGAAGATCAAGGGCAAGAAGATGTATGAGTTGGCTCGAGCCGGGAAGAAGATGGCTAAACAAACAAAAATGGTGGAGATATCTGAGATAGAGTTACTCCACATGAAGGTTCGTAACCTTCATGTGCGAGTAGTTTGCGGGGGAGGAACATATATGAGGCAGTTGGCGGTAGATGTTGGAAAGAAGTTAGGAGTACCGGCTCATGCTAAAAATCTTAGACGAACAAGGGTGGGAGAGTTTACTTTATCTTGAGTTTGATTGAGGGACTCATGGAGGAGCAGAGGAAGACGGAAGAAAGATTTTTGAGTTTGATGGTGGTGATAGCTGATTTGATGTTTTCTTCAAGTTGTTCATCTTTGAAGCTGAGTTTGCCAATAGTAAGATGAATAATTGGAGCCTTGGCTTCGGATTTGTATCTGGTGGCACCGCCGGCCAGTTTCTTCTTAATCTCTTCCGGGTTAATGGAGATAGTACCGGATTTGGGGTTTGGCATTAAGCCTTTTGGTCCCAATAGTTTGGCAAATTTGGCCAGAGCCGGCATCATTTTGGGTTCGGCGACTAAAACATCAAAGTCGATAATACCGTCTTTTAGTTTGCCTAGGGTTTTATCGGTAGCTATTTCGACTTTTTGAGTTTTGCCGGTGCCGTGGGGTAGGTTTAGTTCACCTGATAGTTTGTCTTCGGTTAAGTTGCAGTGGAGTTCAACGGTGGCGTCAAATTTGGCGGTGGAGACTTTTCTGAGTAAAGCTATGGCTTCATCGGTTTGATAGAGGTTGGCTTTGTCGACTAGTTTTTTGGCTTTTTTGTATCTGTTTGATCGATCATGCTTGATTCTCTTTTTAGTTTTTTTATCTTTTTCCGCTAAGGTGACTCCTTCCAGCTTCGCTGTCCCGTCTTGGCTTTCAGCCAGGTCTCCTGTTAAGGAGTCACCTTTTTCACCTTTGACGGGGATAGCAACTGGGGCCTTCTTTTCTTTTGCCTTGGTGAGTTTTTGACTTCTGGTTCCGGAAGCTTTTAGCTTGGGAGAGTCGGATTGAGATAGATCTAGAACGGCGATTTTCTTTTTACCCATAAATTATAATATTAAGGTTCGGAACCTTTCTATCACGCTCCTGGAGCGTGATTAATTTTTATTCCCATAGATTTGGCTGAGCCAGCTACAATTTTTTTGGCGGCTTCTAGATCATTGGCGTTTAAGTCGTCCATTTTTTCTTTGGCAATTTTTCCCAGTTGATCATTGGTAATAGTAGCGGCTGTTTCTCTACCGGGGGTACTTGAACCTTTTTTAAGATTTAGTTCTTTTTTGATAAACTCACTAACCGGTGGTTTTTTGAGCTCAAAAGCAAAGCTTCTGTCTTCGTAAATGGTAACTACAGCCGGGATAATACCTTGCATCTGCTTGGTTTTTTCGTTGTAAGAATTACAAAAATCCATGATGGCTACACCGTGTTGACCGAGAGCCGGACCGATTGGGGGAGCCGGATTGGCTTTTCCGGCCGGGATGTTTAGCTTGAGAACGATTTTAACTTTCTTTGCCATATTTCGATTTTACTCAATATAAATATTTATATTTTTTGGACTTGCAAGAAGTCTAACTCTACAGGAGTTTCTCTGCCAAAGATAGAGACTAAAACTTTAATTTTACCACGCTCGTCGTCTAGGGATTCGACACTGCCCAAGAAATCGGCGAATGGGCCTTCAATAATTTTAACTGCCTCGCCAATACTAAAGGTGGTTTTATACTTGGGGGCTTCCATTTGCATGAACTTCATGATGTTTTTTACTTCCGGAGCCGGAAGAGGGGTGGGCTTATTGCCAACACCAACAAAGCCGGTAACACCTTGAGTGGTGCGAACCGCCAGCCAAGAGTCGTCGGTTAAAACCAGTTTGACCAGCATGTAGCCCGGGAAAAGCTTTTCTTTGATGGAATGTTTCTCGCCTTTTTTAATCTGAATTTTGTTTTGAGTGGGGATAAGAATTTCTAAAATAAAGTCGGTTAGGTTCATGGACTCGGTTCTTTGTTTTAGTCCAGCGGCTACTTTTTGTTCATGACCTGAGTAGGTATGAACCACAAACCAGTTGGCGTTTTTCTTTTCATCAGAATTAATGATAAGGTGGTTTTCAGCTTGTTCTTTAACTATATCTTGTTTCATATTTTAGTTTATTATTAAGCCAATCGCTTTAGTAAAAAGCAAGTCAAGGAGGCCGATAAAAATACCGGTAATCAAACTAACAGCGATGACTACGCCAGTCATTTTTATAACCTGCTTTTTAGTAGGCCAAACAACTTTTTTCAGCTCAACAATTGATTCTTTTAAATATTGACTGGCTGAAGTTGAGTTTTGATTGACGGCTGATTTTACCATGATAAAGGATATTATGCCACAGACTGTGATATACTTAAAGTCTAAAAATGGAAATAGCATGAAAAAGATTAAAAAAATTACTAAAGCGGTTATTGCCGTAGCAGGATATGGAACCAGGTTTTTGCCGGCGACTAAGAATCAACCCAAGGAAATGTTGCCAATTATTGACAAGCCGATTGTTCAGTATTTAGTTGAAGAGGCTGTGGCTTCAGGAATTAAAGATATTATTTTAGTGACACGTTTTGGACAGTCTGCTATGGAGAACCATTTTGATTCAAATTTAGAACTTGAAATACAATTAAAGAAAAATGGAAAAAAGAAAGAACTTGAAAAAGTTCAGCGAGTTTATAAAATGGCTAATTTTATATATGTAAGACAAGGAAGGCATTTGCCTTACGGCAATGGAACTCCTTTGTTGGTAGTTAAAGATTTATTGACTCCAGGCGAAAGGTTTGTTTATATGTTTGGCGATGACTTGGTGTTGTCAAAAAAACCTTGTACAAAACAAATAATTGATTATTCAAATAAAAGAAAGTCGGCAGTGACAGTAGCAGTTCAAGAAGTGCCTGATAGTGAGGTTCATCGTTATGGTATCTATAAACTGAAAAAAAACACTGATGATAGAGTTGAGGATGCAATAGAAAAACCAGATTCAAAAAATGTTAAGTCTCGTTTGGCTCAACTTGGTAGATTTGTTTTAAATACAGATGTTGTTAAGGTATTAACTGAATATTATAATTCTGGTAGGTTGGGTAAAGATAATGAGTTATGGTTGATTGACTCGATTATAGAATATGCTAAAAATAAACCGGTTTATGCGGCAAAGATTGAAGGTAAATGGATGACGACCGGTGATCCTCTTCGTTACATGAAAGCACAGGTGGAATTTACTCTGGCGAGAAATGATTTAGGGAAAGATTTTAGGCAGTATTTAAAGAGTTTGAATTTGGGGTAGAAAATAGTTCAATATGATAGTTTTGATTGATGTTACAGTATAATATTTAGTAAATATTATAAGATAAAGATAGCTTGAATATGAGTATAAAGATATTATATTTTGGGGTTAAATTTGGTAAAATGAATGATATAGATTGATATGTTTAATTTAATAAAAAAATATTGGTTAGTATTGATTGGGTTATTGGTTTTGGTGGGGGTTATTGGAATTTGGTTTTTTTGGCCAAAAAATAAACAAGTATATTTAAGTCCAGAGGCACCATGGATAGTCATCGAAAAACCTCTAGAAAAATATGCTTTTAGTAAGTTGAGTCAGAGAGTTTTTATAGGTAGTAAAGTCGAGGTGGTCGGTGATGTTTTTTATTATGAAGTTGACGGTAAAAAAATTAGTGGACAAATTAAAGTGCCTGCAGGGTCCGTCCCTGCAGGCGGATGGCCGGTGGTGATTATGATTAGGGGTTATGTGGATCAGGAGATTTATGAGACCGGGATAGGAACTAAGAACGGGTCCGGTTACTTGGTTGCAAATGGCTATATAACTTTGGCTCCGGATTTTTTAGGCTTTGGTGAGAGTGATATGCCTCCAAATAATGTGTTTGAGGAAAGATTTTTAAGGCCGGTACAAGTGTTGGAGTTAATTGCCAGTGTTGGCAATATAGAAGGGTGCGACCCTACCGATATTAGTATTTGGGGGCATAGTAATGGCGGGCAAGTGGCCTTATCTGTTTTGGAAATTAGTGGTAAAGATTATCCGACCAGTTTATGGGCGCCGGTGAGTAAACCTTTTCCTTACTCGATTTTGTATTACACTGATGAGTTTGATGACTATGGTAAGGCGTTAAGAAAAGTTTTGTCAGGTTTTGAGGTTTTGTATGATGTTGATGATTATTCAATTGTGGAATTTTATAATTGGATCAAAGCGCCGGTGCAGATTCATCAGGGAACCAGCGATGAAGCAGTACCGGTGAAGTGGTCAAGGGATTTGGCAGAGAAATTAAAAGAGGCTGAAGTGGAGGTGAAGTTATATGAATATCCCGGGGCGGATCATAATTTAGTTGGTGGCTGGGATTTGGCGATGCAAAGAAGTCTGGAATGGTTTAGGGGTAGGTAACTAACACATGCTGGTTCCGAACCAGTATGTGTTACTTTTCTAGAGCGAGAGATTCGATTTTTTTGGTGTTGATTTCGGAGGTGGCAGAGGCAAGAAATTTAGAGTAGTTTTTGGTGAGTTTTTCAACATATTTTGGATAAAGCCAATCTAACTGTTCAGTTTGTTTAAGGTAAACAGGTAGTGAAGATTGAGGAGTTTTGTGTTGGTGAATGTACTTAGATAAATATAGGAGTTGTTCACTTGAATCGACAATTACATTTTTAAATTTACCTTCAAATAAATGGCCAGTGTGTTTATATTTATATTGAAAATGCATAGCGTAGGTTATAGAAACTCGACGCATGAGATTTGAAATATTTGTTTGTTTGGTGGCAGATGAAAGTTGTTTGAGGATAAAGTGGAAATGGTTGGGCATCAAACAGTAGGCGACTAACCTGACAGAATCCACATACTGGTTCGGAACCAGTATGTGTGGTCGTTTTACGGTTTTCATGTAGGATAGTTTTTTAGCTCTTGGATATTTAAGGTAATAGGCTAGGATACCCAAAAAATCTTCGTAATCTTCTTTATCGTGAAAGAGTTTGTGTTTGTAAGCACCACGGTTAAATATGTGATAGAAGTATTGAGGCTTAAAGTTTCGATGGTAGTAGACACTGGGCATGATTATAGTATACCACATGCTGGTTCGGAACCAGTATGTATTATTTCTTTGTCAGGAGTTTTTTGCGGAGGCGGAGGTGTTGGGGGGTGACTTCGAGGAGTTCGTCGGAAGATAAAAAGTTTAGGCATTGCTCAAGAGAGAGTTTAACGGCGGGGGCGATTTTTAGGGTAAAATCGGCGGAGGCGGCTCTCATATTGGTTAGTTTTTTACCTTTACAGATATTAATCCAGAGATCTTCTGATCGGGAGTTTTGACCGACGATCATGCCTTTGTATACTTGTTCTCCAGGTTCAACAAAAGTAATGCCTCTTTGTTGAATGTGTTCAATGCTGTAGGTTAAAGCTTGGCCGGGTTCGGTGGCGACTAAGCTACCATTTTTTTGAATATCAATTGAGGTTGTTTTCAGTTGGTACCGGTAAAATTGGGAAGAGATAACGGCAGCGCCCGAAGTTTTGGTCATGAGTTCGCTTCTTAAACCAATTAAGTTTCTGGTTGATATTTGATAAGTTAAGCGGACACCGGTTTTTAGGTTTTGCATGTTGACCATCTTGGCTTTTCTAATACTTAAAGCGTTGATAATAATACCGGTTTGGGTTTCAGGAACTTCGATAGTTAAGTCTTCCCAGGGTTCCATAACTTTACTGTCAATAGTTTTATAGATTACTTCCGGTTTGGCTACCGAGAACTCATAGCCTTCGCGCCTCATGGTTTCGATTAGAATGGCCAGATGAAGTTCGCCTCGACCGGCAATAATGAAACTTTCGGAGCTGTTTCCACTTAAAAATTTTAAACCAACGTTGGTCTCAAGTTCTTTTTCCAGCCTTTGTTTTAGTTGTCTTGAGGTATTAAATTTTCCGTCTTGGCCCACTAAAGGAGAGTTTGAAGGAGAGATTTGGATTTGAATAGTGGGTTCGGCAATTTTTAGGGAAGGAAGGCCTTCGGGGTGATCTAAACTGGTAAGAGTATCCCCGATTTTGACATCATTAAAACCGGCAATAGAAACAATGTCTCCAAGTTGAGTTTGGTTGATAGGAATATGTTTTAGGCCTTGAAAGGCAAAAAGGTGCTCAACTCGACCTTGATTAATTTTTTTTGAGTTTCTAATAACTGCTAAGGGGTCATTGATGGTTACTTGGCCTCGATTGACTTTGCCAATAATTAAAGAGCCTTGGTGATTGTCATGATCCAGAGTAATGGCTTGGAGTTGAAAGCCGGTTCCTTGATTAACCGCAGGAGCGGGGATAGTGTTGATGATGGTTTTGAATAGAGGTTCAAGGTTGGTACTGTCTTCTAGTTTAAGAGAGTGGTCTTGATTGAGAGTGGTTTGATTGCCAACGATGCCTTCTTTGCCAATGGCGTAAAGAACGGGGAAGTTGAGCTGTTCTTCTTTAGTGGCCAGGTCTAAAAAGAGGTCGTTGATTTCTTCTAAAACTTCCGATGCTCGCTGGTCTTTTCTATCAATTTTATTGATGATGACAATGGGGGTGAGGCCAATTTTTAGAGCTAGGGAGAGGACAAATCTGGTTTGAGAAAGAACGCCTTCAGCGGCGTCGACGAGGAGTAAACAGCCATCGGCCATGTTTAAGACTCTCTCGACTTCTCCGGAAAAATCGGCATGACCCGGGGTGTCGAGGATATTGATTTTGTAGTCTTGCCAAAGAACGGCGGTGTTTTTTGAAAGAATAGTTACGCCTCGTTCGCGCTCCAAGTCATTACTATCCATAATAGTGGTGGCTTGCATTTCGGATTCATGGGCAGCAAAGGTGTGAGCCTGTTTTAAGAGGTGGTCAATCAAGGTGGTTTTACCGTGGTCAACGTGGGCAATGATGGCGATGTTTCTGATTTTTTTTGATTCCATAAAAAATAGGGGCGTTAACCCCCAGTAATTAACTGCGATACTATATATTATATGCTTGGTAGAGAGGATTGACAAGGTAGGTATATTGGTTATTGACTCTGATAACAATAAGCGTATGATTTTTTTATTAAGGTAAAAATGAAACAGAAAAGTTTCGATTTTGAAAGTGGCGAGGATAATCCTCCAAATATAAAGAACCTTTCTAATATAGGTTCTTTTCTTGTATCTAACCCTCAGCTTAATCAACACTATTTTTCCAATGGATACTCAAGCTTGATTCAATCTTTGAGGCTTGAGATAGTGTCTGATATTGATCAAGCTTTATATTTATGGCAAAAGTTTAGTCAAAGTCAGACATTGTTTGATACTTTTGAGTTTAGATTGGCTTTTTTTGAAGCTTACAATCCAAGACTTCATTTGGTAACTTTAAAAAATCCAAATGAAATAGTTGGTTTGTTGCCTCTTCAGTATGAAGAAGATACTCAAAAATATTATTGGTTTGGAAGTTGGTGGCAGGAAGAAAGCAAGTTTTTGGTTAAGGATGAACTGTATATTCCTCTACTTTTAGCAGTTAGTCCTTCCCCGGTGAATTTGAATGCAATAAGTTTTGATGTTCCAAATTGGATAAAAAAGGTGATTGATTTTAAGGCGGATGACCCCAAATATATTCTTAAATTAGATTTAATAAAATCTTTAGATGATTACTTGGCGACTTTAAAGAAAAAGAAGAGATATAACTTAAGAAGAGACTTGAGAATTATTGAAGCTTTAAAGCCGGAAATAATTATAGATAATTTCTCTGATTTTGACGGTTTGATTGAGTTATCTAAAAAAAGATTTTCTGAAAAAGGAGAAGAAACTGATTGGAAAGATCCAAGAAGAGTTGATGCGTTTAGGAAAGTAATTGAGTTTGGTCGGAAAAAAATCAGTTATGAGGTTAGAATGATAACCGTTAAGATTGGGTCGAAATTAGCGGCGGTTGATTTAGTGGCTATTTTTAACAATTGTTACTATCCGATCAAGTGCGGCTATAATGTTAAAGATTTTCCGGGGATTGGCAATTATGTTAATTTACTGGAAATCAAAGACGCGATTGAACTTGGTTTGAGTAAGATGGATTTTTTGGAAATAGGTTATGGTTGGAAGGATAAATGGTTTGAGTCGGTGCCTTTGCTAAAGTATGAAAAGTAGTCTTTTTGATAAGGATTATTATAGTAGTGATAATTACAATGATTATTTAACAGGCTATAAGAAAGAAGGGGAAGAGTTCGTTAAGTTACTCTTGGGGTTGATTAAATTAAAGCCGGAAGCAAAAATTTTGGATGTGGGTTGCGGTATGGGTGGAGTGATTAAGGCTTTTAGGGAGCTTGGTTTTGAGGCTTTTGGAACGGAAGTGTCTGAGTATTGTTTAAAGAAATCACCGGTAAAAAAATTTATACAAAAGATTGGGGTGACCAGTTTACCGTTTGAGGATAACTTTTTTGATTTAGTTATTTGCCAGGATGTTTTGTGTTATTTAAACAGAAAGCAAGTTCATCAGGCAGTTAATGAATTAGTTGGGGTAACTAAAGATTATTTGTATATAGAAGTGATTACCAAGGGTTCGCCTAATAGTAGGCAGTCAGTTAACCCTGATAAACTAAGAAAAGCTGAAAATTTACTGGCTAAACGAGAGTGGTTTAAACTTTTATCCTTAAAGGGATTAAAGCCCTTGAAAAAAGTGTATTTGACTAAAGATAACCCTGATTTTAATTATCTGTTTAAAAAATAAAGTTTTGCAGGGGTGGTAGGGTTCGAACCTACGGCCTTTTGTTTTGGAGACAAACGCTCTAGCCAGCTGAGCTACACCCCTAAAAATTTGCTAGCGAATGTATTATAGATGGCATGGAGTTCTCGAGCAAGCTTGGCGTCGTAATAATTAACACTAATACATCCCTTGTAATTTATTCTTTTTCTTTTACCAGTATGAGGTTTTAAGTATGAATTATAAAATTGAGAGATCGGAATGTTGGTGATTGTTGACCAATACTTTTTAATTTTTTTATCATTATGGTATTCATGAATATGAATGATGGCTCGAAGTTTTTTTTCATCAATGATAAAGCAGGATCGAAATAGTTTTAAAAAAGTGGTTATCATGACAGGATCTGAGTTAATAAATTTAATTTGACCGAGGTGTTTTGCTCCTTCTGCCCAAAAAAGAATTGAACAGATAAGTGTTAAGTTTTCTTTATTTAAATTTAGCTGTGAAATGATAAGCTTTGCTTTGTTGTGAGCTAATATTTGATTTTTCTTTCTTTTTACCTTCCATTGTTGAGAAGATTTGTATTGTCCATATATTTTTCTTTGTTTAATACGTTGTAGGGCTTTTTGGTTAAGAATTATATTACGAACCCACAAGGAAGAAGTGCTTTGGGCAATTTTCAGAAATGAAGCAATTTCTTTGATTGAATAGCCCTTTTTTCTTAAATTTATTGCTTTTTCTTTTATTTTTAATGAATATGACATAGAGTTATATAACCATTATACTCGGTTCGAAAAAGACTTGCAAGTATTTTATTTAGAGGGTACTATAAAAGTTATGAAAGTAATAAAGATAGGTGCAGAGTGGTGTAGTGGTTGCTTGGTGATGCGACCCAGATGGCAAAAGGTTGAGGATGAGATGCCGGAACTTAAAACTGAGTATTATGATTATGATAATGACAAGAAAAAGATGGAGCAGTATGGAGTAGATGGGGGGCGATTGCCTTGTTTTATTTGGCTTGATAAAGATGGTCAAGAAATTGAGAGAGTGACAGGGGAGCCATCGGTTAAAAAGTTGATGGAAATAATCCAGAGAAATAAAGATAAATGAAGTATATAAAGTTGCTCACGATCGTGTTGCTGATTATATATGGGATGGTGTTTCAGGTTGGTCGAATTTGGGCTCAGGAGAAAGTAGTGATTGATTTTTTTTACTCGAAATCTTGCCCTCATTGTGCCGATGAAAAGCCGTTTTTAGATCAATTGAAAAAAAAGTATTCCAGTATAGAAATTAGAAGCCATGAGGTTTCTATTTCAGAAGAGCGTGATTATTGGTTTAAAGAAGGCCAGCGATTAGGGGTGGAGGTTGGGCCGGTGCCGTTTACGATAATTGGGGATGAGTATTTTGTTGGTTTTAGTATGGATTATAATGCTGAGCAAATTGAGGCTACAGTTAAGAATATATTGGGTGAGCCGGTAGAAGTTAAAAAAGATGAACATATGATTAAGTTGCCTTTTTTAGGTGAAAAGGATTGGCGGTTGGTGTCTTTACCAGTGTTAACTTTTTTAATAGCTTTGGTGGATGGTTTTAACCCCTGTGCTATGTGGACGTTGTTGTTTTTGATTAGTTTGTTATTGGGAATGAAAGATAGGAAGCGAATGTGGATTTTGGGCTTGGCTTTTATTTTTGCTTCGAGTTTAGTTTATTTTGGGATGATGGCGGCTTGGTTGAATTTATTTATGTGGTTGGGGATGGTTGGTTGGATTAGAGTTTTGGTGGGGATGTTTGCGGTAGGGGCCGGAGGGTATAGTTTTTATCAATGGTATATGGGTAAAGGTGGTGGCTGTAAAACTGAAAATAGTCAAAAAAGACAACAGGTGTTTGCCAGGATTAAGTCAGCAGTCAGTGATAAAAATTTGGCTTTGGCGGTGTTGGGGATAATGGTTTTAGCAATAGCGGTCAATGTGATTGAGTTGGCTTGCAGTGCCGGTTTGCCGGCTATTTATACTAAGGCTTTGGTGATGCAGAACTTACCGAGTTTTAAGTACTATTTATATTTGTTGTTTTATATTTTTATTTTTATGTTGGATGATATAGTGATTTTTGTGATAGCCATGACTACCTTGAGGGCGATTGGAGTAGAGAGTAAGTATTCAAATTGGGCCAGATTAATTGGTGGTTTGGTGATGCTTTGGATTGGCTACGCGATGTTATTTAAGCCGGAGATATTGAGTTTTTAAAATTTGTGGACCCGGCGGGAATCGAACCCGCTACTTTTCCATGCCATGGAAAAATGTTACCGGTATACCACGGGCCCATATTTGGTTCCGAACTTTCTGAAATTTTAGTTCGGAACCTGATCGTTATTTTAATTTTGTGGTTTCTTTGTGCAAGGTGTGTTTTCGACACCTTCTGCAGTACTTGTTTAGTTCTAATTTTCCCTCAACATTGTTTCTGTTTTTTTGAGAAATGTAGTTGTGAGATTCGCAAATCGTACACTTGAAAGCGATTAAGATGCGCGGTCCTTTTTTAGCCATATGAGGGATAATAACAGTATTTAATAAATATATCAATTTTTCCGCCAAAGGCGGACGGGGAGCCGACGAGCGGATTTGAACCGCTGACCCCGAACTTACCATGTTCGTGCTCTACCAACTGAGCTACATCGGCGTATGGCAGAGCTATTTTACTGGAGTTATTATTTTATGTCTAGGTGGGATATAATTTGGGGATGAGTCTACACAAAAACATTAGGTTGCTGGCGTGGTTTAATTTCTTTTTAGATCTTAGGCTTTATGCTCCGGTGGCCATTATTTATTTTTCGAGAGTAACTGGGTCATATGCGTTAGGTATGAGTGTGTTTTCAATGGTAATGTTAACTTCGGCTATTTTCGAAGTACCAACGGGGGTGTTTTCTGATAGGATTGGGCGAAAGAAAACAGTTATTCTTGGGGCTGGGGCCAGTTTGTTTTCGGTGATATTGTATGCCTTGGGAGGGAGTTACCTGATATTACTAGCGGGAGCGATGCTGGAGGGATTAGCCAGATCTTTTTATAGTGGCAATAATGACTCTTTATTACATGATACTCTTTTGGAGTCAAAGCAAACAAAGCAGTATGCAGAGTATAAAGGAAAGACTGATTCTGTGGCCCAAGTTGCTTTGGGAATAGCGGCATTAGTTGGAGCGGTGGTGGCCCATTGGTCATTTTTTTGGGTAATGTGGTTATCTGTTTTACCGGCTATGGCTGGTTTATGGGTGAGCGTTGGTTTAGTGGAGCCAAAAGTTCATGAAAAAAAGAGTGGAAATATTTATGCACATTTGAAAAAAGCGATTAATGGTTTTTTATCTAATAAGAAATTAAGAAAGTTAAGCTTGGCTTCAATTATTGGTTATGCTGGAGGTGAGAGTGGTTATCAATTTAGTTCGGCTTTTATTCAAACCTTGTGGCCAATCTGGGCAATCGGGGTTTCGAAGGCTTTAACTAATATCGGGGCGGCAATAAGCTTTTATTTTAGTGGGAAGTTAATTAAGAAATACGGAGAGTATAAGTTGTGGGTAGTGGGCAAGATATATAGTTTAGTGACAAGTACTGTGGCTTTAATCTTTCCGACGGTGGCTTCTCCATTAATAATGGCAACTTCTTCGGTGTTTTTTGGTACCAGCACGGTGGCTTCAAGTACATTAAAACAATTTGAGTATACTCAAGAACAGAGATCAACCATGGATTCTTTAAATTCTCTCTTTGGGAGCATTGCTTTTGCGATAGTCTCTTTTTGCTTAGGGTTAGTAGCTGATTTACTGACTCCGGCTAAAGCGTTATTGTCTTTGCAAGTTTTGGCGGTAATATCGTTAAGTATATTGTGGGGGTTATTTAGAAAAGGGGGAGAAAAATGTTAAAAATTGGGATAGTTGGTTTGCCAAATGTGGGCAAGTCGACTTTGTTTAATGCTTTGTTAAAACGCCAAGTGGCTTTGGCGGCTAATTACCCTTTTGCCACTATTGAACCAAACGTGGGGGTGGTTGAGGTTTCGGACGAGCGGTTGGAGAAATTAGCTCAGATTATATTTGAAGGTTCCGAACCGTCTTTTGCTTTGCGGCAGACCGCTGGTGGTTCGGAACCATTGGCAAAATATCCACCAATAGTACCGGCGGTAATTAAATTTATTGATATTGCGGGATTGGTTAAAGGAGCTCATAAAGGTGAGGGTTTGGGGAATAAGTTTTTGACATATATTCGAGAAGTGGATTTGATTTGTCATGTTTTAAGAGCCTTTGAAGATAGTGACGTGGTGGTAACCGGCGAACTTGATCCGGTAGAGGATTTAAAGACGGTGAGAATGGAGTTGATTTTAAAAGATGTAGAGACAGTGGAGAGTGTTTTGGAAAAAACCAAAGGGCCGTTGGAAAAAACTAAAAGAGAGATGCTGGCGAAGTTATTAAAAGAATTGAGTGCCGGCAAGATGATGAATTCGATTGAACTTGACGATGATGAGAAAGAGTTGGTTAATGAGCTTTGTTTAATAACCGTTAAGCCGGAAATATTTGCAGTTAATTTATCTGAAGGCCAGTTGAAAAAATCTGATAATTTGAATTATCAAACTAAGCTGGGGGTGGCTAAAAAAGACTTGGTTTATATTAATGCTAAATTGGAGGCTGAGTTGAGTGTATTGAGCCTTGAAGATCAGGTAAATTATCTAAAAGATTTGGGAATTAGGGAGTCGGGAATAGATAAGATGGCTAAGTTAGCTTATAGCAAACTTGACTTAATTAGTTTTTTAACGGCCGGGGAGATAGAAGTAAGGGCTTGGACTATTAGAAAAGGGATGATGGCCCGTGAGGCATCGGGGGTGATTCACACTGATTTTGTAAAGAACTTTATTAAAGCCCAAGTGATTGCTTTTAGTGATTATATTTCGATTGGAGGAGTGAAGAAATGTAGGGAAAAAGGGAAGTTAAAGATAGAAGGAAAAGATTATGTGGTTAAAGATGGTGAAGTGATTGAGTTTATGATTGGGAGTTAGATTCTGATGATATAATTTGTTTATGGTTAGGAATAAATCTCAGGTAAATAAAAAGTATTTGTTTGGTTTTATGGATGAAACTGGTTTATTGCATACTCCTGTGACTGATAGAATATTTGCCCTTGGTTTGTTAAAGTTGCATCATCCTAGTGAACTTCATAGAGAGATTATTAATTTTAAGAATAGAAAAGGGTTTTACGAAGAATTTCATTTTACAAATGTTAATGATAGAAATTGGAGATTGTATGCAGAATTTATCAAGCTTTGTTTTGATGTTTATGGGTGTCAGTTTTATTCATTGATTTTTGACAAGAAAGAATTGGATATAAGTAAATTTTTCAAAGGAAATCATATTAATGCTTATAATGCCTATGTAGCCAAACTAATAGCGGAATCTTTAGATAAAGGTGAGTATATTGCAGTAATTGCAGATGATGTTAACACGCCAAAATCTGATAATTTTGAAAAACAAGTAAAAGATAAAGTTAAGTACAAAACTAAAAGAAATGCCCTTTTTGGAATTATTAGAGTTGAGTCTCATGCAGTAAGTGAAATTCAAATGACAGATGTTTTATTGGGTTTAGTGGGTTATGCATATAAAATTAAATATGGACTGATTAAGGGTAAAAAGAAAGGCCAACTAAGATTGTTAAAAAATTTACAGCAAATATTAAAGGTGGGGAGATTGTCTGATGGAGTAGAGAAAAGGGTGAGAGGTGGAGGTGGGTTTGTAGTAAGAGAATTTAATCCAATTGGGGCAAAAAAATAGACAGCGCTTTGAGGGCTACCGAGAACAAGCTCGACCTCACGCAACTGTCTATTTAGATATTAACTTATATATATTGGTTTGTCAATGTGGTTACTATAGGATTTGTGTATGTTTTGATTGGGGGGTTGACAAGGATAGTTGATAGGTATATATTGAATATATATTCATTATATAAAGATGAAGGAGGTGAAGAAAATATGCCAAATTTAGATGGAACCGGACCGCAAGGAGCAGGTCCTAGAACTGGAAGGGGAGTTGGAAACAGACCGCTTGGTTCAAGTAAGTGTACTTGCCCAAAATGCGGTCATGAAATGTCTCATGTAAGAGGTGTTCCTTGTACAGAAGTTAAGTGTCTTAAGTGTAAAACTCCAATGAAGGGCGTTAACTGTATTTAAGTTATGCCCAGACCAAAAAAGCCACGTCATCTTCAGTTTAATCCGAGTGTTTATTATTTTAAACCACGAGGGGTACCCTTGAGATGTTTAGAAGAAGTAGTTTTGGAATCTGACGAACTTGAAGCCTTAAAACTTCATGACGTGGATGGTTTGGAACAAATAAAAGCGGCTGAGAAGATGAAAATATCTCAGCCTACTTTTGCTAGGATATTAGATGGGAGTTATAAAAAGATTGCCGAGGCGTTGATTAAAGGCAAGGCGATAAAAATTGAGAAGTGATTTTTACATGAAGGTTACGAACCTTCATACGTTACTATATCAAACTGTACCTACAAGGATGGTCCTTGTAGGCAGGTGTGCAGGCTAGTGGTGGTTATGTATAATTAGATTATGAATTTTTCAGTACTTCAGTGGAACGTATGGTTTAAAGAAAATCCAGATAGGATTATTAAAGAGATTAAAAGAATGGATCCAGATGTAATTTGTGGGCAAGAGTTGATTCAGTTAAATAAGAATGGAAAGAAGGTTGATACTGCAAAATACATTGCGAATAAGCTGGGATATGAGTATTTTTATAAAGAGGCAGAAACGTGGAGTAATAGAGAAGAAAAAGATAATCAAGGCAATGCCATTTTTTCTAGACCACCAATCAAGCAAACTAAGTTTGTCTATATTCAAGAACCTAAGCATAATCCATCTGATGCTAGCCATGAGGGAAGAGTGTATGTTGAGATTGATGATCACAGAAAGAAAGAAGTTGATAATTTACTCCAAATTATTGAAGGAAAGAATAAGGGTTATATTTTTACAGGTGATTTAAATTCACTTCCTGGATCATACTCAATCGAAAAATTAAAGCAATTGAAAAATGTTGCCCATGTTGGTCCAGATTATCAGGAAAACACTTTTGCTAATAAACCTTTTGACTATCATGGGTATAAAGTTGATAATCTTAGCTTGAGATTGGACTATATTTATATTTCAAGAGATTTAAAGGTAGAATCAGTAGAGATTGTAAAAACAAATGTTTCAGACCACTTGCCGATTTTAGTGAAATTTAATATTTAGGTTCTAAATTCTGTTGCTATTATCACCGTTTTTTTATTTGCAAGGACCAACCTTGGAGGTACCCTTGTGATTTCCACATGAAGGTTACGAACCTTCATACGTTACTATATCAAACTGTATCTACAGGGATGATCCCTGCCTGCGCAGGCAGGCTTGAAGGTGGTTGTGCTGGGTGGAAATGAGTTGATGTATAATGTTTGTCATGGTTGAGGAAAAAACAGTTAATTCAATTGAAACTCCAGAAACTCTCGGAGGCTATTTAAGTGGCAAAGGTGTTTCTGTTAGTGAGTGGGGTAAAAATGAGGCAAAAACTGTTAGGCATTTTTTTAATGAGATAAAAAATGGAGACTGTGTGTTGGTTGATACTTCTGAAGGGTTGAGAAGAAGAGTTGTTAGTGCAAATGTCAGAGTTTATCATCAAGCCGATGATGACTTATTTTATTTAAAAGAAGATAGGCAAGAATTTAAAGACGGGCGGGTTAGAAAAAGAGATTGGTTTACTTGGTCAGCTTCTGAGAAAGTGAAACCTACAGAATCAATTGAGGAAGGGGGCGAAAGAGTTTTAAGGGAGGAATTGAAAATCCAAGGGGATTTAAACATAGTGAGGAAAGAAGTTAAACCTGAAAGTACAGAGTCACCCAGTTATCCTGGATTGCATACAGAGTATCAAAGTAACTTTTTTGACGCTTATTTAACTGATAAGCAATATAATCCTGATGGATATATTGAAGAACAACCTGATAAAATAACTTATTGGGTTTGGGAAAAAGTAGAATAATTTAGGTTTGATTTCTAGCTGTCATTACCACCATTTTCCTCGAGAAAAAACAGTTGTGCTGGGACCAGGACTCGAACCTGGGAATCTTTCGATGCTTCTTTTACAGAGAAGTGCAATTGCCGCTATGCGATCCCAGCATGGCTATATATTATAGCTTAAATATTTAATTTCTTTAAGGATTAGTTCTAAGAGTCGTTTATCTGAATAACGTATATGTACAAGTCCATATTTCATTTTATCTCGGATGTTACCACCGTCTTGTCTGGTGTAAGGTTTGGTAAATTGAGAACGGGGGATTTTGACAATATTAGACCAGTAAGTATACAGGTGGTTGATATCATGTGATGGGTAACAGTAAATTAAACAACGAAGGCGAGATTCATCAACCTGATATATTTTTCTTAAAAATTTAGTAAAAAGTTTAATCATAT
>Ga0180007_10002263_pt1 | contig 23375 bp, 21 predicted proteins | sample MM_PC_MetaG_FD_121122 | JGI IMG/M metagenome (GOLD analysis project Ga0180007, IMG submission 121122) | Groundwater microbial communities from the Aspo Hard Rock Laboratory (HRL) deep subsurface site, Sweden - MM_PC_MetaG | ecosystem: Environmental > Aquatic > Deep subsurface > Groundwater... | reverse complement strand
TCAGACTCACCAAAAATCGCCTTTTGATCGCCCACGCGTTCCTTTAAAACGGCAAATTGTTTTTTATATGCTGGAAATCTTCCGCGATCCAGAAAATCAGCAGGGTAATCCAACCCATCCAGGCTCTGTGCATAGGGATGTTCCTTGATGCAATACTGCAGATCAATCTGCGGGATTCCCATGCCGCATCCAAATGCTTCGCTCATGGGGGTGATATCCCATCCCATGGCCTTGACCATTTCAAACCCGGCCAGTTCACCTGACATGGCAAGGGTTGCCATGGCTTCAGGATCAGTGTCGGCAAAAGGTCTTTCAGCGCCGCATTTTTTCATCAAATCCACCATGCCGTAGGTTGTGGTACACCCTACAGGGGTCATATCAACGGTTTTTCCCTCCAATTGATTCATAACTCTTTCTTTTAAATTCATTATTCCCCCCTGGTTTTTTTATGTAATTGTGTAACTCAACTTTCAAACTTAAGTTTTTTATCCCAACTCAAATCTGCCAACTCTGAAAGTTGAATATGTCATTGTAATATTTGTGTACATTGGGGACTTGTTTTTTAAACAGTCCCCAATGCAAATGTTCCAATATTAAGTTAAACCATGCGCTAAAGTGCCAGATCTATGAGTTCCACAAGGTCATAGACTTTCATATCGCTCTGAAGTCTTTTAGAGCCTTCATTCAGGTTAAAATGACAGAAGGGACAGATGGAAACCAGTTTTTCAGCTCCTGTATCCATGGCTTCCTGTATTCTTAACCCGGCATTTTTAACGGCCCACTCCCCATATCCTGTCATGACACCGCCGCCGCCGCCGCAACAATATGAATTGCTGCGGATTCTATTCATTTCCACAAAATTAATTCCAGGGATGGCTTTGAGCATGTCACGGGGGATGTCATACAGGCAGTTGTCTTCACTTTTGCCCAGGTAAGATCCTTTCCATTGCTGGGAACCATCTTCATCAACCATAAAATCGATCAGATGTCTGCCCGTGTGACAGGGGTCATGGTAGGTCACTTTCCAGGGAAGCTCTTTGGTAAATTTCATCTTGCCTTCCGTAAAATGATTGAACAGAAAATTGGTGGTATGGATGATCTTAAGACCGCCCATGTAGTCTTCATATTCATCGGAAAGGCTGTAATCTTTTTTCATGGCCCGAAAACATCCGGCACAGGATGTAACAATGGTTTCAACTCCGTGGTTGTCTTTGAGATCCTTAAAGATTTTCATATTGGTCTCAGCCACACGTTTGAATTCATCCACATCGCCAAGTCTCATGGCCGTTGATCCGCAGCAGATTTCATTCTCGCCCAGAATCCCGAAATCAATGCCCAGTTTCTGGAATATGGATGCCGTTGCCACGGGAAAGTTTCTGACAGGAAGGTTAAATGCACCCGTACATCCGACATAAAAAAGGACGGGGGCATTTTCTTTCATGATATTCTTGATGGGTTTTTTTGCTTTCTTAAACGGTCTTGTCCAGTCCGTACGGACCCTTCTGGGGCCCTGGTAAGGATTATCATAACTTCTCAGGGACTGGGCAATTACTTTCTGGGTTGGCATGGGACCTGCGCCATCTTCAACCGCCTTACGCCTCATGGCCTCCATGATTTCCGGAATCACGGGCTTATGGTCCAGTTCGCACTGGTTCTGACATCCGCCGCAGATGGTGCATCGATAAATATCATTCACAAACTCTTCAGTCCATTCCAGCTGGCCATCAAGAATCCCCCTGGCAAAAGCAATCTTGCCCTTTGATGCCATGTTTCCGTCAAATCCGAATTCCACACCGGCCGGGCAGATTTCTCCGTTGGTGGGCGGGGGTCCGAAAGTATAAGCAGTTTTACAATTACCACATGCGGTACATCGCCATATGGCATCTTCCAATTCTTCAAGTGAAGGAATATTCCACTTCATAAAAGCCTCCAAATATAGTTACAACGAAAGTTGGTTTTTAAAAAACAATCGATATCCATGATGTCTAAAGCGCCAGTTTCCCCGTATTCATGATATCATTGGGGTCCAGCATATGTTTGACTCGTTTTAACAGTTCAACATATCCGGGGTGAGCCCTTTTATTTATTTCCAGACCAAAGTCAACGGGCGGTTTGTAGGGGATGCCGCCATTATCCAGATCAACTTTCAGGCATTCGACAATGGCTTGTCTTGCATTTTCAATAGAGGCAGGATCTTTTTTGGGAAAGGGAATCATAGCCCTGAGCATGCCATAATGAACCCCTCTATAATTGGTGACGCGGACCGAGGGAGACAGGTTCCGGTCGATAAGGATTTTTTTCCACGCTTCATAAACCACTTCCCACTTGTTCACGGGTGTAAAGGTGCCAGGCCATGAAATTCCTGCTCCGCCCTGTTTGGTATAATTTTTGGTTGACCCGACAATCTGGCTGGGCAGCTGGGTTCTTGCTTTCAATGCTTCTTCAGGATAAACCGTTTCTTTTAAGGAGGATCCTTTTTTGGTTTCTTCATCTACCACCATTTTCCAGATTTCTTCTCTGGCCTGTCGTTCTTTTTCAGTCCAGGAAAAGGATGTGGCAAAGGATATCCATTCGGGTTTATCGGCTGGTTTGGGTTTGTATGGATAGGGGATGGGTACATTTGAGAGCCACCAGGAAACACCGGTCAGGTCATCACAGATTTCATAATTGCCAAGGGTTCGAAGATAGGATGCCATGTGACCGATATTTTCCGTGGAAGCCGTAAACACTTTCAGCAGAGGCGGGGTGGGGTGGACCCGGACACCCAGTTTGGTTATAACGCCCGTGGTACCGAGCCATCCCGTGAAAAGGCCGTCCACTCTGGGCAAAGGCAGACAACTGTGCCAGGCATCTTCCTGAATGGCACAGGAACCCACCCGGACCAGTTCTCCTGTGGGCAGCACCACTTCCATGCTGGTGATTCCCTCGCTGTTAAGTCCATACCGGCCGCTCAACCCGCCAATGCCGTGGCTGATGGCACAGGAAGAAACCGAGGCAGACGGCGGGCCTACAGGCCAGCTTCCCCGAAGATTGTATTTGGCAAGGGCTGAGGCCAGTTTTGCATGGGACACGCCCGGCTCAATGATTGCGTAGTGGGATTCATCATCAATGCGGATAATCTTGTCCATTCGTTTCATATCCAGCAAAATACCACCGTTTTCAGGTATGCAAAGACCACCGATATTGGTGCCTGCCGTAAATGGCGTAACTGAAATTTTTTCCTGGTTGGCAAATTTCATTACTGCCTGAACCTGTTCTACGCTTGTCGGCATGACAACATAATCCGGCAACTTTGGTTTTACAAAGGACAGGTCATAAGAGTAAGCATAACGAATGTGTTTATAGTCGGTTGCATTTTTTTCACCGACGATTTCACATAGTTTCTTTGTGATTTTAGAATCAACTCTTGATTCCATTGGCATTTCGGTCATTTTCTTCCTCCTGCTAAGTGGTTCAAAAACTATCAGCTTTTTCGGTTTTGTTTTAACAGGCCTTTTTCAGTGATGATCATGGACCCGCTTGTACTTGCCAACATTCCTTTTTCCACTTCATTAATATGTTCCAGCATTGCCTGGCTTGCATTTTCAGGATCATGCGCTTTTAATTGAGCAACAATCCGTTTGTGTCCGTCACAGACCATTTTTAAGAAGTGCTCGTCTGTGTGCACCATTCGTTTAATATTAATCAGTGCGGTTTGAATCGTTTCAACGACCAGGCTGATAATTTTGTTCTCAGTGATATCAACAAGCTTTTTATGAAACGCAATGTCAAGGTCACTGATAAAATTTTGACCGTCTGGTTCCTGCTCCATGGCCAGGATATTATTTTCAAGGTATTCAATATCGGACGCCGTGATTTTTTCAGCACAGATTCTAACCACCTGTGGTTCAATAAATGTTCTGATCTCAGTGTACTCCCTGAGACCCGGGTTTTGAAAAAAGAAATAATTTACAAGACTGTCTTTGATGGTGGTGAGATCGACCTGTTTGATAAACGCACCACCTGACATTCCCTGGCGGATTTCAAGAAGACCGTATGCTTCCAGCACCCGGTATGCTTCCCTGAGAGAAGATTTGCTCACACCGAAATGATTGGCAAAATCTTTTTCAGAAGGCAGCTGGTCACCGATTTTTAATTTCCCATCCAAAATCGCCTCACGAATCTGTTCGGCAATATTTTCAGATATCCGGCTGGCTTTTACAGCTTCAAATTTAAAACCCACTATATCGTGTTTCTCCGATTATGATGGTTATTTTGATGTATGAACATTCCTTCGATTACATTTTCATTTATTCATTGTCAAGGAATAAATGAAATATTAAAACATCTGATGTTTTAATATTTTTTTATTGACATTTTTTTTTCGATTGATTACGAAGAAGATACGCTTTACTGGTAGCATTAATATTGTAACAGGATAAGATTTATACTGTTTATAATTTAACTCAACCAAATTCTAATAAATTGAGGAAATAAAATGGGAATCAACATCAATGCGTTAAAATGTACCAATTGCATGGCATGCGAAATGGTATGCAGCTATCATAGGGATGATGGTTTTGCCTTCCTGTCGGCATGTATTGTGGCCTATCGAGCCAAGGAAAAAAAAGATTATTTCGGCATGCTTCTTAAAGAGGAAGATGTGCTCATTGTTGCACGTCCGGAAGGCGTTGAAATTAATAAAATTGGTGAAGAGGCTGATCCTGACAAGAAAGCGGATGCTTCGGCAAAACCCATGCTGCTCAGAGAAGGCTGCGACCTTTGCGAAGAAATGGATGACTACGGGCCCATGTGCATTGCATTTTGCCCGGTAGATGCAATTACACTGGATTAAAAAGGAGACCCTGGTATGGAATATTTATCAACAGATAAGATTCTTGTCATAGATTTAAACACTGCAGAGGTTGAAGAGGAAGAACTTTCTGAAGCGCTGGTGGAAGAACACATCGGCGGTATCGGGATGACTTCGTATTTATACGATAAATACAAGGCTGATGATCCCATTGTTATTGGGACAGGATTGCTTGCCGGCACCACATATCCTGCTTCCGCCTCAGCCCAGATAACGGCAAAAAGCCCTGTAACCGGAAAAATAAGCCATTGTCCGGTGATCTATAAACTGGGCGTGGAAATCAAATATTCAGGATTTGATTATATCGTGGTCAAAGGCAGTTCCCCTTCACCTGTATACCTGTGGATACATGATGGTGTTGCCGATATTTCAGATGCGGCTGATATCTGGGGAAAAGGGGTATGGGAATCAACAGACGCACTTCGAAAATTTGTAGGGGATGATCTTCTCCAGACCATGATGATTGGACCTGCCGGTGAGAACGGGTCTGATTATGCCCAGGTCTGTTATAACTATTGGAGCAGTCCTGACCGGTTTGGATTTGGTAAACTGTTCGGGGCTAAGAATCTGAAGGGATTTGCCTTCAGGGGCATGGGCCTGATCGAGGTTGCCGAGCCTGAAGCGTATGTGGAACGTAGTCTCGAAATACTCAAACAGGTCAAGGAGAATGGCTTTCTTGAGAAAAAAGGGATTGCACCGATCCTTGAAGCACTGGGACATGAAGGGGTTGCGCAATGGATGGGCCCTGTCACCCATCGACACAGTGCAGACTATTTCACACCCTATGCCACCAATACGGCACTTTTTCTGGATGAAGACCCAGGTCTTTTAAAAGAGTCAGACAATGATGAGCCAGGGGTAATTGTTTCAGATATCCTTGCCCTGGTTGAGTTTAAAAATCTGGGCCTTTCAGCGCTTGATACGGGTCGTGTCTTAAAGGCATGTGCAAAATATGGAATTGATCCGTTTGCAGTTGCACGGCTTTGCGGGAAAACAAGCGTGGAAGAGATCACAGCGTCTTTTGATGCCATAAGCGGTGAAATAGCCATTCCCGGAAGCGGTATGTTTACCCCCTGGTGTCCGACAACTCCGATTTTCAATGATTTTGACCTGTCTGACAGCAATGAAATCATGGCCTGGTGGGAAAGAAGACAGGCCGTTGCCATGATTTTTGGAATCCACCCCATATTTTCGCTCATGTGTCCGGAACTGACCGAAGAAAATATGCTGGAGCTTGCAAGTCTCGGTACAGGTCTTGAATTAACACAGGAAACCCTGGATAAGGTCATTGACACTATTCCTGGATAAACGATGAATAGTCTAAAAATTGGGATATATGCAGGTTCAGGCACATCTCATTCCTGGCTCTGGTTTGTGGATCTGTTTGAAAAGGCCGGTTTTTATGACCTTGTTTTTCTGGATGAAGCGTCTGTACGGAACAACCATATAAAATTTCTTGATGTTCTGGTCATCTCCGGCGGGGATACATTTGCCGTGGCCCAAAGCCTTGGAAGAGAAGGGGGCCTGAACATCAAGTCATTTGTTGAACAGGGGGGCGTTTATATGGGATCCTGTGCAGGCGCATATCTTCCCATGAATTCTTCAAAGAAACCCCTTGACCAGTTCAATTTTGTAGATGTCAAGATTACAAATTTGAGTAAAACCCTGCCCGTTGCGGAAATCTCAACCTGCAAGTTCTGCACCTCATATGGCTGTGATTTTGTGTTTCACCCGGTCAGGGAAGCGGTTCGATTAAAAACAACCTGTTTTTATCGCAATGATGCCGCCTTGGAATTTGCGGCACCCCTTTATGGGGGGCCGGGGATGAAGGCTGCTGATCCATCCTGGGTACTTGCCGTGTATGAGGGGTTTACTCCCAGGACCACGTTTCTTGCAAGTCAAAAGATTGCCCGAAAAACCCTTGTGGGAAATGGTGCCGTTGTCAGGGTTCCTTTCAAGAAGGGGTGTTTTTATCTTTTTGGGCCCCACCTTGAACACCCAAAGTTTGAGCGGGCCAACCAGTTTATTATCGACTCCATAATTCTGGAGACCGGTAAGGATAAAGCGTATGACAAATCAGATCATGGTATGAAAGGTTTTGCCAACAAACACGGGATTTATGGAAAACAGGCCAGGGAATTATTGTTAACCCTCCGTCGTGAGCTGAGTAATTCCAGAATCGTGGCCGGCAGTCTGGAGTTCTTACCCATCCACTGGCTGATCGGGCAAAAAGTGTATGAGCCTCAAAAAATACGGGTTTATCTTGAGTCAATGTGGAAACGGTTGAAGACCCTTGAAAAAAATACAGGTTTAATCATTGATCCGGAATCCTATACCCGGATCAAGACTGCTGTGGGCAATCTGACCATTGAACTGCGCAGGATAAAACAGCAGGTTGATAATCATCTTGAAAGCCTTGAAACGGCCATCACCATCTTTGATCTGCTGCATGTCCTTTCCATCTGTTTTTTTGACCTGTATTTTTCAAACCGGTTCAGTGAATTGGCTAAAGATCCAGAACAGGCGGCATTCAAGGCAAGTTAATTGTACATACAAAAGGGGCGACCCGGCAATATGCCAACACCATAATTTTCACAACAGGAGATGAAATTGCTAACCGGTACTATAAACATAAAAACGAAATTAAAAACCAGATGGATGGTTCTGCTGTTGACAGTGGGATGCTTTTTTCTGGCACTTTTATGGTTTTCCCATGCCCGGGCCGAAACTGATGCGGTACCCCCTTCCACCTGGTTTGTGGATATGAATCAATATGCAGCGTCTGCCCATGGCAGCCTTCGGTGTGAAGAATGCCACACGGGTATGATCGGCAATGGAGCAGGCCAGGGGATTGGCAAATCCCATCCTGATCCGGATGCGTTTCTTAAAACCAGATCCAGGACAGATTTTGATTATCAGGCCTGCCAGAAATGTCATAAAACAGCCTATGCCCGTTTTGTCACAGGCGCGCACGCAACGGCTGCAGAAAAACAGAAAGCAGGTGAAAAGCCTTCAAAGGCAGGGCTTGCACCAGACTGTGGGGAATGTCATTCAGCCCATTATTCAAAATCCCATCTGTCCCGTTCTCAAACGGGCAGGATCATGACCAAAACCTGCGGAACCTGTCATCAAGACCAGAAAGAAAGCTTTCTTGCCAATTATCATGGCAAGGCCGGCGTAAACCTGGGATATGAACGAGCAGCATTTTGTACGGATTGCCATGGCGCTCATACCATTGTTTCCCTTAAAGATAAGGAAGCGGCATTGAATGCCTGCCGTCGCTGCCATAAAGAAGCAACCCCGGAATTTGCAAATATCATCATCCATGACAGCACCAAAAATCTTGAACTGAAAAGTGATGCCAAACAGGCAGGGCTCAAATGGGTTCATGCCCTGCGCGCAATGGTGTTAATTCTTGTTGTTGCGGTTCTGGCATTTTTCTACCTGCACACAGGACTTTTAATGCTACGGAAACTCCATGAAAAATTGAGGAGGCACAAGTGATGGAAACAATTGTAAACCCTGAGCAGACCTTTCAACGGTTTCATATCCTGCACAGAATCTTGCACATGGTCATTATTGTTAATTTCACCCTGCTTGCCGTCACCGGATTTGTTCTTCATTTCAGCGGGTTCGGATGGACACGGTTCCTGGTTTCTCTCATGGGTGGAGCAGGAGCGGCTGGATGGCTGCACAGATGTTGTGCCGTATGTCTCTATATGGGAGTAGTGATCCACCTGTGCTGGCTCGTGTATTATAAATTTGTGCTGAAGCAGAATCTGTCAGGACCGGATTCCATCTTACCCGGGAAAAAAGATTTCAAGGATCTGTATCAGAATGTAAGATATTGTTTCAACAAGGGAAACCCCCCGTTGTTTGATCGTTTCAGCTATCTTCAGAAATATGATTACTGGGCTGAATTGCTGGGGATGCAAAGCATGGGCATAACCGGTCTGATCTTGTGGTTTCCTGAATTTTTTTCAAGCATATTACCCGGATATTTTATCAATATAGCCGGTTATTTTCACTTTTATGAAGCCGTATTGGCAGTGATGTATATTGGTGTGGTTCACATGTCTGATACCCACCTTGCCCCGGATATTTTTCCCATGGAAAAATCTATTTTTACAGGGAAGATTGAAAAGACAAGATTTATGGAAGAGCACCCGGAAGAATGGAAGCGGCAACAGATGATCAATAACCAGCCGTCAGGATAGAAGGTATCAGTTCGAAAGTTGAGAAAAATTGGTGGATAAAATTAAAATTTCAATGGGGACCCTATGAATTTAAAAACAATCGGATCTATTATAGTCGGTGGTGCGCTGATGGTGTTTATGGCAGCCTTTAACGGCACACCGGTTTCTGCGACCACTCTTGTTGATTCAATCGCTGCAAACGTCACTGAACAAGCGGCTCAAGAACCCCTGGTCTGTCTTGACTGCCATCGAATGCCCAATATTAATACCAATGAGGGGGTTATCAGCTCCCAGACATTCTGTTATGATTGTCATAAAAAAGAAGACATTAAAAAAATAGACGGGTCCTCTGACATCACCCTGCAGATTACCCCGGATACCTTTAACAAGAACCAGCCGGATCACCGTTTTGTCGCGTGCATTAAATGTCATACCGATGTTGCCCGCTCACCTCATAAAACCCGGACCGGTGTCACTTGTCAGAAATGCCATACCTCCCATTCTGAAAGTCCGGCAAATGAGCCCCATTTGAGAGTAGACTGCCAGGCCTGTCATTTTCAATCTGAATTTGTCCGGCTGGATCCTGATGACCATCGGGTGAAGCTTGCCCACACCAATTATGAGTCTGTACCCATAAGCCTTTCCAATCATATCCTGTCAGATACAGATGATGAAAAAACATGTCAAAAATGTCATTTTAAAAATAATTCTGTAGGGGCTCCTTCAGCTGTTCTTCCTTCCAAAAGCGTTCTGTGCATCGTGTGTCATAATGCGCCTCTGGCAATGGGACACCCGGTTTTTGGTCTTGCAGGGCTTATTTTTATGGCTGGTATTTTTTTCATGATCGCATTCTGGTTCAAGGGAAGTGTAAAGGGAGAAGAAACATCTCTTCACCGGAAAATCAGTTTAAGTTCGGAATCGGTCTGGAATACGATTTTTTCACGACAATTTTTTGTGCTGATGAAAATATTCATCCTGGACATCATATTTCAAAGAAGAATTCTGAAAGAGAGTGTTTCCCGGTGGTCCATGCACTCGCTTATTTTTACGGCCATCCTGCTGCGTTTTGGCTTAAGTCTGTTTACGGCAATTGGATTTTATTTTAATCCAGATGGAAACTGGATGATCGCACTGATAGACAAGAACCACTGGTTTACAGCCTTTATCAATGACTTTTTAGGTCTTTTGATCCTCCTTGGCATTGTCTGGGCTGTTGTAAAACGATCCATGGTTAAACCGGATCACGTGGTTTCGGAATTTCAGGATAATATTACCCTCATCCTGATGGGCAGCCTTGTTCTGATGGGTTTTTTCCTTGAAGGGGCAAGGATTCTGGTAACCCGGATTCCCTGTGATATGGCAATTTATTCTTTTGTCGGATACCTTTTATCCCGGGTATTTTCTATTTTCCCCTTTGACTGGGCATCTGTTTATCCGTTTATGTGGTATGTCCATGCTGTTGTGGCAGTGGTGTTGATTGCCTATCTGCCCTTTGGGAAGATGCGGCACATGTTTAACACGCCCTTGACCTATTTTATAGAAGCTGTGGATGGCGTTAAAAATAAGAAACGGGTTTGATTGGAAAATAAATTATAAGGGTTTTAAAAAATGACCAATGAAGAGATAAAAGACACTGATTCCCAAATCAATGAACCCATTGAAAAAGAAGCGGCAGCAGCTCCCCTGGACACGGAAAAACCGAAACGGGAAGCAATAAGAAAAATACCCCTGCACAAACTTGATATAAAGCGGTTAATTGAGCTTGACGCCTGCACCCGATGCGGGGAATGTCTTACCTGGTGTCCTGTTCATGACCAGGATGCCAAAGAAGAACTGATCCCGCGCCGAAAAATCATTGATTTTTTAAGAATTGCCCGATCCCAGAATGGATTTCTTGCCAGCATTATGCAAAGCAACAGGGTCGGGGAGTCATTGAAAAAAATCATCGGCAGACTGTGCGGTTACACGGAAGTCACAAAAGAACAGATGGATGAATTTGTATCCAACCTGTATGAATGTTCCACCTGTGGTCAGTGTGAAGTGGTCTGTCCTGCCCACATTGATACGGTCAACCTGTGGGAAGAACTCAGACGTCTGGTTGTCAGAGCGGATTATGGCCCCCTGGAACCCCAGAAAGCCTTGAGAAAAAGTGTGATGACCTTTGATAACCCGTGGCAGCAGCCCCGGGCAGGCCGGACCAAGTGGTCCCGTCGGGCCAAAAAAGACAATTTGATTGCCGACGAACCCAAATTGATCAAAAAATCAAAGGGCAAGGTACTTCTATTCCTGGGGTGTACGGCCTCCTATGATGCCAATGTCAAACAGGTGGCCATCAATACCATTAATATCCTTGATGCCCTGGGAATTGATTACGGGGTCCTGGGTGCAGACGAAAAATGCTGCGGAAGTGTATTGCTCAGGATGGGAGATCCGGAATATCAGCGCTTGTTTCGCCAGAATATTGACCAGTTTAACAGTCTTGGCATTGATACGTTGATCAGTTCGTGTTCAGGATGTTTTAAAACCATTATGCAGGATTACCCGAAAATTGCGCCATTGAATTTTGAAGTCCTGCACACCGTTGAATATCTGGCCCGATTGTTAAAAACGGGTGAATTAAAGTTTACTCATCCTGTTAACCGGACGGTTACCTTTCATGACCCCTGCCACCTTGGCAGGGCCACTGGCGGGTTTGACGCACCCAGAATGATCATGGCTGCTATCCCTGGTCTGACCCTTGTGGAGATGCCCAGGAACAGGGAGTATTCACGGTGCTGTGGGGCAGGGGGGGGCTTAAAGGCCGGGTTCCCGGAAATTCAGGGCCGAATGTCCCAGAGACGGATCAAAGAGGCAGAACAGACCGGTGCCCAGGACCTGGTTTCCTGCTGCCCATTTTGTTTCCAGGGTCTCCAGGTGGGTATTGGCGTATTGGAATCCAAGATTATCATGAAAGACCTGTCTGCATTTGTTGCTGAATCTCTTCTGGGTTATGATGTGTTTGAAAAGGTAGCCCGCGAAGCTGAAGAAAAAAAACAGGCCAAAGAAGAGGCCAAGGCAATAAAAAAACTGGAACAAGAGAAAACATCCATCGACAAAGCAGAATGAAAACCCATGTGTATATCATAACGGGGTTTTTAGGCTCTGGCAAAACAACCCTTATCAAGCGGATCTTGAAATTTTCCAGGGATTTATCCAAAACCGTTGTGCTGGTAAATGAATTTGGCAAAGTCGGAATAGATGGGTCTCTTATAAAGGATACGGCGGCAGCAGATATTGTTGAACTCAGTTCCGGATGTATCTGCTGTTCTTTGAAAACAGACCTGATCCAGACCCTTCAGATCATAAACCATCGCTATTCTCCTGAACGTCTGGTCATTGAGGCCTCAGGGGTAGCTGATCCGCTTTCCATCAAAGAGGCTCTGGATGACAGGATGCTGGCACCATTCTTTCGTCTGGAGAAAATCATAACAGTGGTAGACTATGATTTCTGGGAAGCAAGAGAAGTCTTTGGCACTGTTTTTCAAAGTCAGATCAAGCATGCAGATGTTCTTCTTTTAAATAAGATCGATACCCTGGACAGGTCAGATATCCCTGTTGTATTAAAGCAGATACAGGGGGAATCTGAAAAAGGGATTGTTATTCCGACGCTTCACTGTAATATTGATCCTGACATCATCTGGACCCCATTGGAATCACACGTGCCTGACGTCACAAAAACCGCTTTTTTAAAGGCCTATGATCCTGGGACTGATTTTTATTCTCCACTGAACGGGGCAGGGACCATGACTGCAGAACAGGCAGGCTTTCTGACCTTTACATTTGAAACGGCAATGCCCCTGGATAAGGAAAAATTCACGCGGTTTCTAAATATGGCCCCCCTGGAATTGTTCCGGATAAAAGGGCCGGTAAGGTTTGACAATGAGACGCAAATGCTCAATTTTGTCGGGGGAAAAACCCAGTGGCAAAAATGGTCTGACACGTCCCATACCTGCCTTGCTTTTATCGGGTGGAATGTGATAGAGGAGCTGATACTGGAAAAATTAAACCAGTGTACGATCAGAACGTGAATGTTTTACATATGGGTATGAAGTGAAAATGGAAGAATTAAACTCCCAGAGAACTTTTTTGGAAATCCAGGAAAAAATTGACCGCGGAGACGTGGTCATATTAACTGCCCAGGAAATCTGTGACCGGGTCCGCCAGGGTGAGACCTTTGATCTGTGTGATATTGATGTGGTTACAACGGCCACAAGTGCCCTGATGAGCGGCACGTATGCCGTGCTTTCCTTTAAGGTGGCTGAACCGGATACATTTACAACGGCCAGCAAGGTTTGGATAAACTCCGTTCCGGCACAGGTGGGTCCCTGCCCCAATGAAAGAATTGGTATCCTTGACCTGATCGTTATGGGGACCCAGGCCAGTAAAACAAACCCCGGGTATGGTGCAGGAGACCTTTTCAGGGATCTTGTCCGGGGTGAACAGGTTCTGGTGGAGATCCTGACCGATGACAACAGAACATTAACCTGTTCGACCACGCTCACGCAGATTCCCCATGCCATGCTCCATTCTTCAAGAAATGCCTTTAAAAATTACCTGGCGTTTGTCAACCCGGGTAAAACAGCAGTGTCAACCATATTCCATTCAGACAAGATGAACGGCAATTATGAAGAAATGACCTTTTGCGGCTGTGGTGAATTAAACCCCCTTGAGAATGATCCTGAACTCAAAACGATTGGCATTGGCACAAAGGTGTTGATCAATGGTGCCGAAGGGTTTGTGACCGGACCCGGCACCCGCAGCAGTGCTGAAAAACCCAATTTATCCGGGATTGCGGATATGCACCAGATGAATCCGGAATTTCTGGGCGGATTCAAAACCGGTCATGGACCTGACATTATCACCACCTGGGCCGTGGCAATCCCGGTTCTGGACAGGGACATGTTAACCCATATTTTGAAAACAGATGCTCAGATTCCCTTGAAGGTGGTTGATGTGCGAACTCGCAGGCAGGTATCTGAAATTACCTATGCAGACGTATGGAATCAGACCAATCATGGGATCGAATTTAAACCGGAAAAATGCCTGCACTGTGATTTTTGTCATGTAGAGCGCATCTGCCCTGTGGGGGCGGTTCAATGGGCCCCTGACAACGGTCTGCGATTTGATCGGTCCAGATGCTTTAATTGTGGTCTTTGCGTCACAAGATGCAAAGGGGGAACGTTTTTTGCCCGGCTTGGCAGCGTCACACTTGAAAGTGTCAATCATAAGGTACCGATAACCTTACGACAGTCTGATCGTGTGACAGCACTCAAGGCAGCAACGGATCTTAAACATCAGATCCAGACAGGGCAATTCAAGATCACAGCACCCGTGGGAAAAATTAATTTTCCAGACACGCTATAGGGCTTTGGCAACACATCAATTTTTCGGGTGTTTCACATCTGAATATCAATGATTCCAAGGTGAATGGCATATTGGATCAATTTTGAAATATTTTCCATTTTAAGTTTTTCCATAATATTGGCACGGTGAGATTTGACCGTGCTGGGACTCAGGCACAGGATCTCGGAAATTTTTTTGGTGGGGTGTCCTTCAACCATCATCTGGAATACCTCCCGCTCTCTATTGGTCAGAAGGTTGTATAATTCATCCTGGGATGTTTTCCGGTTCATTCCGACATAATCTTCAATGACCCGGTTGGAAATGGATGAACTCAGGAAGGTTTCTCCCCTGACGGCCGCTTTAATTGCCTTGATAATATCATTGCTGACCGCATTTTTTAAAAGATAACCGGAAACACCGATACTTAACAATTCCCTGATATAACGGGTATGATCATGCATGGAAAGAATGATCACCTTGGTTTTTACGGCAGACTGTTTAATCTGCCGGGCAGCTTCAATGCCGTTGAGGACGGGCATGGCAATATCCATAATAATCACATCCGGTTTCAGCATCTGGACCTTTTGAACCGCTTCCAGGCCGTTCATGGCTTCACCCGTGATCTTAAACCCATCTTCTTCTTCCAGAAGCTTTTTTAACCCCTGGCGGACAATTGTATGATCATCGGCAATGACAATTTCAACTGGCTTAAGTCTCATAAATCTCCTGCAAAAAAATCTTTTGAATCCATTAAATTTGAAAATCCACTGTTTTTGATCGGGATTTCAATTCTGATGCGGGTGCCCTTGCCCTTTCCCGTTCGAAGAAAAAATTTTCCGCCCCGTATGGCAGTCCGTTCCCTCATGGAGAGCAGTCCGAGTGACGGTCTTTCATGGGTGTCCTCATCAGGATCAAACCCAATACCGTCATCTTCTGCAATAAAAATAATCGAAGGGTAACCCTTGATGATGGAAAGCTTGAAAAAAGTGGCTTTTGAATATTTGATGGTATTGGACAAGGCCTCCTGGCTGAATCGATAGAGTACAGTTTCAATATCAGGGTCTAACCGTCCTGTGAATCCGACCATTTTAAAATCAAGATTCAAAGAACTTTGTCTGGCTATCCGGTTCAGATAGGAATCAAGAGCCGGTTCAAGTCCCAGGTCAGTCAAAAGTGCCGGGTGCAGCAGGTGGGAAATACGGCGCATCTCGTTATAGGTGTGATTGATCTGCTGTTTTATGTTTGTGAGGATATCATTCATGACCGGGTCATCTGAAGGGATGATTTTCTCCATCGCTTCCAGGTTGAAATTGATTCCGATCAATGCAGAGCCGGTTTCATCATGGAGTTCCCGGGCGATTCGCTTACACTCAGTTTCATGGGATTGAAAAAGCTGTGCAGTCAGATGTTTGAGTTCTTCCCTGTGTTTCTGAACGGTTCTGATCAATTTGATATTGGCTATGGACCCGCCCAGAAAATTTCCCAAAGATCCGAGCAGATTAAAATCTTCCAGGGAAAGATCCTGGGTTTCTGCAACGGGAAATGCCATAAATCCTGATGGGCGATCCTTTTCTGTAATCAAAAAACAGGCAAGAATGATTGGATTTTGGTTGTCCTGATGCTCCAGGGTGATTTTAAACGAGGGGAAAATAGATTTTGGTGTCAGGCGGTTATCTTTTCCCAGGAAAAATTCCATGAGTTGTGTGTCATGAAAAATGGGTTTTATCATGGTTTTATCAATCTGTTTTGGCAGTCCCTTCCAGTTTTGAAGTTCAAATCGGGCCTGGTCATGGTTGATGAGAAAAATGGTGCCGACACTGAAATTCAACAATTTCATGGCCTCATTCAAGGCGGTGTTGAGGACCTGTTTCAGGTTTTGTGAGCTATTCATGGTAAGTGACACCGTGTTCAACAAAACCAGTTCCTGGTGATGTTTATAGAGTCTTCGAAAGGAATCCATCCTGGCGGTAATATCTTTGGCAATGCCTTCGTAACCGACAATGTTGCCATGATCATCCAGAAAAATATTGGCACTCAGACTGCCGTGGAGCCGTGTGCCATCCTTTTTTTTGAAACCAACCTCAAAATCCCGAACAAACCCGCTCAGATTAATATGTTTTTTGCACACATGCCAGTGGATGGGATCAATAAAAATATGTTTGATATTTCCCAACCCGTATAACTCCTGTTTGTCCGTGTAACCCAGATGATCAACCATGGCCTGGTTTATTTCGATAATTTTATCATCTTTGGATATGATAAAAATAATATCTTTGGTGCTTTCAAAAAGACGACGATACCTGAATTCAGAATATATCAAATTGTCTTCAAGACGATGACCCTGTGAAATATCCTTAAACATTTCAACCACTCCGGACAGGTGGCCGTCAGAGTCAATAAGCAGCGTGCGAGTGGATTCAACAGGGATTTTTGTGCCGTTTTTCCGGGTGATTTCAAGTTCACGGGTATAATTGTGTCTGGCCGTAATATCCCCATCGTTAAAGGGGCAGTCCGATCCTTCCATGGCGGTTAACAGATCCGTGCATTTCAGTGCTTTTGCTTCAAATTTTGCATACCCTGTAATCCGGGCTGCAACATTATTGAAATACGTGATCCTGCCTTTGGCATCCATTATCATCAATGCATCTGACAGGTTGTTCAGTACAGCAGCAAAACTCTTGTTGTTCATATCCATGTGTTGAACCCATTGCCCCTTGTAGAAGATAGCCTACCCTAATGCGTAATGCAACCCAATGTCAAGAAAATCAATCTGGATATTTGCCATAGAGAATTTTACATAACCTGTGGGTTTAACAAAATCGTTACCCTTATGGCAAATATCCAGAATCAATCATGGTACATCCAGGTCATGAAAATGGGTTTATTGGCTGAAGTGTGATATTTTTACTTGCTTGTTGCGTGTTTGCCGCCTATAAAAATACAGGTACGGAAAACCTAACCCCCGGATAGAAGGCGTAAGTCCGAAAGTTGAGTTATCTGGATATTGATTATGGCAGGGAATAAAAAAGGAGCGAAAAAAGAGGGTATCATCTTATGAAAGGACATATCCATATCTATACAGGGAACGGGAAAGGTAAAACTACTGCTGCTCTGGGGCTTGCCATAAGAACCGTGGGTGCCGGAGGAAAAGTGTTTATCGGCCAGTTCTTAAAATCAGGGGACTATTCTGAAATAAAGGCATTAAAAAAATTTGAAAACCAGATCACTGTAGAACATTATGGTCTGGGACGTTTTGTTAAAGGCCATCCTTCAAAGGATGACATTGAAGCCGGGATGGAGGGCTATAAAAGGATAGCCCGGATTATTGAAAAAGGCGAATATGATCTTGTCATTATTGATGAAGGAAATATTGCCGTTAAATACAAGATATTTTCCGAACAGGACCTTCTGGATCTGTTTGAGAAAAAATCCGATCATGTTGAAATTGTCGTTACGGGCAGGGGAGCAAGCCCTGCTATTATGGAACGAGCCGACCTGGTAATGGAAATGAAAGAGATCAAACATTATTTCCATAAGGGCGTGAAAGCCAGAGTTGGAATTGAAAAATAAAAAAGCGAAGCTGTGGGCGAGATCAGGCTTGTTTTACTGCGCTTTTATCAAAAAAATGACAAAAAAATGCACTAGTACAAGCCTGAGCATAAGTTAAATCCGGCAGATTTGAACGTTCGGGTGTTTAATTGACCGGCACAAACGTCTGGGGTTGTTTTCGCAGGGCACAATTTTCACTGAGCCATCTGGCCTTTTCTTTAATCGGGTTGTTTCGCATGACCCTGGCGTGGACCGGGCATGCTTTAATACAGGCACAGCAATAGATACAGTGTTCATCAAGGGTTGCCCAGTGGTCATCCGGATCAATGGCATTTTTGGGGCATGCAGTGATACAGATGCCGCAGTCGTCACAGTCATCCATAACATCAATAAAGGAAAAAGAGCCAAGGGCCATACCCTTTTTATAGGGAAAATTACCCGGGACATCAATGGGAACAATATCAGACAAATTTGAAACCTGGTCCAGTAAACCTGCAATTTGTCTGCCAAATGAAAAGGCTTTTTCAAGATCGTCCTTATCAGGCCTGTTCAGGGCGATTGAAAATTCATTGTTGGAAAAGGAATGTTCTCCTATGAAAGCTGCTGCTGCCAGAGGAACAAATCCGCAATCCACAGCAATATTTTTTAATTCGAGCAGCGCATCTTCAAATTCCCGGTTGCCATATAAGACAACGGTAATGGCCAGGCATTCCGATGCCTGGATGGTTTTTATATAATCGGCAGCCTCTTTGGGCAGGCGCCCGCCATAAACAGGGGCACCGATGAGTACCAGGTCATTTTTAAATTCAGGCGCAGGCAGTTTTCGGATATCAGGCTTTGTAATGTCAATGATGGATGAAACATCCTTGCCAATCCCTTTTGCGATTTGTTTGAGAATGGTTTTGGTTGTGGACGTAGGGCTGAAATAGAGCAGGCGGGTATGTTCAAAATGCATTATGGGTCTCCTTTCACGCGTCTTAATTAATGGATAAAATAAAATTGGCAATCCCGGCCAGATCCGATCGAGCTAAACAATGAATATCCCTGGTTTTAGTTTCCTCAATATGATCAAGGGCTGGTTTCTGATCCGTAACAAAGGCTTTGATGTTATGGATATTGTAAAACAATGGTTTTCGATGACAAGAATGTCTCCAGACTTCTATCTTAGGATAAGGGCCGCTGATCCACCCTTCAATTAAAACAATATGGGTTTGAGAAAAATATTGTTGAATGATATCAACGGGTGATTGATGTTGATTCCCGGGCAGATAGATGGCTGTCATATCTGACGTCATCATTGCACACGGTACTGCCCCGGCTTTTCGATGCAGAAAGGAATCTTTGCCGGGTTTGTCCAGTTCATGATGGTGGGAACTGTGTTTCAGGGTTCCGACCTTAAGACCTTTCTGGGTTAATTGTGCTAGGAGTTCAACGATAAGCGTTGTTTTGCCACATCCGGCATGACCAATGATTTGAATCGGCGCCATTTTCATGAATATGCAAGCCTTTGATCATACATGGACCCGATCCCATATTCGTTCCGGCGCATGAATTTATCCAAAGAGGGTCCGATCAACTGCATTTCAGGATTTTCTTTTTGAACATCCTGGGCGATTCTCATCTCTATGGTACAGCCCGTGCTATAGGTTGAATCCTTTCCGATCCATTCGGGTGGGACTTTTTTGTTCATGAGAGAAAAACTTTTGGCAATATCGTCTGATGTCTGGAATCTCCATATGTCTATATATGAACTTCTTTGCACAATTTCCCACATATACATCAGATCATCTGCATCCATGCCGGGTTCATAATAAAAGGAAGGATTGATGATAAACAGATCAGAAGATTGCTTGTGCAGATAGTCGATAAATGTGGTCATGATTTTTTTGGCCACATCAATTTTTCCCGGGATGGAGCCGATGATACCGCTGTAAAACATCACGGTCATGCCTTTTTTCTTGGCAGATTCCATTTGATCAATGATTTTATCGGCTTTTTGTTCCAGATCCGTGTGAGAAAACTTGATAAAGCCAGGGTGCTTGGGTTTGTAATTTATCTGCAACTGATTTTTATCAAAACTGATATTGATGATGTCCTGGGTAAACCTGAAATGGGAATCAACCAACCTTTTTTTCTGAACGGTTCCCCGGGAAATGACACAGTCCACTTCCTTAAAAATTCTGGAAAAGGTGGTGGAAGCAAGCAGCAGATTTAAATTTTCCCTTGTACCATCAGAAACCACATAAATATTCTTATCGTGCTTTAAAAGCTTTACCAGGTTGTTTTTGCTGATGGTTTTTTCATAAATAAAGTGTGCATTTTCAAGCAGATTGACCAGGACAGGATCTGTTCTGGTATCGGCAATACATATTTTTTTAAAAAAAGGCGCTTCCTTTACTGCAACAATAACAACATGGCCAAGATCGGCAAGAAATTTGGCGATGGTCAGATCGATAACCGCTTCGCAGGATTCATCGGCAAGCCAGAGAATTTTTTGTTTTCTGGCGCTGACAAGTGCCATTAATGGCACAAGCCCCTCCCCGGTGATAGGGGTATTAAATATTTTTTTCATTTTTGATAACAAAGGCGGTTCAGAATTTTCATGGGCCCAGAAATTGGTTTGCGTGATCAAGGTCAACCGTCTTTTAAACTCAATCTCTTTAATTTTTTCCCTTAATTCAAATAAGGACAAATCATTAATGGTGTGTAACGAGTCATCAATCTGGTTTAATGCTGTTACCACTATTTCAGAGGTTAAAAAAGCCGAGATTTTTTTATTGATGTTTTTTTTTTCTTCTGAATATGGATTTTCAATATGGGTGCGGCTTAAAAAGATTTTATATAATTTTTTTTCAAGCCGGGAAGGGATGAGAAGACCTGTCTGGGTGTCATCATCATATTTTATCTGGATCAATGCCTTTAAAAATTGCCGGTCATATTCAGAGTCGATGAATTCATCAATCATGGACATGATTCTGTCATACACCTGTTGGTAGTGCCTTTTTAAAAAAGGAGGGAATTTTCTGGACATGATGGCATCAAACATCTTGTCGGAACAGGGAAAATACCGTTCTCCATTTTCAGGGTAGACCATAAATTCAATCTGTTCCTTTGAAGCGACTTTGCTGGGATAGGCAAAGGGATCCAAGCTGTTTTTGAGAAAAAAAGCAGTCACCCAGGCATCAAAATCAGGATTCGGTCCAACACTCACAGATTCTGTCCCTTTATTCTTCATATGGTCTCCTATTATAAAAATTTCCCTGATCTTATCATTTCAACTTAAAAATTTATACCAGTTACTTTGTTTCCGGTTTTAAGCTCAATCAGGCTTGCACAATTGTTTTCAATGACACCATAGGTATACATACCGTTTCGGGGACAGGTGATGGAACCCGGATTCATGAAAATGTGCCGGCCATTTTTTTTTAAAGAACAGCAGTGGGTGTGGCCCTGGATGATAATATCGATATTTTCAGAATGGATGAAGCGATGATGGCCATGGCTGAGAAAAAGGTTTTTCCTGAAGGCAGTAAATTCCATCTGTATTTCAAATCCCGGGAAAAAAGAGGGGGTATCACAATTTCCATACACATAATAAAAAGAATGGTCAAAGTGATTCAAATCCTTTTTAATGGTTTCTGGTTGAAAATCACTATCTGAAACGTCACCGTATCTGGTATCAAAGAGATCCCCGGCAATGGCAAGCGTGTCAGAAGGCTTTAACATCCTTTTTATGGTCAGCCAGGAATTGTAACTGCCGTGAATGTCTGCGGTAACAATAAGCTTTGTCATTGGATTTATTTTATCTTTGCACTGGGATGCTGTCAATAGAGTTATGGGCGAGGGATTAAAGGGATTTTAAGGTATTGATTCGTAAAAGGACAGGCGGATGGGAATAATTTAAAAATACATAAAAGGGGTGGGGGGTTAAATTTGAAAGATTATGGGCAGACAGTTTTTTTAAGGCATTGATTAATGGCGCACTGTTTTTAACCGTTTGTGCAGCAAACCGATCCGCCTCATATTCATCCTTTCTTGATGAAATTTGAAAAAGAATGGAAATAAAAAGATCTATGGGGGTGTATAACATCCCAAAAAAGATCAAGCCGGCATAAATGGAAACCTCTTCCATAAAAAAAGCCCTGAACAGCCCTTCATGGGAAATAAATATGGAAATAAGATAAAAAATAAATCCCATCTGAAAAATACTGAAAATCATTCGTTTGATAATATGTTTTTTTTTAAAATGCCCCATTTCATGGGCAAGAATGGAAACCAGTTCTTCAATGGATTGTTCCTTGATCAAGGTATCCAATAAAACAATCCGTTTGTTTTTTCCAAAGCCGGTAAAAAAAGCATTGGATTTGCTGCTTCGTTTTGAACCATCCATGACAAAAATATTCGACAAAGAAAAATCAATTGATCTGGCATAATCGACAATGGCCTGTTTTAAGGGACCATCCGCCAGTGGGGTGAATTTGTTAAACAGGGGCATAATCCATGTGGGAACAATATATTGAACCGCAAGCAGAAAAAGGGTACTCCCCATCCAGCACATGACCCAGGCCCATGGACCGCCAGATTCCAGGAAACCCAGAATTAATGATAAGAATATCCCGCCAAGGATTGCTGAAAGGGCTATGGACTTAATAAGGTCGGAAAAAAAAAGTACAGGAGTGGTTTTGTTGAATCCAAATTTTTCTTCGATCACAAAGGTGCTGTAAATGCTGAAAGGCAGGGATATCAAAAGCTTTAAAAATAAAAGAAGCCCTGTAAAAAAAAGCCCGGAAACGATTGAATTAAAATCAAATGACCTGACAAAGTTGTCAAGTGTCTGAAACCCGCCTGAAAACCAGAATAACAGAATAATGGCAAGATCAACACTTGATGTAATAAATCCAAATTTTGTATTTGCCTTCAGGTAGGCTTGAGAATCACTGTATTTATTCTTGTCGTAATGGCCTGTGAATTCCTTTGGAAGGGGTTGGTTCAAATGGTTTAGATTTAGAAAATCTGCTGCCAACCCAACCATATAACTGCCTGCCAGCGTTACAAGTACAATGATGGTGATATCGTGTTCTGAAAAAAGCATCTTTAATGGAAATCTGTTTTAAGAATTGATCAGATCCCTTAATTTCCCAGAGCATTTAAAGGTTACAACACGTCTGGCCGGTAATGTCATTTCTTCATCCGTTGCAGGGTTTCTGCCTTTTCTGGCTTTTTTTTCGTTCACACAAAATTTACCAAAACCACTGATCATGATATCTTCACCATTTTCAATGGTTTCCTTCATGATTTCAAGGAATTCTTCCATGATTTCATAGGTGGTTGTTCTGGATAAATTCAGTTTTTCTTGTATTCTCTCAGCAATAATTGTTTTGGTTAATGCCATAAAT